>ERZ808246.474-NODE-474-length-33349-cov-4.121373_pt1 | contig 33349 bp, 52 predicted proteins | sample MGYA00521083_ERZ808246 | MGnify/ENA primary metagenome ERZ808246 (study PRJEB31516, sample SAMN03275577) | gut metagenome | biome: mammalia-associated habitat; material: feces | host: Papio cynocephalus | place: Kenya | collected 2012-07-07 ...
CAGCGCAACTCAGACGACCTATACCGCTGATACCACGGCTTCCTCCAACACCATCACCGCAACGCCTGCAAACGCCAGCGCTTCCATCAAGATCGAACTGGCGGATAAGGAAATCGAAAACGGCAAACCCGTTACCTGGGCACAGGGCAGCAATTCCGTGAAGATCACCGTGACGGCTGAGGATGGCACCACCACCAAGACCTACACCGTCACCGTGACCAAGTCCTGACCATGACCAGCATGTGGGATGCCCAGCGCGAAAAACTTCTGCCGGATATCAAAAACTATCTAGATATCACCTGGGCGGATGAGGCACTGGACAATAAAATCTGGAACATGGCCGTTGCCGGGATGATCTATCTGGACAGTAAAATCAGCACTGCACAGGATTACACGCAGCCCGGGCTTGCCCGCGCCCTGCTGATGGATTATGTGCGGTATACCCGGGACGATGCTGCCGATATTTTTGAGAACAACTACCTGCACCTGCTGCTGGCTGCACGAAACGAAAGACTGGTGAGCGCATATGCCGAAAGCAAGGAAACTGCCGACCCGCCCTGATACGGATATCAGCCAAACGTTCAACAGCGGCGTGGCCCAAATTTTCGCCACGCAGGACGATGCCCCTGTGGGACATTCTCCGGTGGTGAAACGCACGCTGAAATGCACACTGCGCTACGAGGAGCAGAAGCTTGGCATCAACCGGCTGTATCTGAGCCGACAGGCGCAGGCCGAAGTTGTCCGCGTCATCCGGGTGCCACTGCCCAAAAACATCAACATTTCCAGTCAGGATGTAGCCCAGACCGAAGACGGCATGCGCTACCGCATCGACACGGTGCAGCCGCTTCGGAGCTGGCCACCGGCTGCAGATTTGTCTCTGCGGGCAATTGAGGCTGACTACGACAACCGCTTGGAGGAGAACGCCGATGACGTGGAGTGAATGCATCATTGCGGCCCACACAGCAGTCACCAATCAGGTGAGCCACGGCGGGCGGATGAAATCCAAGAGATACTTTGTCTGGCAGGAAGAAGCGCCGGATGACCTGATTGCAGACGGCAAGCACATTGAGCGCGCCATGATCGGCACCACAGACCTGTTTACAAGCCGTGAACTTGATCCGTGGTGCGAAGAATTGGAAAAGGCATTTGATGCTTCTGAGTATATCGCCTGGGAACGCCTGCAGCCGCAGTATGAAGCGGACACCCACATCTGGCATTACGAATGGCGCTGGGAGGTGTCCGGCTGTGGCTAAAATCTACTCAAATGGCGTGGACCGGTATTTACAGAAGCTGGAAAAGTTGAATGTAAATACGGATGCTGTCTGCAAGCAAACGGTGTACTCCGGTGCAAAAGTTGTGGGCGACGCCATTGTGGCGGCCATTGAAGCACTGCCTGTACAGGAACCTCCGGAAGGCCAAAAATACTTTTATCTTTCAGATGCAGCTCGGGAAGCGGGAACACTTATCACCGGCGTGTCTGAAGCGCAAAAGCAAGGGCTGAAGGAAGGCTTTGGTATTGCCCATATGAAGCACGAGGACAACAGCTGGAATACAAAACTTGGCTTTGATGGCTACAATTCCATCAAAACAAAGTCCCACCCAAAGGGGCAGCCCAATGCACTGATAGCCCGCAGCGTCGAGGGCGGCACCAGCATCCAGCAAAAAACACCGTTTATTGCGCCTGCAGTCCGGCAGGCAAAGAAAGCTGCACAGGATGCCATGGAAAAAACCATGGCAGACAAGGTGCAGGAAATTATGGGCAACTGATACACGCGCAAGGTGTCCACTGTGGACACCTTGCTTTTTTATTTTGAAAGGAGAAAACGCATGGTAACCACTGGCTTTTCTAACGTGCACATTGCAACGTACTCTGCAGAAGATGGCAATGTGACGTACACCGGCGTACGCAAACTGGGCCGCTCGGTGAGCATGAGCACCGACATCTCCACCAGCGACGACAACAAGTTCTATGCCGATGACCGTCTGGCCGAGACGGAGACCGGCTCGGCTTTTACCGATGGCTCCGGCACCTGCACTGTGGACGGCCTGACTGCCGAAGAGGAAGCTTTTATCATGGGCCTGAAAGACGGTAACCCGGTCAAGCCCGACAGCGGCACGCAGGTTGAAACTTACGAGTATGGCGCAACTATGGATCCGCCTTATCTGGGCCTAGGTGCTGTAAAAAAGGTGCAGAAAAACGGCAAGAGCTATTGGAAGGCAGTTGTCTTCAGCAAGATCCGCTTCAAGGTGCCCAAGGATGATGCCGAGACGCAGGGTGAGCAGATCGACTGGCAGACTCAGGATCTGGACTTTACCATCATGCGCGACGACAGCGCCATGAACCGCTGGAAGATCATCCCCAAGAAGGAGTTCGACACCGAGGCGGCCGCCATTGCCTTTATCAAGAAGGCTCTGGGAGGTGAAGCCGCATGATGGAACAGGACAAATACCTTGCCTGGGCAGACATCAAGGGCGTCGAGTATCCGCTGTGTCTGACCATCGGCGCGGCGGACAGCATCGAAAAAGAGCTTGGCTCTCTGGATGCCCCGCTGAACATGATTAATCAGAGCATCAAAGACGGGAAAATGGCCGACATGCTGAAAGCTGTGCTGAAAACCGCGCAACCGCTGGCAAAAGCCGGCCGGGATTACATCGCAGCATGTGCTCTGATGTCCGGCGATAAGAATCAGCTGGAAGAGGCAAAGAAAATTCCGGTGCTTCCGTCCAACGATGTGCTGGAAAACGTTCTCTCTGCGGCTGAAATCATGAAGCTGTGGAACGCCTGCTATCTGGCAACGCAGGGCGGCGCATCCCGTGAAGTGGAAGCGGAACCGGACAACAGCGCAAAAAACGCGGAAAGCGCCATGTAATCCAGCTGAACCGGACATGGTTTTTGTTTTTTGGCCGAAAGCTGGGCATGAATGAGCACCAGGTGCTCGCCTGCCCGCTTGGCCGAATGCTGGATTACATGGCGTGCATTCAAATTGAAAATGGCGCAAACCAACGTGCTTATGCTACGGTGGATGATCTGGAAAAAATCCGGTAAGGAGGTGAATCCATGGCAAAAACGGACATTGGCCCTAAAATCAGCGTTGAGGGCGAGAAAGAATATCGCACTCAAATGCAGAATATCATTGCCAAGCAAAAAGAGTATGCTGCAGAGCTGAAATCCACCACCGCGTCTATGGATGAAAATACCTCTGCCGAGCAGCGGGCCTCTTCTGTGGCGGCTATTTTGCGCAAGCAGGTGGCAGCCCAGACGGATGCGCTCAATGCGCAGAAAGGTATGCTGCTGCAGGCTACGGCTCAATACGGCAGCGCCAGCACGCAGGCCACGGCATACCGGACGGCGGTCTACAAGACGAACACCGAACTGGAAAACCTGAGAAAACGCCTGAATGATGCGGAAAATGGCCTGGGCGAGTTTGCAACCAAAGCAGATGACGCCAAAGAAAGCGTCCAAAATTTTGGCGATGCACAGTCTCAGAGCGGAGGATTGTTCTCCGGGCTGGAAAAGGCAGTTGTCAAAGGCAATCTGGTAGCGTCTGCCTTGCAACAGGTCGGCTCCGCTATTGTGGATGCAGGCAAAAAAACTATCAGCACCGGCATTGAGTACAACTCCCAGATGGAGCAGTACACCGTTGCGTTCACCAATATGCTGGGCAGCGCGGAGGAAGCAAACTCTGCACTTGCACAAATCAAAGAGGATGCGGCCAAAACACCGTTTGACACAGCTGGACTTGTAAAAGCAAATCAGCTGCTGATTTCCACCGGCGTGGATGCCAAAGACGCCCGAAATGTTGTCATGGCACTGGGCGACGCAGTCAAAGCGACCGGCGGTGGAAACGATGAGCTGCAGCGTATGGCACAAAACCTGCAGCAAATCAAAAATGCGGGTAAGGCTACCAGTGCGGACATCAAGCAGTTTGCCTATGCAGGCATTGACGTCTACGGAATTTTGTCCGATTACACCGGAAAATCAACGGCGGACGTTCAAAAGCTCAATATCACATACGATCTGCTGACCAATGCACTCCGAGCGGCCTCCCAGGAAGGTGGCCGCTATTTTGGTGCCATGGAAACGCAGAGCCAGACGCTGGACGGCCGTATTTCTACCCTGAAAGATAACGCCACCCAGCTGGCCGGAGCACTGACGGAAGGCTTGGCCAGTGCAGAAGGTGATCTTGTCAGCGTTGCCACCGACTGGGTACAGGAACTTTCCGATTCTCTGGAAAGCGGCGGCGTGGAAAGCATGGTGGCGACTGGCGGCGTGCTGGCCGGAAACGCCATCGACAGCTTTACCAACTACGCCACTTCCCACATGGACGGCGTGCTGGATACCGGCTTTGGCATTGCCGAAAATCTGGCGATCGGAATCGTAGACAATGCCCCCAAGCTGATTGAAAGCGCAGGCTCAATCACGGCCAGTTTTATCGGCGGAGTAGCAGAAAAATTGCCGGATATTCTGGAATCTGGCGGCGAGATAACGGGCCACATTGTCAAAGGCGTGCTAAATCTTGGCTCTGATATGCTTTCAGCGGGCAAAACGCTTGCTTCAAAAGCAGTCAGCGGATTGTTCAGCACGAACTGGCTCAGCGTTGGCTGGGACATTTCAAAAGGCATTGTGCAAGGCTTTATCAATGGCATGAAAAGTGCCAATTTCAGCGGGATGGGCGGAGGCCGCGCATCTGCTGGGCAAGGCGCAGGCAGAAAACCATCCGGCACAAATACGGGAGGCTCTGGAGATGTTGATCCGTATGACGGATCTGGTGGGTCCTCCGGCAAGACTTCTACCAAAAAAGCGGCACAAGATACCAAAAAACTGGCCAAGACAGTATCTGATACCTCTACCCAGCTGCTGCAGGGCAGCAAAAATATTATAGGTGCCATCAGCCGCACGACCGAAACGGCCCGAAACACCTACAATGTTTACGATGGCACGACCAAAAAAATCAAAGGCACTACGACCGAGACCGTCCAGACAATTACCGACAGCTGGACGGAAATGGTGGACGGCGTCGAAAAGCAGTTTAAGCGCGTCAAGGTGCTGACTGACGGCGTAGTGACTTCGGAAAAGATTACAAGCTCTGCAGCCCAGAGCACGGCCAAGCAGTCGGCCAAAACCAGCACGCAGTATCTGACTGGCCAGCAGGCCGGGATTGATGACGCCATCGGATACATCAACCGTTCCACGCAGACCACCCAGAAAACCCAGAAAGTACTGGACGAGACGACCGGCGAGCTGAAAGATACGGTGGTTTCCACCACGCAGGTGGTGACAGATTGCTATAAGCGTATCGTCGATGGGCAGGAACAGACCATCCAGCGTTCCACCACTTACGTCAACGGCATTGTCACGGACATCAATGAAAAAATCGCGGATGTGGAAGCTGCAGCCAAGCAGACAGTGCACAGCCGGACGGAAAACCTGACCGGCTCCGAAGCTGGCATTGACGAGGCCATTGGCTACGTCAACCGTGCAAGCCAGACCACGCAGGAAACCAAAAAAGTGCTGGACGAGACGACCGGCGAAATGGTAGACACGGTGGTTTCGTCCACCGAGGTGGTGACGGACTGCTACAAACGCATTGTAGAAGGCCAGGAGCAGACGGTGGAGCGCACTACCACCTATGTGAACGGCGTGGTGACGGACATTCAGGAGAAAACGACCGACCTGAATGCAGACATCAAATACACCCAGGGCGTCGTGGGCGGATTTTCCAAGTTTGTTCTGGATTTGGATACCAAACTGGGCGGACTGGAAAAAGCTGCCACCAACCTGACCAAAAGCCCGCTTGGCAGCTGGTTCTCGGACCTTGCCAAAGGCTACCGGGCCAGCGACAGCTTTTGGGATAACATTGACCCTGTGTCGCTTATCACGGGCGGACTGGTGTCGTTTGCCACGGGCTGGGCGACCACCGGCAGCTGGCAAGTGGGCCTTGCAAAAGCAGGTCTTTCCATTGTCGGCAATCTGGTCGGTGTGAGCCTGGACGGCCTGGTGAACGAAAGCAACAACTATGGTATGGATTTTGTGAAGGGCCTTGGGGAAGGAATGCAAAAAGCACTGCCCTGGCTGGTAGATGCGGCTGGCAAAGTTGCCACATCCATTTCAAAGTTTTTGCATTTTTCCCGGCCGGATGTCGGTCCGCTGCACGAGTACGAAAGCTGGATGCCGGATATGATCGACGGCATGGCGGATGGTATCCGGAGCAACGCATACCGCCTGCAGGAAGCGGCGGCGAGCCTAAGCGGACAGCTGCAGACTCAGCTGCAGTACGATGTCGGCAGCGCCAACAGCATCCTGCAGGCCGCCACCAATGTGCGGCGCGTGGAGTTTGGCAGCGTGCAGGTATCTGTGCACGCTGCACCCGGCCAGAGCGCGCGGGAAATTGCGCAGGCAGTCGCCTACGAGCTTCAGAATTTGATCGACCAGGAAGGAGCCAGCAGTGGAGAAGTGCCTGTATTTTAACGGCCACAGCTGCCACGAATTTTGTGCCCACATTGAGCACAAACCGGATATTCCGGTGCCGGAGCGGAAGTACGAAGAGTACGAAGTGCCGGGCCGAAACGGCAAGCTGCACGCCGATCAGGGCTATTACGGCAACATTACGATATCGTATCAGTTGTATTTTCATGGCCGCCGACCAACTGCAGAGTGGGCGCAGGCCGTCAAGCAGTGGTTTTTGGGCGAACCAGGCGCACACGTTCTGTCAGATGACTATTTCCCCGGGATGTTCTACAATGCCGTCGCCAAGGTGGGCGGTATTTCAAACATTCTAGACAAGTATGGCCGCTTTACGGTGGAGTTTGACTGTGATCCGCGGCATTTTCTGCAAGAGGCTCAGACGCCGGTGGAGCTAACCAACGGGCAGACACTGTTTAACCCCTACCAGCAGACAGCAGCACCGTATTTTGAACTGACTGGGACCGGCGCGGAGGCACAGCTTGTGGTAAACGGCACGACGTTTGTGGTGCAGACATACGCGGATAAGAAAATCATTTGCGACGCCGACAACTGGGGCAATGCGTACCTGGAAGACGGCACCAACGTCAACCTGCGCACCGGTGGCATCTGGCCGGAACTGGCCCCGGGCGAAAATAAAATCAGCTGGACGGACGGCATCACGTCCGTGACCATGGCACCAAGGTGGTGGACTTTATGATCCGAATGCCTATTTTACACAGCTCCAGCGTGACTTCCGTGCAGAACTACGGGTACGGCACCCTGACCGATGCACTGGAATGCAGCGTGACCTGTGAGGAAAACGGCACCTATGATTTGAGCCTGATCTACCCGGCCATTGGCCCGCACTTTGATAAAATCGTGGAGCGCAACATCATCAGTGCGCCACCTTCCAGCTATGAAGAGCGGCAGATGTTCCGAATCTACCGCACAACCCGGCCGATGGATGGGCGTTTTCAGGCTTATGCGCACCATATTTCCTACGACCTGAACAATGTGCTGGTCAAACCGTTCTCGGCCAAAAGTTTGTCTGCGGCCATTGAAAAGCTGAACCAGAACATCATCGGGGAGCACCCATTTACCATCGCTGCCGATTTTGACAGTGATACCGAGTTCGAGATCATTAAGCCGATGACGGTCCGGGCTGCCATGCTGGGCGATTCCAGCGGCAATCTGGCCTCTACCTATGAGGCTATCTGGGACTTTGACGGCCTGAACTGCACACTCCGGCAGAAAAAAGTGACTAATCGCGGCGTAAAAATCGCATATGGCCGAAATCTGCTGGATGTGACGCAGGAAAAAAACATTGACGACGTATACACCCATGTGTATCCGTACTGGTCCAGCTCTAAAACCGGGCGCTATTATGATTTGGAACCAATTCAGGCCGGAAGTATCACGGGATACACAAAAATATACCCGCTCGACCTTTCCAGCTACTACCAGAAAGCGCCCTCTGACAAGAGTATGCGCAAAACGGCAGAAGAATTTATCCAGAAGAACAAAATCGGCGAGCCGCAAGTGAGCATTACGGCCAGCTGGGTGCAGCTGGAAAAAGTGATGGAGTTTACTGGCTCCAAAAACGCGGAGGCAATCAAGCGCGGCGATACGGTGGAGATCCGCTTCCTACGGCTTGGCATCAGCGCTACAGCCCGCATGACGGGCACGACCTTCAACGTTCTGGCTGACCGATATACTTCCGCTACCTTTGGCGATGCCAAGCAGACCTTTGCAAAAACTATCATCAAGCAAAAAAGCGGCATTGCCACCTCCAACGATCGGGCCGTGGATGCAAGCCGTGTGGCCACGGATTACATTGAAGAGGTGGACGGCAGCGTAAACTTTGGCGTGGGCGAAAACCACTATGGCATCAGCGATGATGGACTGGATTTCTTTGGCGTAAAAAACAAAGAAGCCATCAAGACTTGGGGAACAGCCAGCACCACGCTGGACTCTTTTGAAGCTGGAACCGTGTATCTGGATCTAAGCAAGTATTCTTCCGTGCTGCTCACATTTGAGAGCAACAAGGGAACAACGTGGTTTGCCCACGGCGGCAGCGCCGGCCCGACTTCCATGGTGATCCCCGTCAATGGACAAACGTACAGCATGGTGTATCCATGGAACACTGTTCACCGGCGCAACGTGGCGGTGTACTCGGACCGAATCGTTTTTGGCGATGGCTACGAACGTACTTCGCAGTATGCCCCGGGTGGTACCGTTGTCACACTGGGCATTGTTGCCACCACGTTTGCCCTGCAAAGCCCCGGATCTGACGGGTGGAACCAAAACTCCAACGTTTGCATCCCGCGTCAGCTTTTTGGCTTTATGTAAGGAGTACGCGATATGAAAATGGCAAATTGCTTTTACCAGTGCAAGGTAAAACCGGATGGCCGTGTGTACTACGGCTCATGGACGCATAAAAGCGTTCTGCCGCACCCACTGCCAGAAGATGAGCTGCTTTTTGAAGAAGTCCCGGACGACATCGGCGGCGGAGATGCGTATATCTGGGACGGAGAAAAGCTTGTATATTCGCCGCTGCTCGAAGTAAAGGAGGAAGAAAATGCAGAAAATCAAAATTGATTTTGCTAACCCGGGCCTTCCGCAGCATCTGAACACGATGGAGGACGACAGCCAGAGCCGCTTTTTTGAAGCAACGCTTTATGAAAACGGCAAGGCCTATGAAGCGCCCTCCGGTGCCACTTACAGCATCATGTACCGCGGATTTGGCCCGCAGAATCAGGGCTGGTATGATACCATCAATGACGGCACTGGCAAGCGTGCCGCCTGTACGGTATCCGGCAACGTCGTCACCTGTGAGATTGCCCGTCAGGCTCTGCAGGTGCCCGGGCATGTGAACATTGTGCTGTGCGTAAGTGCTGCCAATGGCTACATGCTCAAAAGCTGGCCCATCGACTGCGATAACCGCAACGACCACTATGATGATACAGCAGAAGTGGCAAGTTTTTTCTATATCACGCAGGTGTCCAGCGCGGACTGGACGCAGGCAATTCAGGCATGGGAGGATTTGAAAAACACCATCGACCCCACCCTCTCCATCGAAGGTAAAGCGGCGGATGCGGCAAAGGTGGGAGCGGCAGTCAATGCGGAGAGCGAAAGAGCAAAAGCATCTGAGGAAAAGAACGCGAATGGAGTTAGTCAGCTAAAGGAAGATGTAATGCGGTATATTGTCCGAAAACATAGTGAAAGCGTGGTTTCTTCCAAAGCAACTTTGATTGTTCTTCGATTTAGTTATCCTGTCAAAAAAGGCGAATATGTTTATGTGAACACATTATATACAGGAGATAACTATTCTTCAATAGATATCCGGGCTTATGACTCAAACGGCGATATTCATGTCCTGAAAGTGTCGTTTCCAATTGGGACCGTTTTCTTTTTTATCGCCGATATGGATTATGAGGAGTTTTCATTTTACACAAGCTCGGATATCGTTGCTGAAGGAAATACGCTTACGGCTGAAATTACAATTTTGGGCACTTCCACTACCAAGATTGAGGAAAACACTACCAAGATTGAGGAAAACACTACCAAGCTTGAGGAAAGTTTGGATATTAAATATTACAACATGGTCAATCCGACAACGATAATAGAAAACGCAAGCATTACAAAAGACGGAAAAGTATACGAGCCAAACGAGTATAACGATGCAACAGATTATATCTTACTGAAAAAAAATACGGAGTATTATGTGAACGGCATATACCTGACCAATTTTTATGCGTTTTATGATACATCTAAAATGTTTGTATCAAATCCAGATGTTACAATTACTGTTTCCCCAAACTATGATAATTGGCGCGGAACAATTCTTGTTGGAAGCGAAAATCTGTATTTCCGTGGAACAATTTCCCATGGTTCTGTTGGTTCGGTTTATATCTCTAATTACAGAGATGTATATCATTCTTATGGAATCGTACCTATAAATGAACGGATTTCAAGCGAGCTGAAATCCAAAAAGCTAAAAGGGAAAAAAGTCCTTGTAATTGGTGATAGTATTTCTACAGATGCTTACGGAGGATATAAAAAATGGGTGACAGATTTAATGGACGAAGGATGCTTTCCATCTGACACAGTAAATAATAGTTATCATGCAACTGGATTTGTTGCAACATATAAAGAAAGCGGCGTAGTCAAGCAGGATAATTTCGTAAACCGTATTCAAAGTATTTCTGACAAAGATGCTTTTGATTTAGTTATTATTTTTGGTGGAATAAATGATTTTATTCAATCTATACCTATGGGCGAAAGTGGCGGAAATAAATCAACTCAATTCAAACCTGCTGTTGATTTCTTTTTTGATTATCTGGTCAAAAATTTTGTGCAAGCCAGAATCGCAGTCTTGCTTCCACTTAGAACTTGTAACATTTACAAAAACAAGCCAAATGGGGACCAATCGCAAGGTTTTTATCAAACCGAATACTCCGAGTACATTCACTTCGTTGCTAAAAAATACTGTTTGCCTGTATTAAATCTTACTGAGGAAAGCGGATTTTGTCCCTTTATAGATGAATTTTCAAATAAATGGACATTAACGCCGGCTGGTTATGAGTTACCAGATGGAGTTCATCCGACAGAAGAGTATAGTAAAAAATATTTAGCACCTATGATTTGGGGATTTATTGAAAACTTAATTAACTAAAGCCCTCATTGAAAAAACAAAAGAACGAAACGGACTCACAGCAGATTTGAAAAATAAGATTGACATCTTCTTTGCCGCTGATTTGATCACGGAGGAACAGTACAATGATCTGATTGATAACGATAAGGAAGAGGATGAAGAATCTGGTGAGCAGTTCGATAAATGAGGCTTTACCTTACTACCAAAAAAAGAAAGGATGATTTCATGCTCCCCATTATGGACGTTTCCCGCCACCAAGGCCAGATTGACTGGGCAAAAGTAAAAGCCAGCGGCCTGATCTCCGGCGTAATGCTGCGGGCTATGGGCAACAGCGCAACCGGCAAACCCAGCAAGCCCTATCTCGACCCCTACTTCGCCCGCAACTACGCCGAGTGTACCCGCTTGGGCATTCCCTGCGGCGCGTACGGCTACTTCAAGGCCACCACCCGCGCAGAAGCCGACAAAGAGCTTGCCATGTTCCGGCAGTCCATTGGCGGCAGAACTATCCAGCTGCCGGTGGCTGTGGACATTGAGGATAAGGTACAGATGGCGTTGACCAAAGAGCAGCTCACCGACATTGCCGCGTACTGTCTGGCTGCAGTCGAGAGCTGGGGCGTGTATGCTATGCTATACACCGGCCTGTACTTTGGCAATACATATTTGCACATGGGTGGTGCTGCACTCAGCAAGTACGATGTGTGGCTGGCGGCATACCGCAGCACTAAGCCCTCGCCCGGCTGGCCCTTCGGCATGTGGCAGTACACCAGCAGCGGCAAAATCCCCGGTGTGAGCACCAACGTGGACCTGTCTGTTGCCTACAAAGACTATGAAAAAATCATCGCGAAGAAGGGCCTGACCCGTCTCCGGGAGGTGTAAGCCCGTGTGGGAATTTATCTGGAAGCACATCGGGGAACTCATTTTTACGGGCATTACGGGCATTCTGGCTGCCGCCTATCGCAGTCTGTCTAAGCGCATTAAAGCGCAGGAGGAAGAGCGCAAGGCAGTAAAAGAGGGCTTGTTAGCCATCATGCACGACCGCTTGTATCAGTCCTGTACTTACTACATCAAGCACGGCAGCATTGACACAGGCGGGCTGAAAAACCTCGAATACCTCTACAAAAGTTATCATGCATTGGGTGGAAACGGCACGGGTACAGAGCTGTACAATCGTGCAAAAGCCCTGCCTATCAAGGACTGAAAGGAGCAACAAATCATGGAAACGATGGTAAATAGCCTTGTAAACGCTATCCCCGCATGGGCCGCACTTGCCCTGATGCTGGGCGGCTTTATGTTTTACGCCATAGGCTGCATCCGGCTGGGCTATGGTGCATCCGTCAAGCCGCTGGTGCTGAATCTCATTGACCAGGCTGAGAACGAGATTCAGGGCACCAAGCGCGGCGCAGAACGAAAAGCATGGTGCGTCAAGATGCTGCGCAAGGCGCTGGATGCAAGCAAATTTGGCAGGCTCATCAGCTGGGCCGTTACGGAAGAAACCATGAGCAAAGCCGTGCAGTTCTTCTTTGATCGTGCCCGCGCGGCATTGCAGAACCAGTAAAGGAGCATATCATGGCAAGCACTACATACAAGCATTTTGTTGGCATCAACAAAATGTACGCCGTACAAGAGCAATTTCGGCACGTCACGAAAATGGCCTGTGCGTGTTTTCGTGGCGTCACGAAAACATACCATTTTGCCGTCATTGGCAATATGGTGCGCAACGCCGGACAGCTGCCGCAGCCTTTCTGGCTCGGTGCTGCTCGTGGCGGCGGCTCGTGTAGTGCTGCCCGCTGCACTGCAAGGACTTGACCGACAGCAGATGACAGCCGCCATCAAAAACGCACCGCTTGGGAGGGTTGACCGTAAGATAGCCTTACTGCGGTACGTTGAGCGGCTCCCGCTGCCGGACATTGCAGCACAGACCCATTATAGCAGGACAGCGATAGGCTACCGACTGAAAAACATTCAAGAATATTTCAGGTAATCTCACTCAAAGAATAAGGAATCATTATGAATGAATTGACACATTTAAGCCTGTTTTCTGGCATTGGAGGCCTAGATTTGGCAGCTGAAATGGCCGGGGTAAAAACTGTCGGCCAATGTGAATGGGCTGATTATCCTTTTTCTATTTTGGAAAAGCGTTGGCCGAATGTTCCAAAATGGAGAGATATCCATAATCTTTCAAAGGAGGACTTTTATGAAAAAACCGGATTGCAATCAGTTGACATTATATCCGGAGGATTCCCATGCCAACCTTTCAGCACGGCTGGAAAAAGAAAAGGGCGAGAAGATGACCGTTATCTCTGGCCGGAAATGCTTAGAATCATTCGAGAGCTGCACCCCTCTTGGGTCGTTGGTGAAAATGTTGCTGGCCTCGGAAGTATGGAACTCGAAAATATATGCGCTTCGCTGGAAGAAATCGGCTTTGAAGTCTGGCCGATTTTATTTCCGGCTGCAAGCATCGGCACTTTACACAAACGGGATAGATTCGCCATATTGGCCCACTCCAACTGTGGGGGGCTAACAATTCGCTCCCAAAATCGTGTACAACTGCTCCAAAAAGGTCAGCTCTGGTTTGTAAGCGGGCACGGAGTAAAAGCGACAATATCCAATTTGAGGGAGTGGATGTGTGCAAGAGAAAACAAAGATGGGATTCCGAACCCGGAATACGTCGAATGGCTGATGGGATACCCCATCAAGTGGACAGACTTAAATGTTTAGGAAATGCTGTTGTCCCTCAGCAATTCTACCCAATATTTCAAGCGATAGCTGAAATTGAATCATTTTAAGAAAGGCCCGGTGTTCCGTTCGTTTGGAACATCGGGCCTTTTTTTATTTTAGATACTCTTTTATTGCTTCCAAAATGAGCTTGTTTCGGCTGCAGTGCTCTTCTTCCATTCGCAAAGCAATCTTTTCGGCCAGATTCTGCGGGATGTACACGGTCGCTGCAACCATCTCGCTGCTATCTATCTGCCCAAAGATTTCCTCGTATTCATCTGCATCCAGCTTTTCCTCTGCCCATTTACGGGCGGCCTCTTCACTGAGGGGCCGGATTTCTTCACCGGAGCCAAGTTCATTCTGGCCGTAATCTTTTGCATAGGGTGAGGCAGCATTTCCTTCGCCGTACACAAAATATTTCCCAGCTTTCGTCCGGAACAAGCTCTCTTTATAGTAAGAGAAGCTTGCCTTGTCGCCCATGTTTTCCCACCAGGCAAGCTGCCTGGCCGTGCTGGTGTCGTACCGAGCACCTTTAATTAATTTCTTCATTTTTTTCCTCCGCAAGTGCTTTATCGCGTACTTTTTTTGCTTCCTCAATGGTCGAGAAAGCCCCATAATTTTTCCCTTTTATGTTCACTCTCCATTTTCCTTTTTCATCTCTTATATAAGTTAAGCCAGCGAGTTTCCTTTTTGTGTTTCGGCCCGCTTCTTTGTTTTTCCATTTTCGAAGACGGATGGCACCTTCTCTTGGATTATCCGAAAAGTGAACTCCAATTTGGTAATCAAGATATCCTGCTACGGTAGAAGGATTGACTTTTAATTTTTCCGCAATTTCTTTAGTGGAAAGTCCTTCTTTAGCTAATTTTGAAACTTTTTGAGATGTTTCGTTTTCGTAAAGCCCATGAACGACAAGAATTCTCGCTACCTTGTTCGTGGATATTTCGTTGCTTTCCGCAATGGCTCTAAGAGAATACCCTCTTAAATACTGCTGGCATACAATCCTGAAAATTGATTCGTCCATGATATCTTTTTGAGGCGGTGCCTTTTTCTTTGCCCAATCGTGGCTGTGGCATCCACAGCTGGCAGCTTTGGATGCAATAAGGGCTTGCCGCGAACGAACGACTTCTTTTCCGCATTCACAGCGGCACAAAAACGCGCGCCGCTTTTGCCCACACGGAGCTACAAGAGGCTCCACTTCTTTTATGACTTTTAGATATCCGATGCTTTTCCCAATTTCAATATCATCTTTCTTTTCACGGCCCATTTCAGCACCCCCAGATATTGAGCCACTCGGCAACATACTGTTCATCTTCGGCGGTGCATGCCACGCCCCAGTTGCTTTCAATCAGCGCCTCGATGCGTTCGATTTCCTTTTCGTCACCGGCATCCTCCAGCGTGTTCAGTGTGATGGGGTCGCCGTCGGTCGTGGCAAGCCAACCACCATAGAGGCGGTCGATGCCAAAGTAGATCGTCTGGCCGGGCTTGCAGTTGATGTCCTTCTCGTAAGTGATCTTTCTCATTGCTGTTTCCTCCTGATAATTAAAAATCGATGTTGCAGATCAGCTTTTCAGCGTAATCGGTGTTCAGGCTGCTGGTGTAAAACTTATTCCAGAAAAACTTGCCGGACTTGATGTCGTAGTAGCCGCAGTTGCCGCCAACATACAGGCGATCTTTGCCGTAGTTGGTCCAGCGGTTCAGTTCCAGCTCTTCGCCGTTCACATCAATGGTCATGCCCTTGTGGAAGGCAACGCGCTCAGCCAGAGCTGCAGCGGCCTTGACGGCCTTCTTGGCTTCTGCCCAAGCCTTGCGGAGGCACTCGGCAAAAGTTTTTGCACAATGATACACGGCACCGTTGATGATGCTGCCATCCAGAGACTTGCAAATCTTGAACTCGTGCCATGCGTTCTTCATGATCTCGTGCAGATTGAACTTTTTCATTTTCGTATCCTCCGTTTTTGTTGTTCCTCTTGACACTCTTATTATAGCATAAATAATTTATTATGTCAACATAAAACGATAGAAAATAAATTATTTTCTCATCAAATTTGCCTTTCGTTGTGCGTTCGTTGACTCTTGCGAGCAAGCAAAAAAGTATACTGGTGGCGATAGGAGGGACGCTTTATGAATTACTACTCCACACAGGCTGCTGCACCCTATATTCTGCAGCAGCCCGTCGCCCCTTATGGAGGGATGGGAACGGTCGGCGCAGCAGTTCCATTGCCCGCCGCTCCGATGCCGCAGGCCAGACCACAGACCCAGCAGCCGATGAGCGGCCAGCAACCTGTTCAGCAACCGGCGCAGGAAAGCGGCTGGCTTTTGGGCAGGCCGGTATCCAGCAAAGAGGAATTTCTGGCAATCCCGTCCGATTTATACGGCAGGCCGACTTATTGCCCGGACTTGCGCAGAGGCGTGATCTACTGCAAGCGCATGAATCCGGATACCTGTGAATCCTATGTGGAGGAATTTTACAGCCCGGAAGCATGGCGGCAGATACAGGCCCAGAAAACGCAGCAACCGGTCGCACCGGCACAGCAGTATGTGCCAATTGAAGAATACAATGCGCTGGTGCACCGGCTGGATGAACTGGAAAAGTGGCAAAAGAGCTTTTCAAGGCCCACTGCCACAACGAAGAAAGGAGAATAATGATGCCTTCTCCATTTGATGCGATTACCCACAGCCCCATCATGCAGTTGGCAAATCTGGCTCGTGCCGGGCAGAATCCGATGGGCCTCATCCAGCAGCTGAGCGGCCAGAGCGCACCCATCATGCAGGGAATGAACCTGATTCAGGGCAAGAGCGAAGCACAGCTGCGCACGATGGCCCAGAATCTTGCCAAAGAGCGGGGCATTGATCTCGATCAACTGGCAAGTGCCTTAAATCTGATGCTTCCCAAGTAAAGCATCCCTCCAAGCGGAACGCTTCTCAGTTTTGCGAACTTGATAAAAATCGCTTTTGTTTGGCTTTGCCCGCTGCGCACGGCAGCGGGATAGCATAACGCAAAACTGAAAGGAGTTTTGGCATGGACGACAATTTTGCAACCGGCTATCTTGCTGGGCAGGACAGCAACAACAACGGCAACAACAATGGCAACGGCCTTTTTGGCAATTCGAGCATCTGGATTGTTGTCATCCTGGCTATCATTCTGCTGGGCTGGGGCGGAAATTATGGCCGCAACAGCGGCGGAGGTGACAGCGGCATGAGCAGCTTTATTCCTTATCTGGTCGGCACTGGCGCAAGCGGGCAAGGCGGCGCAGACACTCGCTCTGCACTTTCCGAGGGCTTCTACCAGCAGGATACCATGCGCTCGCTGGCTGGCATCCAGAACGGCATTTGCTCTTTGGGCTACGACCAGCTGGCGCAGATGAACGGCATCAACACCAACATCGCCAGCGGCTTTGCAGGCGTGAACAACGCAATCTGCACTCTGGGCTATCAGAATGCAGAGCTTGTGAACGGCCTGGAACGCAGCGTGGCCAACGGCGACAACGCCATTCAGCTGGCGATCATGCAGGAGGGCAACGCCCGGCAGGCTGGCCAGACGGCTATCCAGACGCAGATTGCATCCTGCTGCTGCGAAAACAAGCAGCTGATCGGCGACCTGAAGTATACCATCGCCCAGGAAGACTGCGCCACCCGTCAGGCCATCGCAGACAATGCCCGGGCAATCATGGACAACTGCAACGCCAATTACCGCAGCCTGATGGACTACTTCACGCAGGATAAGATCGCAACCCTGACTGCCGAGAACCAGAACCTCAAGTTCGCCGCTTCTCAGGCAAGCCAGAATGCACTTCTGACTTCTGCCATGTGCCAGCAGACTGATACCATCCTGAACCGCGTGAATCCTCGCCCGATTCCCGCTTATCAGGTGGCAAATCCCAACATTGGTGTGAACTGCTGCAACACCTGTTGCTAAGCTGTTACCAACTCCCCGATAACTCCGGGTGAATTATCGGGGCAGAGGCAAAAAGTCTCTGCCCCTGATTTTATAGGAGGAAAACAATATGGCTTGCAAAACAAGCTGCCGCCTGTGCAATCACCTCATTGTAAGCACAGCCGTCAATTTTGACAGCGCGGCAAACCAGCTTATTATCGCACTTCCGGCTGGCGCATACCAAAACGGAGAAAAATATTGCCTCGTAGTCGCGCAGGCGATTCCGGCCAGTACCACCATCAACGCTGCAGTCGTCATCACGGTGGGCGATGGCGCGACCCGCTACCCGCTGACCGACAGCACTTGCGCTCAGGCCACGGCGGAGTGCATCCACACCCGCACCCGCTATGCCACCCGCGTGGCAACGTCTGCGACGGGAACCGGCACATTTAAATATCTGGGCTGCTTTTGCCGTTCCCACGCAAATGCGCCGGATGCAATTTCTTAATGGAGGTGTGAACTATGAGCAAAAACGGCTTTCGCAGGATGATGATGTTCCGCGATCTCGAAAAGGAAAGGGAGCCGGAGCGCGACCGGCTGGAAGAGGAGCGCGACCGCAGAGAACGTGAAATGGAACGCCGACTGCGCCGAATCGAAGAGCGTGAAGAGCCTCGGCGTGCATGGCGCATTGAGGAACAGAATCGCTACATTGATCCGTATCCCGTTCCGCGTTATCCCGACGAGGAGCGCTATGATCGCAGAATGCCCCGCATCGGATTCTCGCAGAATGGCGATTGGGAGAAATCTGCTGGCCAGTACGAGCATGGTGGCGCAGATGGACGCTCTATCAAGATGCCGCGCCCCCACCTGACGCACGACGAGGCAGAAGAGTGGTGCGACACCATGATGAACGCCGACGGCACCAAAGGCCCACACTGGACACTGGAGCAGACGCAGGATGTGGCCAAGCAGCGCGGTATCACCTGCGACAAGGTGGACTTCTGGGCTGCCATGAATATGATGTACAGCGATTACTGCAAGGTGGCCAAGATGTACAGCGCAGACAACGCCAACTTCTACGCGGACCTGGCCGCTGCCTTCCTGAAAGATAAGGATGCCGTGGACGGCAAGCTGGTGGAGTATTGGGACTGCATCGTGGAGCACGAGTAAAATAAAAAAGATGCTGCTGAACCATTGAGGTACAGCAGCATCTTTTCATAATGCGGGAGAAGGGGGTCGAACCCTCACTCATAAAGAACTGGTGCCTAAAACCAGCGCGTCTGCCATTCCGCCACTCCCGCATATGGAGCCTGACGACTTTTTGACGACTTTTGGATTGAAAGTATTTATATTTATCATGCAGTATTTGGTAGTATCTGCATTGCCCAAAACAACCGAAAGCCCGCATGAACACTACATTTTCAAGCATTCATGCGGGTTTTCGAGCTATGCAGAAGAAGGGACTTGAACCCTATCTTTATAACGAATGTACATAATAAATTTTATTTTGACGACTTTATGACGACTCTTTTTCACGGCTCGAAACATAGTCATCTAGCCGAGCAATATATTTTTTATCTTCTTCATCACGAAATTGCTGATATACCCGGCGGGTAGTCATGATATCGGCGTGGCCCATAAGCTTTTGGGCCACCTTATCCGGCACACCGGCATAAAAAAGGTTTGACGCATATAAGTGCCGGAACTGGTGGGCGGTAACGGTGGCTTTGTAAACTTTTCGCTGCGTTACATATTCTGGTTTGTTTCCATATTTTGGTATTTTTGTTGGGTGCATATACCATTCTGCCAAGCCGATGCTGCGGCAATACGAAATCCAACGATTATTATATCCGGATTGGGTCAGCGGCTTTTCGCCACCGGACATCACATAATCCGTTGGCTTACACTCTTTTTTGTGTTCGAGCAGCGCCGATTTGAATGCAGTCAAAATTGGCACATCGCGATATCCATTTTTTGTTTTCGGCGTTTCCAGATACGGCTGATTTTTGTTCCAAGGCATGGCGCGATTTACATGAATCACGCCCATATCAAAATCTACATCCTGCCATTGCAAGCCGTTGGCCTCGCCTATGCGAAGCCCTGTATACTCAAAAAGCTGTGCCCAGAATCCGCAGCCTTCGGGGTGTGCGTGGATTATACGCTGCTGTTCCGAGGTTGGCTCTTCTCTGGATCCTCGCTTCATTCCGGCGGGCGGCGATGCTAAAAGAACGGGATCCCCACTTCCGTGGTAGTTCGCGCACCAAAATTTGAATACGCACGATAAAACGCTTTTTGCATTTGTAATAGTATGCAAGGCCTTGCCGTTCATCTTCATTCGTTCCATATAGCTGCATACTGCCTGCGTATCAATATCTTCCATGGGAGTATCGCCAAAATAGCTCACGAAATTGGCCAGATATCTTCTGTATGCTGTTATCGTGCTGCGTTTTATGGGGGTTCCGCTTCCTGTAATGTAGTTTTCATACGCTTGCGCCATTTCCCGAAAGGTGGCTCCGCCATTCTTTTTTTGCGCTTCGATTGTGGCTCTTTGATAGTCGGCCTCATACTTTGCGGAAGCTTCTGAAATGGTAGCGCCAAAAAAGTGCTTATATGTTCCATTTGGCATTTTTCGCTTGATTTCATATCGGCCATCCGGGCGTTTTGTCTTTTTTTTAGGCATTTTGTTCTCCTTTTTTTGAAATCGACCTGGTTCTTACTTTTTTCCTGGGAAAATATGGTAAGTGTAGTTTATCAGAAAGCCCGGGCGAACCCGGGCGGAAAGGAACGACTATGATAAAAAATACAATGCTGTTCGAGTGGACCCGGCGCACTGTGCTCAATGTGGTTTACCGGCTGGGCAAAAACGATGCTCAGACTGAGGCATACAAAGAAGGGCTGCGGATTTTTCAGCAGGCCCTGAATGATAAAAAAGCGGGCGTAAACCCTGCCGATCGGATGCACTGTGTCAGCGGACGCATCGTGGAGCGGTAGGTGTCCACGGTGGACACCTTTACAATTTTCCTGTTGCTTTTGCGTAAAGCCACCGGACGCCCTGTACAAGAATTCCGAAACCGACTTTTACAGCATGGCAGAACCATTTGACCATCCAGATGAACGCAAACACCATTGCACCAATGGCCGCAACCCAAAAATCAATCAGAATGCTTGTCAGCTTTCCGCCAAACGAGCGGCGGTATACATTGTACTGACGTCTCCTGCGAGCCTCTTTTTCTTCATATCCTACGTATGGCCTACTTCTTCTGGGCATTTTGTTCTCCTATTCTATTGAATCGGGTACATGCCGTTTGCATCTATAATGTGCCCAGCGGCTTTACCCGTTCAACGCAGCGCTGCGTTCCTCCGGAGTGGCATCCTTCAGCAAATTGTACAGCGTGATGATGTCCGTGATGCCCTGGCGGGTCTCGTTGTCGATCAGAAAAGTACCGGTGCGCTGGCTGCCGTTGACGTTGCCGCCATTAAAGCGGATGTAGGCTGTCTCATTGCTCAGGATTGCGCCCATGGCCTCCACGTCGGTGTCGTCTCCCACAAAAGAGGCCATTTCAAAATAGCTCTTGTCCTCGGTGGCATAGGCGCGCTTTACATTTTTGATTTCGTACGAAGTGGTACGATTGAAGTTGTTGTACTCGCCATACAGAATATCTGCCTTGTTCCAGTAGAAGTATCCGTCTTCATCCTGGGACATAATCAGCATCGCAAAATACAAATCTTGGTTGTTGTTCTTGGTGAAGAGCCACGGCATGATAAAGCTGTTCTTGTTTTCAATCTCATAATTCTGGTAGGTGGATTGGAGAGTCCAGGAGCCGTTTTCACTGCGGGAAGCATCAATTCGTTCCAGCGCGTCCCGGATGGCCTGCACTTTTGCAGGGTCGACGCTGTTTACCTGCTCAATAGCCGCAAAAGAGGTGTACCCGGCGGGGCTGACGGCCAGAGCGGGCACCGCAGACCCTGCTGCCATTGCCGCAAGGCACAGGGATGCTACAAAAATTTTGCCCATTTTTACAAGCTTCATGATTTTTTCCTCTTTTCTCTTGATTTTGTTCTTATATGGTTGTAATATAAAACCATAAAATACAACTTAAAGGGGTGTTTCGGATGACAGATAACGAATTTTTGACTTTTTTAAAGCAGCACCCGGAGCTGTGGGATACCGTGCTGCGCACGCTGCGGGAATATCAATCTGCAGAGTCTCCTGCATCGGACGCCTGATCTGCACTCTTTTTGCTGCTTTTCAGCACGGCCAGAGCTGCAGCTCTGGCTGCGGCCTTTGCCTCCGGCGTTGCATCTCTGTATTCCTGCTCCACGTCAGCCCAATCTGCATCGAGTCCGCCTTGCCCGGCGGGCTCTTTTTTTGTGCCCATCAGCTCCTCAACGGTAATGCCAAAGTAATCTGCAAGCTTTTTCTGAGTGCTATTTCTTGGTGCGGCACCATTTTTCCAGCCTGTAACAGATTTTGAAGTTATACCGACTTCTTTGGCGACTGCTGATTCGGATTTTCCGATTTTTTTACAGTGAAACGCAAAATTTTCGTAAAACAAAAAATCACACCATCCTTTGTGCAAATTGCTAAATCTTAAAAACTCTCAAATTTTCTCTTTACTTAGGAGTTTATAGGAGTTATAATATAGGCGTACCCCGCAGTTGATGATCCCCATCTGACCGCTGCAGGCTACACTTCACAGGATACCCGAAACGGTTGCTTTGCTTGACGTTTCCTTCTCGTTCCTGTTGAAAAAAGGTTCCTCCAAGCGCGGGAACCCAGACGCCACAGAGCCTTTGACCGGGCCGCACTGTGGCGCACGAATATTGCCAAGTTGTAATTTGATAGCCGCAATATCATTTTACACCATCTTTGATGGCTTGGCAATGTTTTTTGTACATTCAATTTGCTGTTTTCAACAAAAGGTGGTGGAAAAATGAATTCGCTTGAATTTCGGGCCGAAGTAAAAAAGCAGCTCACCCTGCGCGGCTGGAAATACCGCGACCTGGCATTGCATTCCGGCCTTTCGCTTTCCGTTGTCAGCCGCTACATGCGCGGCGACTATCCGAATGATCTGCCCCGCGAGTCCATCGCGCGGGCGCTGGGAATGGGGTGATGCGATGACTGCTTCGATACTGTTCGCTTGCCTGATGTGCTTTGTGGCCGGTGCCTGCCTGGCGATTCTGGCTTTGGTGGCCGTCAACCGGCCGCCCCGCAAGGTGATCTGGTGCTGGATGGCGTATCTTACGCTGGTGATGGCGCTTGCATGGCGCTTTGGAGGTGCAATTTTATGAGATGTGCATTTATTTTCGCGGATATCATGGTGCTGCTGGGCCGCGACCCTTACCACGCAGCCTGCACCGAAAAGTTCATGCTGGTCTTTGCGCTGGCTCCGCTGGTGGCTCTGGCCCCGTACCTGCTGTATCGCTGGGACGAGTACCAGCGCAGGGAGAAGGCCCGGAGACGGGCGGCACGGCGTCGAAAGCTGGAAAGGATGGGCCGCTGATGCTTGCGATTTTGTACTACCGTTTGCAGGCCGCGTATTATCGGGCCTGTACCTGCTTCTGGCGGGGCGTGGAAGCGCTGCTCCGGATGCTTTCCGGGAGGTAAACGAAAAATGGACGTTGAATGGTTCCCGTGTGCCCGGTGTGGCACATTGATAGAGCAGTCCTCGAACGGCCTGAGAAAATACTGCCCGCGGTGCAAGTATGAATCTCATCTGGAAAAATGCCGGGAGGCCAATGCCCGCAATGCGTTGGAAAAGCGCCAGCGGCCGCCAAAGGATGCACCGCGGTATTGCATTGATTGTGGGCGCAAGCTCCCGGCGGGCTGCTCGCTCAATCGCAAACACTGCGATGCCTGCAGAGTGGACCTGCAGCGGGATGCAGCCCGGGAGCGCAGCCGCCGAAAATCTGCACAGCGCAAGGCCGCACTGGAAGCGGCCCCGCCCGAGGAACGGCCCAAGACTATAAAGCCGGGCAGCCACAAGCCGGTGGACAAGCCTTGCAAAATCTGCGGTGCGATGATGCTGGCTGTGCAGCCTGGGACATTTTACTGCCCGGCCTGCAGGGCTGAGCTGGCTAAAAAGCCAGCGGCACCGAAACCGGAAAAGCCCAAAAACTCCCACGAGAAAATCGTGGATCTCAACACAGCTGCCATTACCAAGGGCATGACTTACGGCAAGTACATGGACTGGCAGCGCAGACAGAAGGAGCTGAAAGAGCGTGAAGAGACCAGAAGCCTGGCACGAAATGTACAAGATGATCTCTGATAATTTCAAGTTGGTAAAGCCGCAGCCGGATGGCAGCGTTTTGGAAATCCCGCGCGCTCGTTTGAGCGTGCAGGATGTGGCGGAGCTGATGGGCATGAATCCCAAAAATGTCTGCAAGCGCTACCCGGACGGCTGGCGGAACGAATCCGGCGGCACAGGCCGCGGGAAGACCATCCGGATCGATACCCTGCTGGATCAGGAGTTTGGAACTTATTGAGGAGGATGCAAGATGATGGAAGAAGTACAGGAAAGCGTTGCACGCGGCGCATTGAATCCTGATTTGACTCTGGCCAGCAAGTGCCTGCTGCTGGCGGCTACGAGCATCTGCAACGATGCTGCACGGAGCTTTGAGCGCTACCTGCAGGCGGATGAAGCAAGGGAGCCGGAGGATCTGCAGTACGAAGCGGACTGCACCAGAACAGGGCTGGATCAGGACCGGCGGGTGCTGGATATTCTGGCCGAGCTGGAGGGGCTGAAAGACGCTTGATGAGCGGTGCACCAATGGCGGCAGGTGGGTAAAAAAGAGCCGCTGCCAGCGCGAAAGCGCAGAAAATAAACTTTGGAGGTAATTTTTATGAGCTGTGACCATTGCAAGAATGAGCAGGCCTTCCGGCCGTACAGCGAGAATGCAAAAAAGGCGGGCAAGAAGATGCTGGCTGACCTGCGGCGGTTTGCTTCGCCTTTGAGCGTGCAGGAAGCTCGGGATGCCTGCGCCTACTGCCGGAGCCTGCTGGAAAACGAGGTGCGAGGATCCCTGTACAATGCTGATTTTGGACTGGATGAGAAATCGGGTGAGCATGATGCTTAATCCTCTGGCAGAAAAGAAGCTTTCCGCACCCACCTTTGAGGAAACGGCTACCGGCTACGCCATTGCCGCCATGCGGATGGCAGAGGTGCCGCCGGACACTATCCAGCAGGTGGTGGTGGAGATGCGCATCATCATCGACAAGTTCAGCGCGGCGGAGGCGGCTCAGATTGCCACCTCCAGTCCGTATTGAGGAGGTGGCTGGATGGCAACGCCAAAATCTTCCGGGCGCGGACGCCCGCAGAAAGGCCTCTCTGGCGCGTTTTGCGTGCCGGATGTGAAATTCCCCATTCAAAGTCCAAAACCTCGTCAAATCAAGCCTGAGGAGTGCGTGGTGCGCGTTATCAACGCTTCTGAGGAAGGAATTCGCGTTGTGGTGCTCCCAAAAGAGTCTGCAGTGCGGGAAATCCTCAACGAGACGTTCGGCCCGCTGGGCTGGGGTGACTCGTACTACTACACCAAGAGCTGGTGGAGATGTCAGCTGGAAGTTCTCTCGCCCGTCAATGGCCTTCCGGTGCGTAAGGATGCCGGGCCGCTGGCCCTGCCCTCCGCCGACGTGGACCGGATGCAGGAGAACACAAGCTTTCTCCGCGCGGCGGCCATGTTTGGGGTCGCGGAGGACGTGATGGAACTGAAGCCCATCGCCCTGAAGAGCGAGAAGGCTCCCACCATGCAGGACAAGAAAGGCAGCTGGCGCGCGGCGGAAAAGCTCACCGTTGACCGTTTTGCCCGTGGAGAAGACGGGCATATCCAGATGGTGCAGTTCGCACTGCCCAGCGGCAAGAAAATCTTATGGCCCGAAACGTAATCGGGCAGCTGCCCGCAGTGTATGATCCTGCCACCCGGCGGGTAACGGTGGAAAACTCAGCGGAATTTGTGGAAACACAGATTCGCCAGAAACTGGACGATCTGGCCGGAGGCAAGCCGCTGCGGCTGCTTATTACGGTGGACCGGGAGCGCAAAAAGCGCACCCTGCCCCAGAACCGCATGATGTGGGCACTGCTCACCATCATGGCAGAGCACTACAACGGCGGGCGAACTGGAGGCATTACGCCGGAAGACTGCTACACCGAGATGCTGGAAAAATACGGCGCGGCATTTGACTATCTGCAGGTGCCGGTGGCCGCAGTGCCCATCTTGCGCAGCGCATACCGGCTGGTGCAAGTTGTGGAGCTGCTGGATGATAATCGCTGCACCGTGAAGTGCAGCCAAGGTTCCAGCAGTTTTACCACGGCCCAGATGAGCCAGATGATCGACGGAATTTTTGACCGGCTGGCGGAGATGGGCGTCAACGACCCCATGGTCACCGCCTACTGGCAGCAATGGCAGGAGGTGCCGAGATGACACAGAAACGATTTAAGAAGCTGCTGATGGGGCACGGCTATACGGCCGGCTCTGTAAAGGCGCTGGTGGCGTACATGAAAGAGCTTCGGCAGGATGCGCAGAACGGTAAAAATGTCGTTCTGCTTGCCGACGCCGAGACGATGGAGTTTAAGGCCGTAAAGCTCCGTTCTTATGCCGAAATCTACCAGAGAATCCTGGAAGGGCGTGAGTTCCTTGTCTAAGTCTATCATGCAGGCCCGGCGGGAGTGTTACGTCTGCCGGATGAAGTACAATGTGTCCACAGTGGACAACCTGGAAGAGCATCATGTGCTCAATGGCCCGCTTCGGCAGGTGGCGGAACAGTACGGCCTGAAAGCCTGGCTTTGCCACCGCCACCACAACGAGCCGGGCTACAGCGCCCACTTTGACCACCATCTGCGTCTGTTTCTCAAACAGCAGGCCCAGCGGGACTTTGAGACGCTGTATGGTCACGACCGCTGGATGGAAGTGGTCGGCAAAAATTATTTGGGAGGACGAAAATGCTCAATGTAGTTGCTATTATGGGCCGTCTGGTGGCGGGCCCGGAGCTGCGCACCACCCCGGCGGGGGTGAACGTTTGCCAGTTCCGCATTGCTTGCGAGCGCAACTTTGTGCAGCAGGGTCAGGAGCGTCAGGCTGATTTCATTGATATTGTGGCCTGGCGCTCTCAGGCAGAGTTTGTTTCCCGGTATTTCCAGAAAGGCAGTTTTATCGCCGTAGACGGCGCTTTGCAGAGCCGCCAGTATCAGGATAAAAACGGCAACAACCGGCAGGCTATGGCCGTCGTGGCCCGGAATGTGAGCTTTGCAGGGGCCAAGAAGCAGGACAAGCCATCTACGCCTTCGTACGAGGAGCAGACCGCAGACCATGTGCGGGAGGCACAGACGGCATACGCACAGGGCAGCGCTGATGACTTTGAAGTCCTCACGGACGACGAGGACCTGCCGTTTTAAACGCTCCGAGGGGGGGCGTGACGAGTGAAAAAGAAAAAAAGCAAGTATCTGAATATTCAGGACTGGATGATCGACGACCTTCACTTGAAGGGCAACGACCTTCTGGCCTATGCGCTGATTTACGGTTTCAGCCAGGACGATGAGAGCGTTTACAATGGCAGCTATGCTTATGTGATGTACTGGCTGAGCGTGGATGAGCGCTCTGCAGTCCGCATTTTGAAGCGGCTGGAATCCATGGGCCTCATCAAAAAATGGAAGGTCCGTGTCAACGGCGTACTGGTCAACCGGTGGTCTGCCGTGACGGAACTGCCGGAAAAGGCGCCCGAAAAAGTGCCGGAAAACCCGACAAACTCCATTCCGCAAGAGGGGGGACAAAATGTCACCCATGACAAAATGTCACCCCTGACAAAATGTCAGTCAGAGGGGTGGCAAAATGTCAGTCAGGGGGGTGACAAAATGTCACCCAATAATCTATTAGGGAAATCTATAGGGAAATCTATCTATCAGGGCGAAGCCCAAAAGATGGATGGATTGGAGAGAGAACGGGATGAGATTTCGAGTAGATTCCGGGAGCAATTAGAGCTGGATGTTCTGGCGCACCGGTATGAGCCGGAGAAGCTGGACGAGCTGCTGGACAACATCGTGGACATGTACAGCTGCCGGAACCAGTTCCAGCAGATCGGGCAGCACCTGCAGACCACGCAGGCTATCCGAAAGCGGCTGGACAGTCTGACGAGCCAGCACATCGAGTATGTGCTGGACTCCATGCAGAACACCACACAGCCCATCCGGAACATCATGGCTTACATCCGGGCCACGCTGCTGAACGCACCGGCCACCATGGAACATTACTATCAGGCACAGGCTAACAGCGTGACGGCCCGTGCACGGGGCGGAGGCGGACAGCGATGAAGAAGACGTGGAACGAAGAGCTGCCGTTGGACAGCCCCTGCAGGAACTGCACACCGGAAGACTGCGACCAGCAGAAGGGCGGGCCGTGTATCCTCTGGGAGGAATGGTTCCGCGAACGGTGGCAGGGGTTCCAGGCATCGGCAAGCGTGGTGCTGCTCCGGAAAGAAAATCGAAGATAATCAGGAACGAGGAGAAAACGCAATGACGAATATGGCAAAAATCGCAATCATCAACCTGAAAGGCGGCGTGGGAAAATCCGTCACCGCCTGCAACCTGGCCTGCCTGCTGGCAGAGGTTTATTCCCGGCGGGTGCTGGTGATGGATCTGGATAAGCAGGCCAACACGAGCAAGTTTTTCAGGCGGTTCTCGGATGAGCAGGATACCGTGGGCGACGTGCTGGAATACAAAGCCAAGTTGGCGGACGTCATCCGGCATACGGATTTTGAGGGCGTGGACGTTGCCCCCAGCAACATGTCGATGCTGCTGGCAAACAAAAACGTGATGTTCGATGTCCGGCATCCGCAGGCGGACCGGCTGAAAAAAGCGCTCGAACCGCTCCGCACCGAGTACGACTACTGCATTTTTGACTGCCCGCCCGACATCGACATGGCAACCATCAACGCGCTGGTGGCTGCGGATTGGGTAATCATCCCGGTGGATTGTGACGAATGGGCACTGGATGGCCTTGCAGAGATTATGGATCAGGTGCGGGATGTGCAGCACGAGTACAATCGCCAGCTTGAAATCATGGGCGTTCTGGCTACCAAGTACACCCGCGGGCGGTACAGCATCGACACCATCAACCAGATTGCAAACCTGAACCTTCCGACCTTCCGCAACCCGGACAACAGCATCCTGCGCATCAGCTACAGCGTGAAGGTGAAAGAATCCAAGGCGATGCACCTACCGGTGTACCAGGCCTACCCGAAGATTCCGGCCAGCGAACAATATAAGGCGCTGGCTCAGATGGTCAAAAAATGCGTGGAGGGCGAGTAAAATGTTTCCCGAAAAAGTTGTTGACAGAGAAGCTGCGAAAAAAAGTTTTGAAAGACTTTGCCTTTAAAATGAGCGATTCTTTATCAAAAAAATACGAGGGAAAAGATATTATCGTGGCTTTAGGTAGAGTTGTGAAGATGATTGATGCTCTTCCGTATTTTATCCCGGAGGAATTTTATCCAGCATGGCGCGACCCCGACAAAGACCCGCCGAAGGTAGAAACCGAAGTGCTGATTTTGTACCGCACTGAAAGTGGTTGGTATGAAATCACAACGGCGCACTACGAGAACGGAAATGTGTTCTCCGAGGACAGCAAATGGAATTGGGAAGACCTTTCCGATTGGGGAACATACGACGAGGAGCGGGACGACTACCGAATCCCGGAAGGCTGGTGGGAATACCGCCACTTCAACCCGGATGACGTTTACAACAACAAGATAGACTGCCCCGTGGTGGGCTGGATGCCTTTGCCGCCGAAGGAGATGACAAAATGAGCACAGGATTGTTAAACGCCCTGATGAGCGCCAGCGAACAGATGCAAAGCCCGACGGGGCATGAAATGCAGGTGACGTTGATCCGCCGCGAAAAGATTTTGCCGAACCCGGATAACGATATCTACCGCATTGGAAATCTGGATAGTCTGGAAGACGATATCCGGGAACACGGCCTCCGGCAGCCGCTGGAAGTTATCCCATCGCAGGATGAGCCGGGCTGCTATATGCTCATCAGCGGGCATCGGCGCTGGCAGGCATGCACGCATCTGGCTGCATTTGGAGGGAGAGACTTTGAAAAACTTCCCTGCCTGGTACATACAAGCCGCGGCGCGCTGAATGACCGTATTGCACTGATTACGGCCAACGCCACCGCCCGCGACTTGACCGACGGCGAACGCCTAGCACAATACGAAGCGCTCAAAGACGCGTTGACTCAGAAAAAGAAAGCTGGCCAGCTGGAAGGAAAAGTCCGAGACGAGCTGTGCAGGATCCTTGGCCTGAGTACTGGTGCAGCGGCCCGGCTGAATGTGATTGCATCCTGCGAAAACGAAATCATCAAAGAGCGCCTGAAAAACGGTGAAATCGGCCTGATGGAAGCGTACCGGGATGCACAGAACTATGCACGATTTACCGGGAAAGATGCAGAGGAATCCGAACCGGTGGAAACGAAAAAAGAAGCGCCTCCGGAAACGTTACCGAAAACAGAATATCCTGCATGGGTAATTGAGTCTGCAAAAGAAGTTTGTGAACTTGACTGGATTAAATCAGCACCAGAATTTACAGCGAAAGCCCTTATGGAAGCAAGAGGTGGCGCTTGTGGAAGAAGCTTGAAAAAAGGCTTTGTGGATTTCGGCAGAGACAAAATACGATTTTGGTGGCCTGGAAATGGAGAGTATACGTTTACATGGGCAAGATTTGTAAAGCTATGCTTAGAGAACGGGATATACGAGCCGCATACAAAATCGGAGCCGGAGTTTTCGACTGCTGCCATTGCTGTGGAAAAGCCAGCTGCGGCGACCCAGATAGCGCAGCCGGAGCAAAACCATGGGACGGCACGGGAGACTACTGCAGAAAAACACGCGAAAGCAGAGGGTGTACAAAGCATATCTCCTGCAATCTCGAATACATCCAGCGTCTGCAAAAGTTCGCCGAACAAAAGTGATACATTCCACACACTGGCCCGGAAAATTATTTTGCAGGAAATGGAGTACGAAAGAACGCTGACGCATTTTGATATAGAAGTGTATCGCAAGGATTTGCCCGGCGGGGCGATTCTGTACGGCCTGAACGATGCAAACAAAGCGCTGTATGTGGAAAAGCCGCAAGATGCTTTTTGGTACGCCATTATGCGCAGGGATTACAGTTTTATCACACCGGGATGGCTTTTGTATGAAGATGCTGTGGAAGAACTCGCCAGATATCTCGATTTAAAATAATTCCAGGAGGACAATCGGATGAAGCCACAAGAATTTCGCCGCCTGTACGCGATTCCATACGATATTGCAAAGCGCCAGAAGCGCATTGAGCGTCTGGAAAATATGCAGGCAGACGGTCCGCAGGCCGCATCCGATGTCGTCCGGGCTTCCCGCGGGGAGGGCAACGCCTGTGTGATTGGCCATGTGACCGTGACCGGCACCACAGACGCTGCCTATAACCAGCGGGCGGAAGAGATTCGTCGATTGAAACGCATCAACCGTCTACAGAGCAGCTTGTACAATACTGGCGTACACATGGTGGAAGACTGCGACGACCCGGCTCTGCGGGCTATGCTTTCGGCGGTGTGCGTGGAAGGCAAAAAGCCGCAGGCCGTGGCAGTTGAGCTGTCAGAGCTTGGCTTTGATGTGGATGCAGAAGCAATCCGCCAGCGGGTGCGCCGGTGGATACAGAAAAATGTGGGGTGAAATGAATGAATGCAATTACTTTTCTCTTTGGCACGATTGTCATGATGGCGGTGATCATACCGTTCACAATGCTGTCCGTGCGCTGGGCGTGGAAACGTGGTTGGAACATCCGCAAAATTTTTCTGATTGTCTGCCCGGCGGGCGCCTTTTTTGGCAGTCTGGCCGGTGCAGCAGCGGAAAAGCTTGTGTATTGGATTATGGGAGCCTAAAACATGAATCAATTTTTTCTTGTAATTGGCGCGACACTTTGCTATGTTGGCGGATTTGGCATTATGATTTTTATTCTGGGTATTCTCACTGAGCTGTGTATCGAAATTTGGGACAGCGATTTCAGGCAATTGTGCGTTCGCTTTCAAATCAAGCCGGGAGACGTCGCGTATTTTGCCCAGCAGAAAAAAGAAATCGAAAGCCTGCTTTCGAAAAGCCGCCCTTCATGGCCAGGTGTCAAAAAAGACTTTCCTGGTCAGTGGCACTGCCCAGAATGCGGTACGATAAACCAGTACGACAAAAAATCCGAATCGGTTGCCTATTGCCAGCACTGCGGACAAGCTGCCGATATGAATTTTTACAGAAGAAAAATTCAGAAGGCGGACTTTGATGAATGAGAAATGCAATCTGGGCCAAAATGGCATTAGAACAAAATTTCACAAAGTGTTAATTCTTGACGATGCAACGAAAAAGCCGTGTCACAAATGTCACAAAATGAACGGAATGTACGAAATGTCCGGAATGTCCGTTTTCAGTATGGTATTATCATACTGCAGACATCAGCGAAAGCGATGCACTGTATTTCGTCATTGCATTCCCGGCGGGAAACATAGCGCAGGTTCTTTTGAACGTCTCCTGCGCTCAATGAGTACTGCGCCGTCCGCTTCAAGACTCAGCGGCGCACATGAACACAAAATCATCGGCCCGGCGGGTGTCCACTGTGGACACTTTGGAAAGGAGCGCAGCACATGCTTGAACTTTTCAGCAAACTGTTTCAGCATCTGGCAGACCACACTGCCGCTGCGTTCGTGTTCCGGATGATTCACCGGCGAGTGATAGAAAAGAATTATTTTGTGCGTGTTGCCTGGCGTATCGGTTTCCAGGCAAATCACACAAAGCGCGAGCCTCGGGCAGAGATCGGAGGCTACGGCTGTACACAAGGGACACGGCCTGTTATCCGTGCAGATTATCTGCTGATACCAATCCAAAATCTGAATGTAAAAACTGGCCCTTATGCGTATTCCCACATGCGATACGTTGAGGGCCAGTTTTATTTATGTCGTCGAAGCTCACAGGGAGAACGTTGCACAGATAATGCAGGTCGCATTGGCGATAACGGGCTTGCCGCTCAACGTATGATTAGCCACCACACAGTAGCACAGCACGGGTGCCGGTTCAACTCCGGCCGACGGCTCATTGGTCGCGTTAGTTCAACAGGCAGAACATCCGGCTCATAACCGGGTCGTTGCAGGTTCGATTCCTGCACGCGGCACTACTCCAATATGGAGAAGACAATATGAATGAACGCTTTTGCAAATGGCTTTGCGGACTGATTGCTTCTGGCGACGTGCATCCGTTCTATTGCTCATCACAGTGGGTGCGGCTGTCGCACCGGGTGCTGGACATGGACAAGCACGAGTGCCAGATCTGCAAAGAGCGCGGGCGATACCGACGAGCAGAACTAGTGCATCACGTTAACCATGTGCGGCGCGCGCCCAAGTTGGCACTGGATATCTGGTACACAGATGCCGACGGTAACCAGAAGCGCAACCTCATCAGCGTGTGCAAAGACTGCCATGAAACAGTGTGCCATCCGGAACGGCTGCGGCATGTTAGCGGCGCTGCACCACTGACAATGGAAAGGTGGGATTAAATGCAATCATTTGATGAATACAATCATTATGCGAAGATATATTTTGTATTATGCCCGGAACACCTTACGCTTGGCGAAGAGTGGTGCAAAGAATTTGTTAAGCTGCAA
>ERZ808246.475-NODE-475-length-33347-cov-5.635648_pt1 | contig 33347 bp, 23 predicted proteins | sample MGYA00521083_ERZ808246 | MGnify/ENA primary metagenome ERZ808246 (study PRJEB31516, sample SAMN03275577) | gut metagenome | biome: mammalia-associated habitat; material: feces | host: Papio cynocephalus | place: Kenya | collected 2012-07-07 ...
GTATCGTGGGCGACCTGTTCAAGGTCGTTCCCGAGCTCATTGAGTCCATCAAGGCCCAAAAGGCTGCTAAGTAACTGCTTTCTATTAGGAGGTTAATTATGGACGTTTATGAAAACCTAAAAAATGCCGGCATTGAGCTGCCGGAGAAGCTGGCCGCCGCCGGACTGTATAAGCCTGTGAACCAGGCGGGCAATCTGCTGTTCGTGTCCGGACAGGGCAGCATGGATAAGGGCGTGCATCTCACGGGCCGTGTGGGCGTGGATGTGTCCGTGGAGCAGGCGCAGTATGCCGCCCGGGTGTGCGCCATCAACACCCTGTCCGCTTTGGAGGCGTATCTCGGCGATCTGAACCGCGTCAAAAAGTGCGTAAAGATCCTGGCATTCGTGGCTGGGGCCGATGATTTCACCGGTCAGGCGCAGGTGGTCAACGGTGCCTCCCAGGTGTTTATTGATGCCTTCGGCGAGGAGGGCCGCCACGCGCGCTCGGCCATCGGCACCAACAGTCTGCCCCTGGGGCTGACGGTGGAGGTCGAGTCCATTTTTGAGATCAACGAGGACTGACGAAGGAGGGGAACACTATGTTAGGTCAAGATCTTTCCCCTGTTCAGATCTCTGATTTCTTTGCGGCGGAGCGCCGGCTCCGGCAGTCCTTTCCGCCGTCCCCGCTGCTGAGCATGGCGCCGCTGGACCAGCAGCTGGGCGCGCCGGTATATTTGAAGGCGGAGAGCCTGCTGCCCTCCGGCGCCTATAAGATCCGCGGCGCGACCAATAAAATCATGACCCTGGCCCGGGAGGTGGGTCCCTCCCTGCGGATTATTACCGCATCCTCCGGCAACCACGGCATGGCCTGCGCCCTGTCCGCCAAGCGCCTGGGCATTCCCGCCACCATCGTTGTGCCGGAGCCTACCCCCGAGATCAAAAAAAGCAGCATCCGCGCCATGGGCGCCGACCTGCTGGAGATCGGCGCCACTTATGACGAGACCTTCGCCGCCACGGTGGCCCTGGCGGAGGAAAAGCGAATGTACTATGTGCATCCCACCTCTGACCGCTATACGGTGGCGGGCCAGGGCACCATCTCTTTGGAGCTGCTGCAGCAGCTGCCCGATGTGGACCAGATCGTGGTGCCCATCGGCGGCGGCGGGCTCATCACCGGTATATCCTACGCCATGAAGCATCTGAAGCCCGGTGTGCGCATCGTCGGCGTGATGCCGGAGGGCTCCGCCGTCTACGCGGCGTCCCGGGCCGCCGGGAAGCTGATAACGCTGGATTCCTGCGCTTCCATTGCCGACGCGGTGGTGCGCAAGACCGGTGAACCCTACCTCTATCCCTATATTGAGGAATATGTGGATGATATCGTGACCGTCAGCGAGGACGAGCTGCGCAAGGCCATTAAGCTGGCCTGCCTGTACGCCAAGCTGACCCTGGAGGGCGCCGCCTCGCTGGCGCTGGCCGCCGTGACCGCAGGGAAGTGCTCCCTGACGGAGCACACCGTTCTGCTCTGTTCCGGCGGCAATATTGACGGCTCTGTCCTGCTCTCTTGCCTACAGGGCTGATTGGGGCTGAAGCGCATACCTCCCACCGGGGTCAGGATCGTTTCCCGTCTCTGTTTGAGCAGAGATGTTTTTCCTGCCCACACTTTTCTCTTCCTTTTCCTTGCCTTTGTTTCTTTGCAGCTATTTCGCCGGGAAAAACAGCGGGATTCGAATGTGCAAACAGCCTAATAAACGCCGCCGCGGGATAAATCCCGCGGCGGCGTTTATTTACAAGCAATAACGGCCCAAAACCCGTTTTCAAGCCGCATTCTGGCATAAAAAGATCCGCCGCAATTCTATCAGAATTGCGGCGGACGTGGTGGACCTGAAGGGATTCGAACCCTCGACCTCTCGGATGCGAACCGAACGCTCTCCCAGCTGAGCTACAAGCCCAAATGATGGATAATGGGGTGGAACGATTTCGTTCCACCCCATTATTATACACACTTTTAAGGGAAATGCAAGTGTTTTATTCAACTTTCGGCAGCTTAGCCATCACCGCGGCGCAGCGGGGGCACAGGGCCTCGTGCTCGCCCACGGCCTTCACGCTGTGCAGCACCTTCCAGCAGCGGCCGCACTTGGCACCTTGGGCGGCTTCCACGGCTACCTTCACTTCGTCGCCCAAGGTCAGCTTTACCTGGGACACGATGAAGAGGTCTGCCACTTCCTCCTCGCTCATTTCCGCCAGGAAAGCGTCCTCCGCCGGCACGGTCAGGTCCACGGCGGCCTCCAGGCTCTTGCCGATGACCTTGTCCGCCCGGGCCTGCTCCAGGGCGCCGTTCACGGCGCTGCGCAGGGCGGCGATGCGGCTCCACTTGGTCATCTCCTCATCGGAAAGGGCATACTCCGTGTAGGGCTGTACCATCTCGTTGAAGAGGACGTTGCGGGCATCATCCTCCGCCCGGTGAGGCATGGCCAGCCACACCTCATCGCAGGTAAAGGCCAGGATGGGCGCGAACATCCGGGTCATGGCGTCCAGGATGAGGTACAGGGCGGTCTGTGCGCTGCGGCGCTCCAGGCCATCCGCCTCGTCGCAGTACAGCCGGTCCTTGATGATGTCGAAGTAGAAGGAGCTCAGGTCCACCACGCAGAAGTCGTTGATGGCGTGGGAGACGGAGTGGAACTCATAGTTGTCATACCAGCCGAAGACCTTGCCGATAAGGTCGTTGAGCCGGGTCACGGCCCACTTGTCCAGGGGCAGCATATCCTCGGGCTTCACCAGGTCGTTGGGGTCGAAGTTCACCAGGTTATCCAGGCAGAACTTGCAGGTGTTGCGGAACTTCAGGTAGTTTTGGGAGAGCTGCTTGAAGATCTCATCGGAGCAGCGGACATCCACGTGATAGTCACTGGAGCCGGCCCACAGGCGCAGCAGGTCCGCGCCGTACTTATCGAAGATCTCCGCCGGGTCCATGCCGTTGCCCAGGGACTTGTGCATGGCCTTGCCCTCGCCGTCCACGGTCCAGCCGTGGGTCACGCACTCTTTGAACGGCGCGCCCCGGCCCAGGGCGCCCACGGACACCAGCAGGGAGGACTGGAACCAGCCGCGATACTGATCCAGACCCTCGATATACATGGTGGCAGGCCAAAAGCCCTGGTCCCGCTCCATGGCGGCAAAGTGGGTGGAGCCGGAGTCGAACCAGCCGTCCAGGGTGTCGCTTTCCTTCTCAAAGCCGACGTTCTTGCCGCAGTGGGGGCAGGTGAAGCCCTGGGGCAGGATGTCCTCGGCCTCCATGTCAAACCAGGCGTTGGAGCCCTTCTTTTCAAACAGGGACGCCACAGCCTCAATGCTCTCCTCGGTGCAGATGGGCTTGCCGCAGTCCTTGCAGTAGAACACGGGGATGGGCAGGCCCCAGCGGCGCTGGCGGCTGATGCACCAGTCGGTGCGCTCCAGGATCATGGAGCGCATACGGTCCTTGCCCCAGGCGGGCACCCAGCGCACGTCCTCGCAGGCGGCGATGGCCTCATCCTTGAAGCTGTCCACAGAGCAGAACCACTGGGGCGTGGCGCGGAAGATGATGGGCTGCTTGCAGCGCCAGCAGTGGGGATAGCTGTGGACGATATCCTCGCTGGCGAACAGGGAGCCGTTATCCTTCATATCCTGCAGGATGACCGGGTTGGACTCGTCGGTGGTCATGCCCTCGTACTTGCCGGCGTAGGCGGTGTGCTTGCCCTGGTCGTCCACGGGCACCACCATGTCCATGCCGTAGCGCTTGCAGGTCACATAGTCGTCGGCGCCGAAGCCGGGGGCGGTGTGGACGCAGCCGGTACCGGAGTCCATGGTCACATAGTCCGCCAGGACCAGCTGGCTGGTCTTGGGCAGGAAGGGGTGGCTGGCCAGCATGTTCTCATAGAAGGAGCCGGGATGGGTCTCCACGATCTCATAGCTGTCAAAGCCGCCGATCTTCATGACCTTCTCCACCAGGGCCTCGGCCATGATGTACATCTCGCCGTTGGGGGCCTTCACCACGGCGTAGCTCTCATCGGGATGCAGGGCGATGGCCAGGTTGCCGGGCAGGGTCCAGATGGTGGTGGTCCAGATCACGAAGAAGAGCTTGCTCTTGTCCAAATGGCTCAGCTTGCCCAAATCGTCGTTCATGGGGAACTTCACATACACCGTGGTGCAGGGGTCGTCCTTGTACTCGATCTCGGCCTCGGCCAGGGCGGTCTCATCGTGGGCGCACCAATACACGGGCTTGAGACCCTTGTAAATGTGGCCGTTCTGATACATCTTGCCGAATACCCGGACCTCCTGGGCCTCAAAGCCCGGGTCCATGGTCTTGTAGGGGTGCTCCCAGTCACCCACCACGCCCATGCGCTTGAAGCCCTGGCGCTGGACGTCAATGTAGTGGTCGGCAAACTCATGGCAGGCGGTGCGGAAGTCCGCCACGCTCATGGCCTTATGGTTGAGCTTGTTCTGCTTGATGATGGCGCTTTCGATGGGCATGCCGTGGTTATCCCAGCCGGGGATATAGGGGGTGTAGTAGCCCCGCATGGCGTACATACGGGTGATGAAGTCCTTTAGGGATTTGTTTAGGGCGTGGCCCATGTGCAGCGCGCCGTTGGAGAAGGGAGGGCCGTCGTGCAGGGAGAACAGGGGCTTGCCCTCGTTCTTTTTCAGCAGCTCGTTATACAGGTCCAGCTCTTCCCAGTGCTTGAGCATCTCCGGCTCCCGCTTGGGCAGCCCCGCCCGCATGGGAAAGCCGCTCTTGGTCATGTTCAGTGTGCTTTTGTACTCCATGATGTACCTCCATATATGCGTATTTTGAAAACAAAGTTGAAAACGAATAAAAGAAACCGGCCTAAAAACTGTCATTGCGAGGGCGCACTGCGCCCGTGGCGATCCGCATCCCCTCGCACGGCACCCCCCTTGTTTTGTCTCCGACGGGGTACTTTCTGCCAACAGCGTCAGAAAGTACCCAAAGAACGCCGCCAAAACCAAGGTTTTGGAATCCTTTCCGCGCCTGGAGTGCCGCCCGTGAAAACCCTTCTGCCACGCGAACCGGGCGCTTAGGTGTAACTCCCTGCTTTCGCATGGCCCCTGCGGCACCATCCGCTGGCCGCTCACGCGGGCCCGCGCTGGCTCGGCGCGGTAGGGGTACTCTCTGCGCCTACCGTGGAGCGCGTATCATTTTCCGTTATCGGACCGATGACTGCATCGGCTCGCACGCCGCATTCCCAAAATGAAAAATCGCCTTTGTCTCATTAAGAGACAAAGGCGATGAAATAACCTCTGCGGTACCACTCTTGTTGCCGCCGTGGCGGCCACTCTGTTCCCACCATCCGTGGGCGAGGGTTGATAACGGCCCTCTGCCGTCCGCGCTTACTGAAGGATCCCTTCCCGTTCAGCCGGAAGCTCCGGGGTGATATTCGCCGCGGACCCGGTCTCCGCCTCGCACCAAACCGGCGGATCTCTTGGCACCGAATGTCCGGGGGTACTGATCCCCATCCATGCATTTATACTGTATTGCTTGTCATTTTACCACAAAAGCCGCTTTTGTCAACAGGGAAATTACACAATTCCGAAATAGTTCAAAAGCCCCACCAGGCCCATTATGCCATAAATGAGCGCCATAAGGGCCAGGACTGCGGACACGACATTATACAGCTTTCCGCCCTTTTGAGTATTGCGGAACCGCCGGGTGTAAAACAGCGCCGCGCAGGCAAGACCCAGCAGAAGCGAGGTCAGATAGTTCATAAACAGGCTGTCCTTATACACTGTCATGCGCAGGATCAGCGCCGCCATCAGTACGCCGAACAGCACGCCCAGGGTGATCTTCAGCCACAGGGGCAGCTTGGCTCTTTCGGGCTTTTTGGCTGCCTGGGCGGCTTTCGCCTTCTGGTAGTCTCCGCCGCCGTAGTTGGAGTTGTTCTTTTTGTGGTGTACGTTTTTGTTGGGGTTGCCCTTGGCTTTACGGATGGCCTCCTGCTGCCGGACGTAGGGGTCCTGGGGGGTGTTATTCTTTGCCATGTTCATTTTCTCCTTTGGCTTTCTGATCTGAATTATATAGGTATCGGTTCAGCAGGGTCAGGGCGTAGTCCGCCGTCTGCTGCCGGATGCTCTCGCGGCTGCCCCGCAGATGCAGATGCGTGACCTCCGTCCCCTCCGGGGCGGCTAGGCCGATGTAGACCGTCCCCACGGGATTGCCCCGGTCATCCCCATCGGGACCGGCCAGGCCCGTCACCGATAGGGCCAGGTCGCTTTTCATAATGCGCCGGGCGCCCTCCGCCATGGCCTTGGCCACCGGCTCGGACACGGCGCCAAACTGCGCCAGTATATCACCGGGCACACCCAGGATATGGGCCTTGACCTCGTTGGTATAGGACACCACGCCCCCGGGAAAAACCGCCGATGCGCCGGCAACATCCGTAATGCGCTTGGCAATGAGCCCGCCGGTGCAGCTCTCAGCGGCAGAAACCGTCAGGCCGCGCACTTTCAGCGTCTTCACGGCGTGCTCCTCGGGACTGCCCATGTCCGTGCCGTAGAGGTGGGTGCCCAACCGCCGCCGCACCTCTGCCAGCAGCGGGGCCATGAGCGCCTCGCATTTTTCTGCCGTTTCCGCCTTGGCGGTGATGCGCAGCCGGATCTCAGCAGATTTGGCGTAGGGGGCCAGGCTGGGGTTTTCGGCCTTATCCATCAGGTCCCCCAAAAGCTCCTGTATTTTCGGCTCCGTGAGACCGAAAACGTGCAGGGTGTGGGATAAGATCACATTCTCCTGCCGGGCCTGCAGATAGGGGAGCAGGGCGTGATCCGTAAGGTACCGGCACTCGTGGGGCACCCCCGGGAGCATGGCCACCGTCACGCCCTCCGCCGTAAACAGGCAGCCCGGGGCGGTGCCCACGGGGTTATGAAACACAGTGGAGCCTTTGGGCAAAAAAGCCTGCTGCCGGTTACACGCCGGCATCTCCCGGCGGAAAACGTTTTTGAAATAGGCCGCGATCTCGTCCATAACGTCCCGGTGAAACTCCAGCTCCCGGCCGAAGACGGCGCATACGGTTTCTTTTGTTAAGTCGTCATAGGTGGGGCCCAGGCCGCCGATGAAAATCAGCAGATTACAGCGCTTTCGGGCGATGCCCGTGACAGCCCGCAGGCGCTGAGGGTTGTCGCCCACCGCCGTGTGGTAGAGCACATCCACCCCGGCGGACGCCAGTTTTTCCGAGATATACCGTGCGTCGGTATTGGCCACATTGCCCAGCAGCAGCTCCGAACCCACGGCGATAAGCTCCGCTTGATAAGTCATAAGATCCGCTCCTTACAGCTTGACTTTGACCACTTCCCGCTCTCTCATGGCCCGCTCCACCAGACCGTCGATGTCCAGCACGCTCTCGATCTCCCGGACCTCCTCCACATGGGGCTTGGTCTTGGGGTGCCGGGGGGTAAAGACGGTGCAGCAGTCCTCGTAGGGGAGGATAGAGGTATCGAAGGTGCCGATGTGCCGAGCGATGCGGACGATCTCCTCCTTGTCCATGCCGATGAGGGGGCGCAGCACGGGCAGGTCCGTCACATCCTCGCTGACCCGCAGGGCCTCCATGGTCTGGCTGGCCACCTGGCCCAGGTTTTCGCCGGTGATGAGGGCACGGCAATCAAATTCCTTGGCCAATTTATCGGCAATGCGCATCATAAAGCGCCGGGTGATGAGGGTGAAATATTCCTCCGGGCACTGCTTGCGGACCTGCTCCTGGATCTCCGTTAGGGGCACGATGTGTACGCTCATGCGGCCGCACCAAGGCGTCAGCTCCTGGGCCAGCTGCAGGACCTTCTGCCGGGCCAGGTCGGAGGTATAGGGGGGCGCGGCAAAGTGGAGCATCTCCAGCACTACACCGCGCTTTGCCATCATGTAGGAGGACACCGGGGAGTCGATGCCGCCGGAGAGGAGACTCAACGCGCTGCCGCCCATGCCCAGGGGCAGACCGCCGGCGGCGGGCTCAGCGGGAGCGTGGACGTAGGCCGCGTCCTCACGGATCTCCACATACACCGTCAGCTCCGGGGTGTGGACGTCCACCTTCAAGTGGGGGAATGCGTCGTGGAGCATGCCGCCCACCCACTGGCTGATCTGGATGGAGCTCATGGGGAAGGACTTGTCTGCCCGTTTGCTCTCCACCTTGAAGCTCCTGGCCTTGCGGAGACTGCCCCCCAGGTAGGCCTTGGCGGTCTCCAGAATGGCCTCCTTGCTCTTTTCGCAGGGCACGGCCCGGGCGATGGCGATGAGGCCGAACACCTGCTTGCAGGCGGCGTAGGCCCCGGTGAGGTCGCAGCTATCCGACGCAGGCTCCACATAGATGGTGCTCTGGCGGGAGTAAATTTTGAACTTGCCGAACTTCTGGGTCCGGCGGCGGATGTTACTCATGAGCTTGGTTTCAAAGCTGTGGCGGTTAAGGCCCTTGAGGACCACCTCGCCCAGCTTGCAGAGGATGATCTCGTGCATGGGGGTTCTCCTTATATAAATATAGTGGTAGGGGATGCGGATTGCCACGGGCGCGGCGCACCCGCGCAATGATATTTTTGCTATTTCAGCATACTGCTGCTGCGGTACTGGATGGCCTCGGCAATGTGCTCCGGTCGGATGTTTTCCGCCCCGTCCAGGTCGGCGATGGTCCGGGCCACCCGCAATATACGGTCGTGGCTGCGGCCGGTGAGACCCAGGCGGTCAAAGGCGCTGTGCATGATCTTTTCGCAGGTTTCATCCAGGGCGCAGTATTGGCCGATCATGGGCGGGGTCATGTAGGCGTTGCAGGAGACCTCCGTCCCGGCGTAGCGCGCCTGCTGCGCGGCCCGGGCGGCGTTCACCCGCTTCTGAATGTCCCGGGAGCACTCCGGGGTGTCCTTGCGGCGCATGGCCTCATAGTCCACCGACGGCACCTCGATGTGCAGGTCGATGCGGTCCAGCAGCGGGCCGGAGATGCGGCGCATATAGCTCTCCACCTGCCGCTCCGTGCAGGTACACCGGTGGTCGGGATGGCCGTACCAGCCGCACCGGCAGGGATTCATGGCGCACACCAGCATGAACCGGCTGGGCAGGGTCAGAGAGCCGGAGGCCCGGGTGATGGTCACCACGCCGTCCTCCAGGGGCTGGCGCAGGGTTTCCATGGCGGCCTTGTCAAATTCCGGCAGCTCGTCCAGAAACAGCACGCCGTTGTGGGCCAGGGAGATCTCTCCGGGCCTGGGCACCGCGCCGCCGCCGGTGAGGGACACCGCCGAAGCCGTGTGGTGGGGACTGCGGAAGGGCCGCCGGGTGATGAGGGGGTGCCGGGCCTCCGTAAGCCCCGCCACGGAATAGATCTCCGTGGTCTGCAGGCTCTCCGTCCGGGTCATGTCCGGCAGGATGGAGGGCAGACGCCGGGCCAGCATGGACTTGCCCGACCCCGGGGACCCGATGAGCAGGATGTTGTGGCCGCCTGCGGCGGCGATTTCCAGGGCCCGCTTCACGTTTTCCTGGCCCATGACGTCGGCAAAGTCCGGCCCGTTTACCGGTCCGGCGCTCTCCGGCTTCCAGATGGGGGCGGGGGAGAGGGGCGACTGTCCCCGGAGATGGGCCACCAGCTGCTCCACATGCTCCGCGCCGTACACCGTCACGCCCTCGGCCAGGGTGGCCTCCGCCGCGTTCTCCGCCGGCACATAGAGCTGCCGGATCCCGGCCCGGGCCGCCGCCATGGCCATGGGCAGCACGCCGCTGATGGGCCGCAGCCGCCCGGTGAGGCTCAGCTCGCCTATAAAGGCCGCATCCGCCGGCAGCGGCGGGATCTCCTCCGACGCCGCCAGGATGCCCAGCAGGATGGGCAGGTCATACACGGTGCCCTCCTTGCGCCGGCCCGCCGGGGCCAGGTTTACCGTAATTCGGCTGACGGGATATTTGGCGCCGCAGTTCTTCACCGCCGCCCGGACCCGCTCCCGGGCCTCCTTCACCGCCGCGTCTGGCAGACCCACAATGTCAAAGGCGGGCAGGCCGCCGGAGAGAAAACACTCCACGCTGACCTCATATCCGTTAATGCCGCCCAGGCCCAAAGAGCGCACGGTCACGACCATACAGCCCACCTCCTTCTTACCAAATTATCCTCATTTTACCACAAAATCACGCCGCATGAAACAAAATTATTAAAAAAGTCGGCGGCAGATGTGAGAATTTTTGTGCAGGACAATGAAAAAGTATCATTGCGGCGAAAGACACAAAAATGACGTTTACATCTCTGCGGATTTGTGCTACTATGAACAATGCGAAAGGTTCCAGCAAGAAAACCCGCTAAAACGGATGAATAAAAGGAAGGAGTAAACAACATGGTAAGAAAAATGAAGTCCATGGATGGCAATAACGCCGCCGCGCATGTATCCTATGCATTCTCGGAAGTAGCGGCCATCTACCCCATCACCCCGTCGTCTCCCATGGCCGACTTTGTGGATCAGTGGTCCGCTAACGGTCTGAAGAACATCTTCGGCACCCAGGTCAAGGTGGTGGAGATGCAGTCTGAGGCCGGCGCGGCCGGCGCCGTGCACGGCTCCCTGGGTTCCGGCGCACTGACTACCACCTATACCGCCTCTCAGGGCCTGCTGCTGATGATCCCCAACATGTACAAGATCGCAGCCGAGCAGCTGCCCGCCGTGTTCCATGTGTCCGCCCGTACCGTGTCCACCCAGGCGCTGAACATCTTCGGCGACCACAGCGACGTGATGGCCTGCCGCCAGACCGGCTTTGCCATGCTGTGCGAGGGCAACGTGCAGGAGGTTATGGACCTGTCTCCCGTGGCTCACCTGGCCGCCTTGGAGGGCAAGGTCCCCTTCATCAACTTCTTTGACGGCTTCCGTACCAGCCACGAGATCCAGAAGATCGCCGTGTGGGATTACGAGGATCTGAAGGACATGTGCGACATGGACGCCGTGGCCGAGTTCCGCCGCCACGCCTTGAACCCCGAGCATCCCCATATGCGCGGCAGCCATGAAAACGGCGACATCTTCTTCCAGCACCGCGAGGCCTGCAACAAGTACTATGCAGAGCTGCCCGCCGTGGTGGAGAAGTATATGGACAAGATCAATGCCAAGCTGGGCACTGACTATAAGCTGTTCAACTACTATGGCCATCCCGAGGCGGACCGCGTCATCGTGGCTATGGGCTCCATCTGCGACGTGGCCGAGGAGGTCATCGACTATCTGAACGCCCACGGCGAAAAGGTGGGCCTGGTGAAGGTGCGCCTGTACCGTCCCTTCGCTCCCGAGAAGCTGCTGGAGGCCTTCCCCGCTTCCGTGCAGAAGATCGCCGTGCTGGATCGCACCAAGGAGCCCGGCGCCATGGGCGAGCCCCTGTACCAGGATGTGGTCACCGCTCTGGCCAACGCCGGCTGGAACGATGTGAAGGTCATCGGCGGCCGTTACGGCCTGGGCAGCAAGGACACGCCTCCTGCCTCCGTGTTCGCCGTTTACAATGAGCTGAAGAAGGACGAGATGAAGCGCCAGTTCACCATCGGCATCGTGGACGATGTGACCAATCTGTCCCTGCCCGAGGATGAGAACTGCCCCAACACTGCAGCTCCCGGCACCATCGAGTGCAAGTTCTGGGGTCTGGGCGGCGACGGCACCGTGGGCGCCAACAAGAACTCCATCAAGATCATCGGCGACCACACCGACAAGTATGTCCAGGCGTACTTCCAGTACGACTCCAAGAAGACCGGCGGCGTCACCATCAGCCATCTGCGCTTCGGTGATAAGCCCATCCGCTCTCCCTATTATATCAATAAGGCCGACTTCGTGGCCTGCCACAACCCCAGCTACATCACCAAGGGCTTCAAGATGGTCAACGACGTCAAGCCCGGCGGCGTGTTCATGATCAACTGCCAGTGGGATATGGACGAGCTGAACCATCACCTGAAGGCCGATGCCAAGCGCTATATCGCCAAGAACAACATCCAGCTCTATACCATCAACGCCATCGACCTGGCCATCGAGATCGGCATGGGCAAGCGCAACAACACCATCCTGCAGTCTGCCTTCTTCACCCTGGCCAAGGTCATGCCCCAGGAGGACGCCATCCGCTACATGAAGGAGAAGGCCAAGGCTTCTTATCTGAAGAAGGGCCAGGATGTGGTGGATATGAACTACAAGGCCATCGACCTGGGCGCCACCGCCTATAAGAAGATCGACGTGCCCGCCGACTGGGCCAACGCCGTGGATACCAAGGCGCCCAAGCAGCTCAAGGGCAAGCCCGAGCTGGTGAAGATGGTCAAGGATATCCTGGAGCCCGTGGGCAAGATGGACGGCGACAGCCTGCCCGTCTCCGCCTTCGTGGATCATGTGGACGGCCAGTTCGAGCTGGGCGCCTCCGCCTATGAGAAGCGCGGCGTGGCCGTGTCCGTTCCCACCTGGGACAGCACCAAGTGCATCCAGTGCAACCAGTGCGCCTATGTCTGCCCCCATGCTACCATCCGCCCCTTCGCGCTGACCGCCGAGGAGGCCGCCGCTGCGCCCGAGGCTGCCAAGATCGTGGACGTGAAGGCCGGCAAGGGCAAGGGCGTGTACCAGTACACCATGGCCGTGTCCCCGCTGGACTGCATGGGCTGCGGCGTGTGTATCGGCGTTTGCCCGGTGAGTGCGCTGTCCATGGTCGCTCAGGAGGGCGAGCTTGCGCAGCAGGATGTGTTTGACTACTGCGTCAGCAAGGTCTCCGAGAAGAAGGACATGCAGGACAATTCCGTCAAGGGCAGCCAGTTCAAGCAGCCCATGCTGGAGTTCTCCGGCTCCTGCGCCGGCTGCGCCGAGACCAGCTATGCCCGTCTCGTCACCCAGCTGTTCGGCGACCATATGTATATCTCCAACGCCACCGGCTGCTCCTCCATCTGGGGCGGTCCCGCGGCGACCTCTCCCTACTGCACCAATAAGGAGGGCCACGGCCCCGCATGGTGCAATTCCCTCTTCGAGGATAACGCCGAGCACGGCCTGGGCATGTTCGTTGGTCAGAACAAGATCCGTGAGGATCTGGCCGCCGAGGCCCGCCGGCTGGTGAACATCGAGTGGGCCCGTCCCGAGCTGAAGGCTGCCGCCCAGGCTTGGCTGGACACCATGGATGACGGCACCGCCAACGCCGAGCCCGCCAAGGCCTTTGTCAAGGCCCTGGAGGAGAGCATCTGCACCGTGGAAGAGCTGGCTGCTGTGCCTCAGTTCGCTGAGCACGCTGCCGAGCTGAAGGCCAAGGGCGCTCTGTTCTGCGACTGCGAGGCCTGCACCATCGCCGCGGACCTGCTGAGCAAGAAGGAATATCTGGCCAAGAAGTCCATGTGGATCTTCGGCGGCGACGGCTGGGCCTATGACATCGGCTACGGCGGCCTGGATCACGTCATCGCTTCCAAGCAGGATGTGAACATCTTCGTCTTCGATACCGAGGTCTATTCCAACACCGGCGGCCAGGCTTCCAAGGCCTCCAACATCGGCCAGGTCTGCCAGTTTGCCGCAGCCGGTAAGGAAGTGAAGAAGAAGAGCCTTGCCGAGATCGCCATGCAGTACGGCTATGTGTATGTGGCCCAGGTGGCTATGGGCGCCAACCCCGCTCAGACCCTCAAGGCTATCACCGAGGCCGAGGCCTATCACGGTCCGTCTCTGATCATCGGCTACAGCCCCTGCGAGATGCACAGCATCAAGGGCGGCATGATGAACTGCCAGAAGGAAATGAAGAAGGCTGTGGAATGCGGCTACTGGAACCTGTTCCGCTTCAATCCCGCCGCTCCGGCAGGCCAGCGCTTCTCCATGGATTCCAAGGCGCCCGCCGGCGGCTATCAGGAGTTCCTGATGAACGAGGCCCGTTACTCCCGCCTGACCCGCGAGTTCCCGGATCGTGCCGGCGTGCTCTTCCAGCGCAACGAGGACGAGGCCAAGGCCCGTTACGAGCACCTGCTCAAGCTCATCGAGATGTACGACAAGTAAGCCTTAGGGCTTGCCCATTGCGTATACAAAAAGGGACACGCTTAGGTGTGTCCAGTTAAGAAAACATTCTAAGGCGAGAGAGAAACGGTATAGCTTCGGCTATGCCGTTTCTTTCATTTTTGCCTGCTATCAAATACTTTGGACATTTCCAAAATCCCGATACCTTTGTAGTAGATATCTACCTCTTGTCTGCGGTTGATTTTGCTATGGGGATCGGTCGCTGCGTGAATGACGATCTTCTCAACGAACTCATGCAGGATACGAGGTGTCAGCTCCGGGATATCGGTGTACTGGCGGACAACGGACAGAAACCTGTCAACATTGGCACTTTTGCCTTCTACTTCTTCGATTTCCTCACGGAGTATTGCAGCCTGTGTCTGCAAACCAGCCTGTTCCGCTTCATAATCGGTGGACAGCTTGTGAAAACGCTCGTCTGTCAGCTTGCCGCTGATGTTGTCCTCATACAGCCGCTTGAAGATCATATCCAGTTCTGTGATACGCTTCTCACTTTCAGACAGCAGCTTGCGCTTTTTGGCAAGACCTTTATTGCGTTCCTTTACATCCATATCCATGACCATCTGAACGAAACGGTTTTCATGGCTTCTGGCGAAGGCCACGATCTCCCGCAGATTCTGAAGGATCAGTTCCTCCAGGATAACCGTTCGGATGGAGTGTGGTGTGCCACACACCTGCTTTCCCTTGCGATATCCAGAGCAGATGTAGTATTCCTGATCCTTTCGGAAGCCGGTCGCTCTGCACTGGTACAGGATTGAGCCACAATCGGCACAGTACATCATGCCGGAGAACATTCCCATTTCGCCCATCTTTGTCGGACGACGCCGTGATTGCCGCGCCTGCTTTACAGCCTCGGCAATGGCTTCTGTCTAGATTGGTTCATGGGTATTCTCGAAGATGACCCATTCACTTTCAGGATTTTTGATTGTCTTTTTGCTCTTGTAGGACTTCTTTGTAGTCTTGAAATTTACCGTATGCCCCAGGTATTCACGCCAGCGATCCATAATTCCCGCTATTGTGGTATTGTCCCAGCCATAGGGATCACCCTGCTTTTTTACATTACAAGGGATGCCTTTGCTTTCGTAGTAAGCGGCAGGAGTGAGAATTTTCCGTTCCCGCAGCTTTCGTGCTATCTGGGACGGTCCAAACCCATCCATAACATACAGCCCGATTTCATAGACCACATCGGCAGCCTCACGGTCGGGTATCCAATGTTTGCTGTCATCCGGGTCTTTCATGTATCCGTAGGGCGCATTAGTCGTCAAATGTTCCCCAGCGTTTCCCTTGACCTTCATAACGGCACGGATTTTCTTGCTGGTGTCTTTTGCATACCACTCATTGATGATATTGCGGAAGGGAGTAAACTCATTATCGCCCTGGGTGCTGTCCACCCCGTCGTTTACGGCGATGAAGTGAACATCATGCTCCGGGAACATGATCTCGGTATATAAGAGATAGAAGCCCCTTCGCTTTCAGCGACAGCGACATATCCCGCAGATGGTAGTTGGACATGACCGTGTAATCTCTGGTCTTTTCGATACGGAATACAGCCATCTTCGCACCTCCTTCCTCTGAAAATGAAAAGTGTTGATTTCGATAGAAAAAGCCTCCGTTTTGCCTCTCGGATGTGATCCATAGGAAAACATCCACGCCCGCCCGCTTACGGCGGTCTGAGAGGAAAAAAACAGAGGCTTTCGCACCCTAATTGATACAGTTTTGAAATGGGGGCAAGTGCGGGTATGAAAAAACGCCATAGGACGGCTGCCTATGGCGTGGGAACAGGAAAAGGGCGCTGATATTTGCATATCAACGCCCTTTGAGCCTGTCAGTATTTGATTGTTTCGACTTCGCACCGTGTTTGCACCATGAAAAACATTGATTTTACTGACTTTTTCAATGTTTTCTTATCTGGTGCTACCATTCGGCGTGTCCCTTTTTTGGCGTTTTTTTTGGGGGGGTAATGTGTTGTAGGGCGGGGTGACCACACCCCGCCGGTTTTGTGCTGCGGGGGTGCAGAGAATGCGGATTGCCACGGGCGCGCTGCGCTCCCGCAATGACATGATTTTTGCATGGGGCGCGGTGGGTTTACTGGTGGCGCGTAGGGGGCGGGGATCTTCCCCGCACAACAGACGCAAAGGGTATCCCTGTATGAACGGTCAGCATAAGCGCGGAGCGCGTCGCGGAATTAGACGCAGAGATCATGCGAAAGCAAGGCGAGAAATTTGCATGCTCCGATACGCGGGGCAGAAGGTCACCGATGCAGTTGGCACTTCAGCCGCGGAAAGGATTCCAAAACCATTGGTTTTGGCGGCGTTCTTTGGGTACTTTCTGTCGCTGGTGACAGAAAGTATCCCGCCGGAGGCATTTGACAACAGGTGCTGCGGACGGCGGGACACATGGGTCCCTTCCTACATTATATGGTTTTGTAGGGCAGGGCCCGCGTGCCCTGCCGTGAGGGTGCGGAGATCAAAAAAAGCGCGGCCCGAATGGGCCGCGCTTTCCGTCTTGTATATGCAATTTGATTTACCGGCCCAGCCGCCGCCGGAGCCGCTGCACCGGGCTGGAGAACAGATCCCGCTCAAACCGGTCCATGCCGAACAGCCACATGCTGGCGCCGTATAGGGGCACGAACACACACAGGATCAGTGCGATCTGCCCGTAGCTGGTGGGCCGCAGGAATATGGCCATCAGAATAGCCGCGATGCCCGGGACGATCATAGCCGGGACCAGGTGCCGGATGCGCAGCCAAAAACGGGGGATGTCCAGCCCCACCCGGCGGCGATAGTAGCGGTTCATAATGAGCATGCCTGCGCCGGTGGCAATGGCCGTGCCGATGGCCGCGCCCAGAACGCCCCACTCCATGCACAGGGGAATGCTGAGAACGATGTTGGCCAGGGCGATGATGAGGTACACCAGGGAGCTGAACCGGTGCATATTCTTGGCCCGAAGAATTTCATATCCCAGCATCTGAATATTGGCCCAAAGGGTGGCTCCGAACAGCAGCAGGGTCACGGCATAGTCTATTTGGAACTTGGCATCGCCGCCCCACAGCACCACAAAGGTCTGGCCCACCGCCACAAAGCCCCAAAAGATGCCGCCCAGCAGGATGAACTGCAGCCGCCCCACCCGGATGAAAAGCTTATCCAGCTCCAGGATGGGCTGGTTTTCCGCCACGATGCGGTTGACCCGGGGGATGAGCAGGTTGGAAATGGCTGTGGCAAAGGACTGATAGTATACGTTCAGCTGGGCTGCCACGGTGTAGACCGTCACGGCGGTGGTGCCGTGGATCCACGCCAGCAGCAGCCGGTCGATGCTCCAGTTGAGATTGTCCACCACGATGCCGATGAACACGAAGGTGGTGAAGCCCACCATCTCCCGCATGAGCTTGAAGTCATAGTGGCGGAAGGAGAAGGGCATTTTCAGCTTTGTTAGGCAGAAGATGATGTTCAGCAGCCCGCTGACCACTGTAAAGATCAGCGCCATCACCGTCAGCGTGACGCTGCGGTAGCCCAGGATCAGCAGGGGGATCATGATGAGGGGATTGAGCACCTGGCGGCCCAGGGCTACCACCTTTTGGAAGATGTACTCCTCATTGATGGTCACATGGGACTCAAAAACGCTGATGGGAAAGGCCAGGGCGGCGTTGACGGTCATAATGCGCAGGAGCTTTTCGCCCAGGGCGATCTCCTCCGGCGTCAACTTCTTGCCGAAGATGACTTCCCCGTGGCCCGCCAGCAGGAAGCCGATGGCCAGCACCAGGACCCCCAGCACCACATAGGTGGTGAAAAACATGCCGTTGAGCTTGGCCATGCCGGGCTTGTCGTCCGCAGATTTGGCCCGGGAATAGTAGCGGATGTAGGCGCTGCCCAGGCCGAAGCTCAGGAGGTTCAAATAGGAGATAATGGGCAGGACGGTCTGATAAACGCCAAACTCACTGTCGCCCAGCCGCTGGATCATAATGGGCGTGTACACCAGGGAAATGACGGTGCTCAGACCCATGGACAGGTAGGACAGGACCGCGCCGATTTTGATCTGTCTGTCTTGCAAGCTGCGCCCACCCCTTTCTGTTTCTGAATGGCACAATTCTACAAATACCTATTTTACCGCACCTTTGGCAAACTGTAAACCCGTTTTCGGCTATTTTTTGTCCTTTTCCGCAAGTTGACAGCGCCTCATAAAGTGGGTAAAATAACCGTATGATTTTATATGCGAGGTATGGGTAGCTATGAATCTTCGTTTTCTGTTTGCTATGGCGGTCTGTAAGTGCGTGTATCACGGGATGCGCCTGCTGGGCCGCCAGGCGTCGTATCTGCCGGGCTGGTTTGCCGTGAAGCTGTGCCCGGACTATCTGCGGCACATCCGCAAGGCCGAAACGGTCATCTGTGTCACCGGCACCGATGGCAAGACCACCACCGCCAATCTCCTCAGTGACCTGCTCACTTCCACCGGGCGCACCGTGGCCAACAACCGCATCGGCAGCAATACCGAGTTCGGCATCGCCACAGCCATGACCTGCTCCGTGACCCTCTCCAACCGCTGCCGGGTGGATGCGGTGGTGCTGGAGGTGGACGAGCACTATGCCCGCATCGTCTGCCCTAAGGTGCGCAGCGACTATATCGTCCTCACCAACGTGCTGCGGGACTCCCTGCAGCGCAATGCCCATCCGGAGTATGTGGCCGGGAAGCTGGCGCAGATCGACTGCCCCAAGGCCAAGCTGATCCTCAACGCCGACGAGCTGTGCTCGTCCCTGCTGCTGCCGGAGAATCCCCGGGTGTACTACGCCATCGCCCGGCAGGAGGGGGACGGGGTGACCCCGCCCAACCGGGTCAACGACTGCCCGGATTGCCCCCGCTGCGGCGCGGCCCTGCAGTATGACTATGTGCGCTATGCCCATGTGGGCCATGTCCACTGCGGGAAGTGCGGCTTTGCCTCCCCGGCGGCGGACTGGCTGGCAACAGCGCTGGATGCGGAGCACCACCGGCTGACCCTGCGGCACGGGGAGGAGGAATATACCCTGCCCATGCTCCACGACAGTGTGTTCAACATTTATAATGAGCTGGCCGCCGTGGCGGTGCTCAGCGAAATGGGCCTGTCCATGGCCGCTATCCGCGCCGCCCTGGAGGCTACGCCCCTTACCAAGACCCGGCTGAACCAGATCCGGGTGAAGGGCGTGACCGTGGTGAGCATGATGGCTAAGAGCAATAACTCTCTGCCGGTTTCCATGGTCTTTGACTACATCCGCCAAAAGCCCGGGAAAAAGGCGGTGATCCTGGCCCTGGACGACCTGGACGAGAGCAAGTCCTCCGAGCGTATCGGCTGGATCTATGACACAGACTATGAGTTTTTAAGCGATGAAAACATCGTGCAGATCCTGGCCACCGGCGTCCGGTGCTATGACCACCAGGTGCGCCTGCTGCTGGCAGGGGTGCCCCGGGAGAAGCTGGTGTGCATGCAGGACGAGCTGGCGGCCATTGAGCAGCTGCGCTGTAAGGATCTGGAGAGCGTGTATCTGCTCCACGATATGTCCAGCTACAGCCGGTCGGTGACGGCCCTGGAGAAGATCCGCAAGGTATTGGAGGGTGCGCTATGACCATCGAATTTCTGTATCCGGAGTTGTGCAATCTATACGGCGACCGGGGCAACATGGACTATCTGCGCCGGTGCCTGCCGGCAGATTATCGCGGGACGCATATGGGCGACGAGCCCTGGTTCGTGCAGCATGAGGTAGATCTCATTTATATGTGCTCCATGACGGAGCGCAGCCAGGAGCGTATTATTGAGGCGCTGACACCCTACCGGGAGCGCCTGAAAGAGCTGATGGACGGGGGAACGCATTTCCTCCTCACAGGCAACGCCATGGAGGTGTTCGGCAAGACCATCCGGGACGGGGAAAAGACCATCCCGGGTCTGGGCTTGCTGGAGCTGACGGCCCGGCGCATCCTGCCCAAGCGGGCCAACTCTCTGTTTTTGGGCGGCTTTGAGGGCACGGAGATCGTGGGCTACACCAGCCGCTTCAGCCACATGGAGAGCAGCCTCCCGCCGCTGTTTCGCGTAGAAAAGGGCCTGGGCCGCAGCGAGGGCGCGGCGGTGGAGGGCATCCGCTCCGGCGGCGTGCTGGGTACCTACCTGCTGGGCCCGCTGCTGGTGCTGAATCCGGATTTCACCCGGTGGCTCCTGGATGACCTGGGCGAGAGCGACGCGCCCCTGGCCTTCGAGAAGGAGGTGCGCCAGGCGTACCAAGTGCGGCTGGAGCAGTTTCAGGGGAATATTGAATTCTAAAAAAGATCCCGCCCGGAAAGGATTTCTTCGGGCGGGATCAAAGCCGTATCATATAAAAAACGCACCCGTGGGGGTGCGTTTTTTGCTGTTATCAGTCTATGATAGCCACGGCGCGGCAGGAGCAGCCGTCGGAGTTTTCAAATTTCAGCGGCAGGGTGGCGAAGGTGAACTTTTTGCCCAGCAGCCGGTCCAAATTCTTCAGATTCTCCGTGTTCACCAGGCCTGCGCCCAGGAGCGTCATATGGTTGGGGAAGTCTGCGCTGTTACAGGGATCGATGGAGATACAGTCCTCGCCGATGCCCTTAATAGGGAGCTCCGCCACAAAGGCCGCCGCCTCCGGCGTCAGACAGGGGAAAGCCTCGTAGTAATCCGCCTGGCCCCAGCGGGCGTCCCATCCGGTGCAAAACAGCAGGAAATCCGCCTGGCGGATCTCGCTCTCGTGGGCCCGGAGCAGGGACAGGGGGATCTCCACCAGTCCCCGGCAGTCCAGCGCATAGCCGGACCCCACGAAGGTCTCCGCCGGGAAATCGTCCAGGGTCCGGCCGCCCTCTATCATGTGGGCCGGGGCGTCCATGTGGGTGCCGGTGTGGGAGTACATGTGCAGCAGCGTCTCCCGGTAGCCTGCGTCCGCAATGGTGCAGGCGGTGGTGAGCACCGGCTGCTCTGTGCCGGGATAAACGGGCATATCGCCCCGAATGGTGTGTGTCAGATCAATTACGTTCATTTTTACTGCCTCTTTTCTCCAAATAGATCATCAGCGCCCCCATGTCCGCCGGGGATACACCGGAAATGCGGCTGGCCTGGCCCAGATTCAGCGGCCGCACGGCACTCAGCTTCTCCCGGGCCTCCAGACGCAGTCCCTGGATGGATGCGTAGTCCATGTCCGGGGGCAGGGTGTGCTGCTCCAGCTTTTCAAACTCCTCCACCTGGCTCAGCTGGCGGCGGATATATCCCTCGTATTTTACGGAAATTTCCACCTGCTCCCGCACGGCCTTGGGCAGACTCGGGGCGGCGGGGTCGAAGGTCATCAGCTCGTCGTAGGTCATCTGGGGCCGGCGCAGCAGGCCGATGAGCCGGGCCCCGTCCGTCACCGCCGCGGAGCCCCGCTGCGTCAGCAGGCGGTTCAGGCCCTCGCTGCCGGGAATGCCCGTGTGCGCCAGGCGGCGAATTTCCGCGTCCACGGCGGCATACTTTTCAGCCACCGCCTGCATCCGCTCCTGGGACACCAGGCCGATCTTATAGCCGATGGGCGTCAGGCGCTTGTCCGCGTTGTCCTGGCGCAGCAGCAGGCGGTACTCCGAGCGGCTGGTCATCATGCGGTAGGGCTCCTCCGTGCCCTTGGTCACCAGGTCGTCGATGAGAGTGCCGATGTAGCTCTCGCTGCGCTTCAGGATCATGGGCTCCCGCCCCAGCAGCTTCAGCGCCGCGTTGACCCCGGCTACGAAGCCCTGCACCGCCGCCTCCTCGTAGCCGGAGGAGCCGTTGAACTGACCCGCGCCGTACAGGCCCTCCACGGCCTTTACCTCCAATGTAGGCCGCAGAGTCAGGGGGTCGACACAGTCGTACTCGATGGCGTAGGCCGGGCGCATCATCACCGCGTGCTCCAGACCCGGCACCGAGTGCAGCATTTTTAGCTGCACCTCCTCCGGCATGGAGGAGGAGAAGCCCTGGATGTACATTTCTTCCGTGTCCAGGCCCATGGGCTCGATGAACAGCTGGTGCCGGGGCTTGTCCCGGAAGCGGACGATTTTCGTCTCGATGGACGGGCAGTAACGGGGGCCGATGCCCTCGATGACCCCGGAATAGATGGGGCTGCGGTCCAGGTTTTCCAGGATGATCCGGTGGGTCTCCTCCGTGGTGTAGGTGAGCCAGCATACGGCCCGGTTTTCCCGCACCTGCTGGGTAGAAAAGCTGAAGGGCAGGGGGTCCTCGTCCCCCCGCTGCACCTCCATTTTGGAAAAGTCGATGCTCCGGGCGTTGACCCGGGGCGGCGTGCCGGTCTTGAAGCGGCGCAGGGGCAGTCCCTCCCGCTTGAGGGCCTCCGTCAGCGGCCCGGCGGCGTGCATCCCGTCGGGGCCGGAGTCCTCGATACACTCGCCCACGATGGTGCGGCCGTGGAGATAGGTGCCTGTGCAGAGGACCACCGCCCGGACCTCATATACGGCCCCGGTGCGCAGCACTACCTGCCGGACCCGGCCGCCCTCCGTCCGCAGGTCCACGATCTCCCCCTGGCGCACGGTGAGATGCTCCTGGCGCTCCAAAGTGTGCTTCATCACCTGCTGGTACCTGCGCCGGTCGGCCTGAGCCCGGAGGGAGTGAACCGCCGGGCCCTTGCCCCGGTTGAGCATCCGGTACTGGATGCAGGCCGCGTCCGCAGCCCGGCCCATTTCGCCGCCCAGGGCGTCCAGCTCCCGGACCAGGTGGCCCTTGCCGGTGCCGCCGATGGCCGGGTTGCAGGGCATGTTGCCTACAGCATCCAGATTGATGGTGAAAATGATGGTCTCCAGGCCCATCCGCGCCGCGGCCAGGGCCGCTTCAATGCCTGCGTGGCCCGCGCCGATGACAGCTATATCAAATTTTCCGGCTAAAAATTCCTTCATGGGTAAAACCTCGATGTCTTTGTAAGAACTCACAAAGAATAAATATTAATTTTGTGTAAACTCCCGAAAAAACTCTTGCATTCGACTTCCGGGCGTGCTATACTACACCCTGGAAACAAGAGAAGAAAGGAGCGTGATACAGTATGATGAACAACTGGATCCTGGGTGATCTGGACGACATGATCTTTGCAGACTGCGATTGGCAGCCCAGCGAGCGGTAAGTCCGATCCCGAAAGAGAACACCACGCAGAGGCGTGGGTATTTTTTTTGTAAAGCGCCGCAAGAAGCGCTTTATTTTTTTTGCTTTCGCCCGGTCAGCGCCAGCACCAGGCACAGGCCCAGCAGGGAAGCGGCGATGGCGATGGCGCAGTTGTGGAAGAATTCCTCCGGCAGCAGCAGGATCACCGGGTCCGTGGCCGGGTCAAAGAGCCAGTTCTCCTTTCCCGGGAAGAAGATGCCGTGGAAGATGGTAAAGGCCCGGTCAAAATCCGTAGCGGCCAGGGCGGCTACGATCAGAATGACGCCGCCCAGTCCGCAGGCGGCCCAAAAGCCCGGCGTCCGTCCGCCCAGTCGGGGAAGTGCCGTGCGCCGCCGGCGGCAGGCGACCCAAAGCCCCAGGAGGAAGAGCAGCGTCATAGCCAGCACGGCCAGGTCCAGGAGAAACAGCGCCCGCACATCGGCAAAGTGGCTGGCGCCCTCCGCCGAGGAGGGCAGCACTCCGGCGGCAAAATCCGGCCGCAGGCCCAGGCAGTAGTCCATCACGTCGTCATAGGCGGCCCGGGCCTGAGCGGCGGTGAGGCCGCTGGCATCGCACACGCCCAGGGGGCCGATCTGCACATAGTAAAACGGGCGCAGCAGAAGCACCCAGGCGATGGACCCGGTGAGCACCGCCAGTGCCGCGGCGGGGATGGCCAGACAGGACCAGATCTTCTTCATGGCGTCATACCTCCCACAGGGCTTCCTCCGAGGTGGAGGCGCACAGGGCCCCCGCCTGCAGGGCGGATACAATGTCGCCCTTATCCGTCATCAGTCCTCCGGCGATGAGGGGCACCGGAAGCCTGCCGGACAGCTTTTCAATGATCTTGGGCAGGGTGCCCGGGAGGATCTCAATGACGTCCGGGGTGACCATTTCCGTCTCCCTCTGCAGGTTTCCCACGGCCTTGGAGTCGATGGCGAACACCCGCAGCACCGTGAGCATGCCCAGCTCCCGGCCCCGGCGGATGAGATGCGGCCGGGTGGAGATAATGCCGTCGGCCCCTTGCTGCTGCAGCCAGTCCACGGCCACCTCCCTGGGGGCCAGGCCGCCCACCAGGTCGATATGCACCACCGCCAGCTTGTCCGCCTCGTGGACCAGGGAGATCCAGCGGCGGATGGTCAACAGGTCGCCGCCCAGGAGAAACAGCACCCGGCTCTCGCACGCCAGCGCGCAGGGGAGGGCGCTTTCAGCCTTCACCGCCGGGATCACCGGCGACTGCTCCAAATGGTCCATGAGCTTGTGGCGCATAGGGACCCCTCCTTTTTTGGAATGGAATAGAGTAAAAAGCCTCGCAGAGTTTGCCGCCCGCAGGCGGAAAAAATTAAAATCATTTTTCACCGCGATATGCGCGTGGGGGAAAATGATCCTTGTCATTCCGAGGGAGCGAAGCGACCGTGGGAATCCGTAATACCCTTGTGCAAAGGCCGGGGAGAACGGATTGCCACACCAGTGACATCGGTCACTGGCTCGCAATGACAGATTTCAGCAGATAAAAAATATCCTCCTGCCTATCATACCACGGGCAGGAGGATATTTACAATATAAATCTTATTTTGCGCTCTTGGTAGCCACCACGTTAACGCCGGTGCCGCACACATCGGGGATCACAACATCCCCGGCGGCAATGGGCAGGTGAGCCAGGGTAGTGTTCAGCGCGTGGGCCACGTCAAAAACCCTCTCCTTGGGTACCTCCCCCGCCGTGCGGACGGACACCACCGGGGCAGCCCCGCCGGTGCAGCGGACGGTGCCGGTGACGGTGCGCGCCGGGGCCACGCACTCCTTGCGGGCGTAGCTGTCGCCCCGCTTGCAGGTGTTGCCGGTGACGGCGGTGACCACGCCGTTTTCGATGGCGGCGGTAAGCTGGCAGCCCATGGGGCAGCCGATGCAGGTCAGTTGACGCTGGGTCATTTTGCCACCTCCTCTACGGTAAAGGTAATGGTTTGGCAATTTGCGGGCAGCTCCGCCCTGCGCAGGGGGAACTGCTCCATTTCGCCGGGGGTGAGGATGCGCTTGGGGATGCGCCGCAGGAGCACGCCGTCCGCGTAGGCGCACAGGGCGGCGTCCCGGTAAGGCTGGGCAACCCGGAAGCGGACGGTAACGGTCTCGTCCATATTCTCCGGGTCGATGGACTGGGGCACAGTGTAGCGCACGCCGTTTTTGCCCTCCAGGCCCACGGAGCGGCGGCCCGGCCGGGCGCCGGCTAGATACAGGGCGGCGTTTTCTCCGGCCTTCCGGGCCTCCTGACTCACGAAGTCCACCAGGTCGTGGACGTGGAGCACATTGCCGCAGGCGAACACCCCGGGGAGGGAGGTGGCCAGTCGGTCCGTGACCTCCGGGCCGCCGGTGACGTCGCTGAGATGCACCCCGGCGGCGGAGGACAGCTCGTTCTCCGGCAGCAGACCCACGGACAGCAGCAGCGTGTCGCAGGGGATGCGCCGCTGGGTGCCGGGGATGGGCCTGCGGTTTTCATCCACCTGGGCCAGGGTCACGGCCTCCAGCCGCTCCCGGCCGTGGATGTCCACCACGGTGGTGGAGAGGTACAGGGGGATGTCAAAGTCCTCCAGGCACTGGACGATGTTGCGCTTGAGGCCGCCGGAGTAGGGCAGGACCTCCGCCACCGCGTGGACCTTGGCCCCCTCCAGGGTCATGCGCCGGGCCATAATGAGCCCGATGTCGCCGCTGCCGAGGATGACTACGTTTTTCCCGGGCATTAAGCCCTCCATGTTCACCAAACGCTGGGCGGTCCCGGCGGAGTAGATGCCCGCCGGGCGGTAGCCGGGGATGTTCAGGGCCCCCCGGGGCCGCTCCCGGCAGCCCATGGCCAGGATCACCGCCTGGGCCCGGATCTGAATGAGCCCCGTCTCCGGGCCGGTGACGGTGAGCACCCGGTCACCGGACAGATCCAGCACCATGGTGCGCAGCAGGTAGGGGATGTGCATTTCCTCCACCCGGTCGATGAACCGCCGGGCGTACTCGGGGCCGGTCAGCTCCTGGCCGAAGGTGTGCAGGCCGAAGCCTGCGTGGATGCACTGGTTGAGGATGCCCCCCAGCTCCTTGTCCCGCTCGATGATGAGGATATCCTCCACGCCCTTTTCCCGGGCGGCAATGGCGGCGGCCAGGCCCGCGGGGCCTCCGCCGATGATGGCAAGCTGTATCTGTTTCATGCCTGCACCTCCTTGGTATAGCCGGCCAGGAGCTTACTGCTTCCGCCGGATTTCGTCAGTTCCGTCTGGGGGATCCCCAGCTCCCGGGAGAGGATCTCCATCACCTTGGGGGAGCAGAACCCGCCCTGGCAGCGGCCCATGCCCGCCCGGACCCGGCGCTTCACCCCGTCCAGGGACTTGGCCCCGGGCACGCGGTGGATGGCATCCACGATCTCGCCCTCGCTGATCTGCTCGCAGCGGCAGATGATGCTGCCGTAGGCGGGATTTTCCCGCACCAAGGCCTGGCGGTCTTCCAGGGGCAGCTCCCGCAGATGAGGGATATCCCTGCGGGTGGAGATAAAGGTCAGCTTTTCCGTGGCGTCCAGCTTTTGCGCGATGCACTGGGCCAGGTGCAGCCCGATGGCCGGTGCGGAGGACAGACCCGGGGACTCGATGCCCACGGCGTCGAAGAACCCGTCGGCGCTCTCGCCGATGATGAAGTCGTCACTCTCCCCCTCCAGGTGGGCCCGGAGGCCGCAGAAGCTGGTGATGGTGTCCCGCATGGGCAGATTCGGTACGCTGAGGCCCGCCGTCTTGATGGCGTAAGCCAGACCGTCCGCGGTGGTATTGGTGGCGTCCTTATCGCTGCGGTCCACAGCGGTGGGGCCGATGAGGAGGTTTCCGTGTACTGTGGGGGTCACCAGCACGCCCTTGCCGAATTTACCCGGCAGCTGGAACACCGTCCGCTCCACCAGATGGCCGTCCTTCTTGTCCAGCAGGCAGTATTCGCCGCTGCGGGGGATAATGGAGAGCTTGTGCTCGCAGACCATGTTGTGCAGCACGTCGCTGTAGACGCCGGCGGCGTTGACCACGGTGCGGGTCTGAAGGACCCTGTCTCCGGCGGTGATCTCATACAGGCCGTCCCGGCGGGTGATAGCCGTCACGGGGCTGTCCATGAAAAACTCCACCCCGTTCTGAGCGGCGTTCTCCGCCAGGGCGATGGTCATGCCGAAGGGGCAGACGATGGCGCTGGTGGGGGCATACAGAGCCGCTGCGGCGGCAGGGGACAGGGCCGGCTCCAGCTGATGCAGCTCCTCCCCGCGGACGATGCGCAGGCCCTCCACGCCGTTCTGCTCGCCCCGGGTCAGCAGCTCCTCCAGGTGGGGCAGGTCCTTTTCGTCAAAGCACAGCACCATCGCGCCGTTGCGGCGATAGGGAAAGTCCAGCTCCCGGCTGAGGCGCTCCATCATGCGGCTGCCGGCTACGTTGAACCGGGCCTTTTTCGTCCCCGGCACGGCGTCGAAGCCTGCGTGGACAATGGCGGAATTGGCCTTGCTGGTGCCCACGCATACGTCCTCGCCCTTTTCACACAGGGCGATGCGCAGGTCGTACCGGCTCAGCTCCCGGGCTGCGGCACAGCCCACGGCGCCTCCGCCGATGACAATGGCGTCATAGATCATTTTTCAATGCACTCCCTTTCCAAACAAAAAAGCCATGCAAAGCAGCGCACAGGATCTCTGCGCGGCTACTTGCATGACTCAAATTCTCATTGCACCATATGCTGTTCTATGTGTATAATAGCAAGGACGGCGGCCGCTGTCAAGAGGGGACTGCAGGAAGCCGTCTTAACGATTTTTTGACGTTTTTTTAACGGCGACATATGGTATACTGGAATCCATATAGGAGGACGCATCATGAAAAAGCGGATCCATATCCCCTGGCCGGAGGAGTGGAAAAAGCAGACACGCCTGCCTACCCGGGGGACAAACCTTATCTATACGCCCAAGGACTTTATCATATCCTTTTCTCTGTACATCGTCACGGTCATCGCCTGTATGCTGCTGCGCTCCCTGGATAAGACCGGGGACACCAGCTATGTGGCCATGCTGTTTCTGACGGACGTGTTTCTAACGGCGGTGCTGACGGACGGATACCTGTTCAGCATTGTCTGCGCGGTGCTGGGCGTTTTCAGTGTGGACTACATATTTACCGAGCCTTACTGGCACATCAGCTTTACCCTGGCGGGCTTTCCGCTGACCTTTTTGGTGATGATGACCATTTCCATTCTGGCCGGCGCCCTGGCCAGCCGGGCCAAGCAGGTGGAGACGGCGGAGCGGCAGATGCAGCGGGAGAAGATGCGCGGAAATCTTCTGCGGGGCATGAGTCACGACATCCGCACCCCTCTCACGGGCATAGTGGGAGCCACAGACGTACTCCTGGAGCAGGACGGCATGCTCACAGCGCAGCAGCGGCGGGAGCTGCTGCAATCGGTGAACGAGGAAGCCAAGTGGCTCATGCGCGTCACGGAAAACCTCCTCTCCATTACCCGCATAGACGGCGAAAATGCCGGAGTGAAAAAAACACCGGAGCTGATGGAGGAGATCATCGAGGGCGCAGTGAGCAAGTTCCGGCGTCACTATCGGGGCATCGCCGTGCAGGTGCATTTGCCCCAGGAGCCCATGCTGGTGCCCATGGACCCGCTGCTGATGCAGCAGGTGCTGTTTAATTTAATGGAAAATGCTGCCCGCCATGGGGAGACTGTGACTCGAATCGATATTTCCCTCAGCCAAAAGGAGGAATGGGCGATCCTGGAGGTGGCGGACAACGGTGTGGGCATTGCCCGCAGCCGCCTGTACCACCTGTTTGACGGGACGCTCCAGCCGGAGGAGGGACGGGAGGATGCCCGGCGGGACATGGGCATCGGCCTGTCGGTCTGCCGCACCATCGTGACGGCCCACGGCGGCACCATCACCGCGGAAAATCAAAAGGAGGGCGGAGCGCGGTTTCGCATCACTCTGCCTATTGAATAAGGAGGAAGTGTATGAAAATCAAGGACAAGGTCCTCATTGTGGAGGACGAGCAGAGCATCAGCAACTTTATTTCTATGATCCTGCAGGCCAGCGGCTTCGATACCATCGTGGTGCGCACCGGGGAGGAGGCGCTGACCATGGTCTCCTCTCATTGCCCGGATCTTATTATCCTGGACCTTGGCCTGCCGGATATGGACGGCATGGAGGTGCTGAAATCCGTGCGCAAGTGGTCCAATCTCCCGGTGGTGGTGGTTTCCGCCCGGAACCATGAGCACGACAAGGTGGAGGCCCTGGATTACGGCGCGGACGATTACCTGGTTAAGCCCTTCGGCACCTCGGAGCTCCTGGCCCGCATCCGCACGGCCATCCGCCATACCCGCACGGCCCTGCCCAACGGGGAGATCGCCCAGTCCGGCAAGTTCACCACCGGTGAGCTGACCATCGATTATGACAAGCACCAGGTGCTGCTCCGGGGCGAGAATGCCAAGCTTACGGTAAATGAATACAAGATCGTGGCGCTGCTGGGCAAATACGCCGGCAAGGTGCTGACCTATGATTTCATCATCCGGGAGCTGTGGGGCCCCAAGGCCAAGACGGACAATCAGATCCTCCGGGTGAACATGGCCAATATCCGCCGCAAGATCGAGAAGAATCCCGGCCAGCCGGAGTATATCTTCACCGAGGTGGGCGTGGGCTACCGCATGCGCGAGGACGATTAAAGCTCCTGTCAAAAATTCCTTTGGGATCTTTCAAAAAAAGGCCCCGAGTCTGTGCTGGCAGCCGGAGCGGTAATTTTCCCCACGCGCAGGTCGCGGTGAAAAAAGATCGAAATTCTTTGCCGCCTGCGGGCGGCAAACTCTGCAAGGCTTTTTAAGAGTGTATTGGCCACGAAAAGCGAAAGAAAATTCCACCTGTTTTCTTAACAGACTAAAAGGACAGCGCAAGCCGCTGCCCTTTTTTTACGCCTTTGCCGTCATGTGGGGGGCGGTTTATGCATAAAATAAAAGCGGAAATCGTGATAAGTTTCACAAAAGGAATTTTTATGGAAGGGAGGTTTCGCCGCAGGAGTATAAAGCCGTAAGCATCTGATTAAGGAAGCCCCACACTGCGTTAACGCGGTGTTAAGGAGGGGCGAAATCTATTTACAGCGGGAAATGGAAATGGTAAGGTGCAGGTAGACCTCTTTGGAGAGAGGACAAACAATATTAAAGGAGAGAAAACTATGGAAGAAAGAAAAGGCTTCGGATCCAATTTTGGATTCTTGATGGCCGCCGTTGGTTCGGCAGTCGGCCTGGGTAACATCTGGGGATTCCCCAATAAGATGGGCGCAAACGGCGGATTTACCTTCCTCATTATTTATTTGATCCTGGCAGCCTGCTGCGGCATCATCGTTATGATCGGCGAGCTGGCCCTGGGCCGCAAGACCGGCAAGGGCGCCGTAGGCGCCTACCAGGCATTGAGCAAGAAGTTCAAGTGGCTGGGCTGGCTGGGCATCTTGTCCGCATTCCTGATCCTGTTCTTCTACTGCGCTCTGGGCGGCTACTGCATCAAGTACGTTGTGCTGAATGTGGGCAACCTCTTTAACGCCGGCTTCGGCTCCAACGGGCTGAGCGGCGCCGATGTGTTCGGCAACTTCATGAGCAACCAGCTGGAGTCCGTGATCTATGGTCTGATCTTCGTTCTGCTGACCATGCTCATCGTTATGGGCGGCGTCGGCGGCGGCATCGAGAAGGTCTGCTCCGTGGGCATGCCCGCTCTGTTCATCATTCTGCTCATCTGCATCATCCGTGCCTGCACCCTGCCCGGCGCTGTGGACGGCTTGAAGTATATGTTCGTTCCCGGCTGGGCCGTGGAAAACGGCGTGATCCCGGAGGCACCCAACTTCTTCTCCGTCCTGTCTACGGCCGGCGGCCAGATGTTCTTCTCCCTGTCCCTGGGCATGGGCGCTATGATTACATACGGCTCCTACCTCAGCAAGAAGGAAAACCTTGAGAAGAATGCGCTGCTCATCGTCATTATGGATACCATTGTGGCCCTAATGGCCGGCCTGTGCGTGATCCCCGGCCGTTTCGCCCTAGATCCCACCGGCGATTTGGGCGGCCCGTCCCTGCTGTTCATCACCATGCAGAACGTGTTTGACAAGATGCCTCTTGGCTCTGTGTTTGGTATTCTGTTCTATCTGCTGGTGGTCTTTGCCGCCATCTCCTCCTCCATCTCTCTGCTGGAGGTCATCGTGGCCCACTTCTGCGACAAGGCCCGGGATGCCGGCAAGGGTGACAAGCGCAAGGCTTACTCCCTCATCGCCGCCGTGGCCGTCGGTCTGGGCTGCGTTCTGGTGTGCCTGGACTGCCTGGGCGGCGCGGGTATCGCCCCCATGGATCTCCTGGGCGTTGAAAAGAGCGGCTGGAGTGACTGCTGGCTGGACTTCTTCGACTGCGTCTCCGAGGGCATCATGATGCCGCTGGGTGCGCTGCTCATGTGCCTGTGCATCGGCTGGGAGATCGGTCCCAAGGTCGTGGACGACGAAGCTACGCTGGAGGGCAACACCTTCAAGAGCAAAGGCTTCTTCAACATCTGCGTGAAGTTCATCACGCCCATTGCCATGCTGCTGGTGCTGGCCGGTCAGCTGAACAGCTTCTTCGGTTTCGGCTGGTTCGGCTGATAGAATGAACAAAATCTGAATCCGTATTCATCTCGGGGGACCCGGAGCAATTGCTCCGGGTCCCCTTTTACGCTGCCGGGGGGCTTTGCGGAGGTTGAGGCCAGCGGACCGTTCTGCCGGGAATGCCTGCGCTGTCCCTGCCGCCGCCAAATTATGGGGCGACAGGGGGAAAACGTCAATATACCGTTTTTCCCCAAAAAATTTTCGTCAAAAAAGAAAAAAAGAAGTTCACAATTTGTTAAAAAAATGGAATCGTGTGACAAGAACTTGACAATGTGTGACTAAGCGCATAATATAGAGAATACCAAATCTTGAGGAGGTAAATCACTCATTATGGAAAAGAAAAGTACCAAAATAGCGTATTTCATTGCGCTGGCGGTCGTGATCGTTGCCCTGGTCATCGCTAAGGTGACCAACGACGGTTCCGGCTTCGTGGCTACCGGCTGGGCTCTGTTCCCCCCCGTGGTCGCCATCGCTCTGGCCTTGATCAGCAAGGAAGTGTATTCTTCCCTGTTCCTGGGCTGCCTGGTGGGCGCACTGCTGCTGGCTGACTTCAGCCCCTGGCAGACCGTCGTGAACTTCATCGGCGCCGGCGAGGGTGTTGGCATGATCAACGCCATCGACGTCTCCATCCTGATCTTCCTGGTTATCCTGGGCATCATGGTGGACCTGATGAACAAGGCCGGCGGTTCCGCCGCTTTCGGCCGCTGGGCTACCAAGGCTGTTAAGACCCGTTCCGGCGCTCAGATGATGACCATGCTCCTGGGCGTGCTGATCTTCATCGACGACTATTTCAACTGCCTGACCGTGGGTGCCGTGATGCGTCCCGTCACCGAGAGCCATCACATCTCTCGCGCGAAGCTGGCCTACATCATCGATGCTACCGCCGCTCCCGTGTGCATGCTGGCCCCCGTGTCCTCCTGGGCTGCTGCCGTTGCATCCTATGTGCCCGATGGCTTCCCCGGCTCCCGTATCAGCATGTTCCTGAGCCAGATTCCCTGGAACTACTACTGCATTCTGACCCTGGTGATGGTCATTGTCACCTCTCTGCTGAACATCGACTACGGTCCCATGCTGAAGCATGAGTACAATGCCCAGGTCAAGGGCGACCTGTTCACCACTCCCGAGCGTCCCTTCGCCGGTGCTGACGATTATGAGGAAGGCGCCAAGCACTCCTCCGTTCTGGACCTGCTGCTCCCCGTTATCGTTCTGATCGCCCTGTGCATCGTTGGTCTGATCTGGACCGGTGGTATGTGGGATGCCGAGAGCGACAACTGCGGCAACTTCATCATGGCCTTCTCCGATGCCAGCGCTGGTGCCGGCCTGTGCCTGGGTTCCATCGTTGCTATCGTGGTGACCTTCATCTACTACTGGCTGCGCGGCCTCATCTCCTTCAACAAGTCCATGGAATCCATCCCCAACGGCTTCATTCAGATGATCTCCCCCATTCTGATCCTCTGCTTCGCTTGGACCCTGTGCGGCCTGTGCCGTGACGATGGTCTGCAGGTGGGCGAGTTCGTGAGAGGCGTCATGGCCGGCACCGGCAGCCTTGCCAAGTTCCTGCCCTGCGTCATCTTTGTGGTGGCCTGCTTCATCGGTTTTGCAACCGGTACCTCCTGGGGCACCATCGGCATCATGGTCCCGCTGGTCTGCG
>ERZ808246.477-NODE-477-length-33254-cov-5.408446_pt1 | contig 33254 bp, 29 predicted proteins | sample MGYA00521083_ERZ808246 | MGnify/ENA primary metagenome ERZ808246 (study PRJEB31516, sample SAMN03275577) | gut metagenome | biome: mammalia-associated habitat; material: feces | host: Papio cynocephalus | place: Kenya | collected 2012-07-07 ...
GCTTTTTGACGCAGTAACGGCGAAAAGAGGGCTTTTTAAAACCGTACTGAGTTCGACCCTCTTATGCTTAATCCGACGGCCCGTCGTCAAACGTCAGCGCCACCGCGAAATTGCTTTCGGTTCCCGAAAAAATATACTCTTTTCCCGAAAAATCGGGCATTGAATAAATAACAATACACGCGGCTGTTACGGCAGAAAGCGCGGCGGCAATAAAACGCAGAAGCTTTTTGTTCTTAAAATCTCTTTTTTTCATAAAAATCACTTTGCAGTTTTAAGAATCGCGTCGGCAACAGCCTCGGCGAAGGCTTCTTTGTTTTCATCAAAAAGTTTGTTATCCTCTTCGTTCGTAACAAAAAGCATCTCGACAAGGCACGACGGCATATTTGTGTTTGCGTTTATGTAAAAATCGGTTGCGCTGTCGTCGCGAAAGCCTTTTTTAATGCCCCTGTCGTCGGAAATGCCGACTTTTTTAAGCTCTTTTAAAATGTTTTCGGCAAGAAGAGTTTCTTTTTTGCCGGCGTTTTCGCTTATCCAAATTTCAACGCCTTTTGCCTCTGTGTTGTCGGAGCCGTTTCTGTGCAGGCATATAAAATAATCGGCTTTTTTCCTGTTCGCTTTTTTACAGCGCTCGCTCAAAGATACGGTTTTATCCTCCTCGCGCGTCATTATGACCTCGGCGCCGCCCTCGCAGAGCTTTTCCTTGACGAGAAGCGCAAATTCAAGATTATCGACCTTCTCCCAGCGCTCATCTGAAGCATCCACCGTGCCGAAATCCTCGCCGCCGTGCCCGGGGTCAAGGCAAACGACAAGTTTGCCGCCCGAAGAGCCTTTGGAAACCGCCACGCCGATAATTACAGCCGTGGCAACAAGAACGGCAAAAATCAAAACGGGGACACGGACGCCTGAAGCTTTAAGCCGCTTTAAAAAGCTTTTTATATACACCGACCGCCTGTTTTTCATATGCGCTTGCCCCTTTCAATAGATTTAATTTATTTTATCATAATATTTTTCTCTTTGCCACAATTCTCGGCAATCTTTATTAATATTTAATAATCTTCATTGATTCTTAATAAAGCAACGCCGTGCCGTTCTTATTAGCCGTTCTTATTCGCCTAAATTTTGGTTGACAGCGTGCCGCCGTTATGCTAAAATATCTTAGCGGTTTCGGGAATTCCGCCCGGCGCGATTTTCGCTTTCGCGACGCGCTTCAAAAACGGTCGGCATCACCGCAAAACGCCTTTGCGCTGCGGAACAAATTGAAGTAAGCTTCATCTTAAATCAAACTCCGCCGCAAACGCCCCGCAAAAGAACAGCGGGCAAAAACTTAATATGCGGAAATGGCGGAACTGGCAGACGCGCATGATTCAGGTTCATGTGAACGATAGTTCTTGAGGGTTCAAGTCCCTTTTTCCGCACCAAATAAACGGCAGATTTCACAAGAAGTTTGCCGTTTGTTTTTGTTCTTGTTCCACAAATTACCTTTTAAGCCGTTAGCTGTCAGCTAACAACCCTCCTTGTTGCTTGTGCCGATTGAATTTAAAGATTCCGGAATTTTTTCGTAAAACTATTTATAAAAAATTCACCCTACGTGCAAGCCGTATTTAATTAAGAATAGATTCGCATCTCAAAGCAAAAGATTTTTTAAAAATGCGTTTGCGTGTTTTTTTGTTTTTAAATACGCAATTCTTGCGCGTTTTTAAATTTATTTATACGCAGCTTTTGCGTGTTTTAAGTTTTTAAAATACGCAATTTTTGCGTATTTTTCAATCTGATTGCACGCAAAAAAGGCTGTTGCCCGTGTGGGCAACAGCCTTTAAAAATTACAAATTCAATTATTTTACAGCGTCTTTAAGAGCCTTGCCTGCCTTGAATGCGGGAACCTTGGAAGCCTCTATTTTAAGAGTTTCGCCTGTTCTGGGGTTTCTGCCCTCTTTAGCTGCTCTTTCGCGAACTTCAAATGTACCGAAACCAACAAGCTGAACCTTGTCGCCTGCTTTGAGAGCGCCCTCGATAGCACCGAAAACCGCTGCAACCGCCTTGTCGGCATCCTTTTTGGAAAGTGCTGCTGCTTCTGCTACTGCATTTACAAGTTCTGTCTTATTCATTTTGAATTCCTCCGTTTTTTTATTTACGAAAGGCGCGCCGTTATTTTTCTTTTTTAATGCGCCTTTTGTTTTACATCAGTTTTTTAAGGTTGCTTTGGCTTCGTCCCAAAGCGCGTCAAGCACCGAAAGGCCGGCGGTTTTCATATCTATTCCGCGTTCGCCTGCGAGCTTTTCGACGACAGAAAAGCGTTTTCTGAATTTTTTTGAAGCAAGCTCAAGCGAGGTTTCGGCCTCTGCCCCGCAAAGCCTTACGACGTTCACGGCAGAAAAGAGCAAATCGCCCGCTTCGTCTTGTACAGCGTTTTCGTCGCCCGACTTTACACCCTTTTAAAGCTCATTTGCTTCTTCAAAAAGCTTTTGAAACGCGCCGTCGGCACTGTCCCAATCAAAACCCGCCTTTTTTGCCTTGCTTTGAAGCTTTTGCGCCTTCATAAGCGCGGGGTAGGTTTCGGGGATGGCGTTCATGGCGTCGGTCTGCGTTTTTTGATTTTTTGTTTTGCGCTTAATATCGTCCCAATTCTTTAAAACGTCGTCGGTAGAGCCGACCGTAACGTCGCCGAAAACGTGGGGGTGGCGTATTATGAGCTTTTTTGAAATTCCGTCGGCAACGTCGTCAATATCAAAATCGCCGTCCGTTCTTGAAATGTCAGCATGAAGCACGACCTGCAAAAGCACGTCGCCCAGCTCTTCTTTTAAAAGCTCTTTATTGCCTGTGTCGATAGCTTCAAGCGCCTCGTAGGTTTCCTCAAGAAAATTCTCGCGGATTGAGGTGTGAGTTTGCTCGGCATCCCACGGGCAGCCGCCCGGGGCGCGGAGTATTTTTATTATTTCGACAAGGTCGTTAAAATTGTATTTATCTTTAAATTCAAAATCCGCTTTCATTTTTCAATCCCTACTTATGAAGCTTTATATATTCTAACCTAAAAGTTTATATTTTTCAAGTATTTCCGCGATTTTTTCTCCCTTCGGGAGCATTAAAACGTCCGCTTTTACAATAGTTTTTGTCAAAAGCACCGCCAAAGCATAAACCGCGACCGCAATAACGATTGAAATGAGGCACGAAAGCGACGCGCCGTTAAGTCTGCCGTCGGGGTTGCCGAAGGTAAGAACGGAGCTTAAAAGCTTATAACTGCCGTAAGCCGAAACGCCGCAAAGCGCCGCCGCGATAAACGGTTTTATAAACACGGTTTTAATATCGAGCCTGATGCCCGTTTCGCGCTTTAAGACGGAATAGTTAAACGCTATACATATAATATAGAACAGCGCCGAGCCGCACACCGCGCCTTTTATATTAATTGCCGGTATACCGATAAGCACAAAGTCAAGCGCAATTGTGAACACGCACCCGACGCCTATCGCCTTTGCGGGAACATCTGCCCTGCCGATTGCCTGAAGCATATTTGTGAGCGGCGACGACAGCGTTAAAAGCGGCATAATTACGCCGCAAAGCGCAAGTATTGGCGCCGCAACGGCGATGCCGGCTTCGTTTTCGGTGCCTTTATAAAGCAGTGAGAGTATCGGCTCCGAAAGCGCCAAAAAGCCCGCGCCCGCCGGAAGCGAAATAAGCATTGTTGTTCTGAACACCGTGTTTACCGTGCTGTTTACAAGCTTAAAATCCCTTCTTGCCATTGCCGCCGACATAATCGGTATTGCGCTGACGCCGAGGGTCATCATTATTGTGGGAACAAGGTTTTTAAAGTCAAGAGTTGTGTCATAAGCGCCGTAAAGGAAGGTATGTATATCTTCTCTCGCAACGCCCGCCGCATTAATCGACGCGCCGTAAATCTCCATTATTTTGTCATAATGCCTTTCGACAACGCCGTCAAGCCTGTTCTGAATGACCCATGTGTCGATAAAGTTTGTGACATTCAACACAAGCGAGCTTATTGCCGCGGGAACGGCTATTGAAATAAGCTCTTTAAGCGTTGCTTTTTTGTTACGCGCGCGGGGGGAATTAACAAGCATTTCGCGCGTGATGCCGTCTTTTTTAAATCTGTGCCTTGCGTTTGTATATATCGCGCCGAAAAACGTGCCCAAAGTAACGCCGCTTATTGCGGCTGCCGCGGCATAGGCATAAAGAAGCGAGCGGTCCTCGACCTTTACAAACTTAATTACAAGGTAAGCGAATGTAAGTCCGAAAACGAGCTTTCCCATGGACTCGATAACCTGGGAAATTGCCGTGGGGTACATATTGCTTAATCCCTCGTAATAGCCCCTGTAGGTGCTCATAATACAGCAGAAAAGAATCGACGGGGCAATGCACAGCACGCTGTATACGGAAAGCTCGGAATTAACCGAGGCGGCATAGGGCTTTGCCATTATAAGAAGCACCGCCGTGCCGATAAGCCCGAGCAGCATAAACAGCGGAAACGTTACCCTTAAAACCTGTTTTACGTCGCGGTATCTGCCGAGAGCAGCGTGCCGCGCGACTATTGTTGAAACAGCCACGGGAAGCCCCGCCATAGAAATTGCGTAAATCGGAGTATAGATATTGTATGCCGAAGCAAAATAGCCCCTGCCGAGCGTTCCGATTATTCCCGTAAGCGGTATTTTGTAAATTGCGCCGATTACCTTAACAAGCGCCGTGGCAATGACAAGTATCATTGCGCCGCCGAGCACGTTTTGCTTTTTATTTTCCTGTGGCATCGTGTTCCTCCTTATATCCGATAAATTCTCTTAAAAGCGAGTTTTCGGGAACAAGCTCACTGTCGATTGAGGGAAACCTGCACAGGCTTTTTAAAAGTCTTTGCGAGTCCCTGTAAAACGGCGAGCTTTTCTCAACCTGTGAAAGAAGCCTTACGGCGTCGTTTTTTAAAAGGCACGTTTCATAAAGATGCACCGTGTTGATTTTTATATCGGCGTTGTCGCGGTAGGGGAAAAGGTAAATATCCTCGCCGTGGCAAACATTTAACCACATACCGAAGGTTTTTTCAACCGAATTTCCTCTGAAATTGCTGTCGCGGACAATGCGCCTGATAAAACGCATATTGCGTTTATTAAGAACAATGTCGCCTTTTTCGTCGTATATCCTCGACGAAACGTTTATATATATCTTAAAAAGCCGCTCTTTCGGAAGCCCCGCCGTAATAAGCGGGTTAAGCGCGTGAAGTCCCTCGACGATTATTACGTCGCTGTCTTTAACGGTTACTTCTTTAAGCTGTTCTTTTCTTTTGCCCGAAACAAAATCAAACTCGGGCAAATGACCCTTGCCGCTGCTTAGCATTTCGTTCATTGTGCTTTTGAAAAACGGAATGTCAAGCGCATAAACCGTTTCAAAATCGGGCGTGCCGTCGGGAAAGCACGGAGCGTCGCAGTTGTTAAGATAAAAATCGTCAAGCGAAACGGCGATACTGCCGACGCCCAAAGCTTCAAGCGACTCTTTAAGCCGCTTTGCGGTTGTGGTTTTGCCCGCAGAGCTGGGCCCCGAAAGCATAACTATTTCCGTCTTGCCGCTCTCTTTTAATTTTTTTGCTATTCCCTTAATTATTCCGTTATATCTGTCCTCGCACGAAGAAATAAACTCGCGCGGGGTTTTTGCTTTTTCTGTTATATACTCAAGCGTATTGTTGATGTTTGACATAGGCCCTCTTTTATTTATATTCCGCAACAAACTCGCTTATTCGCTCTTTGCGGCGGCAAAGCTCAAAAAAGCGCGAGATATATTCAAACGGATATTTATAATTGAAAATTCTTTCGATATATTCGCCGCCGTTTGCAACAAGCTTTGTAACGGCGCCCGCGCCGACGGAGAGTATTGTGTGGCACTCCTCCATCATAAACACGTTATAAAGGCACTCTGCGCCCTTTTTGCACCAGCCGACGTTTTCAAGATTGCCGAGCGACTTGCTTTGACGGTACATATAATACGGCGTGTAGCCTGCTTTGTAAAGCTCTGTTTCGGCAATTTTTATCATATTGCCGATATCGCCGCCGAAAGCTTCGGCGCTTTTGCCCTCCGAAACTATCCCGGAGGAGCGCTTCAGGGCAAGCGTATGAACCGTTATGTTTTCGGGCGAAAGCTTAATCGCTTCAAGCACGCTGTTTTTAAAGCTTTCTTCGGTGTCGGTGGGAAGCCCCGCGATAAGGTCCGTATTTATAAACTCAAACCCGGCGCTTCTTGCAAGCTTTAATTTTTCGACCGTATCTTTTGCCGTGTGATTTCTTTTTACGGCTTTAAGCACGCCGTCGTTAAAGGTCTGGGGATTTATGCTGACGCGCGTAACGCCGAACTTCTTTAACACATCAAGCTTTTCTTTTGTAACGGTGTCGGGTCTGCCGGCTTCGACCGTATATTCAAGGCACGAAGAAAGGTCAAAGCTGTTTTGTATTTCCGAAAGCACCGTTTTAAGCTCTTCGGGAGAGAGCGTTGTAGGCGTGCCGCCGCCCCAATAAACGCTTAAAATTTTAAGCCCGCATTCGTTCGCCTTTTTCGCCGTGAGCCTTATTTCTTCGCAAAGCTTTTCGACATATTCGGGAATAAGCTTTTTAGCCGATTGCGACGCGATTGAATGCGACACAAACGAGCAATAGCTGCACCTTGTTGGGCAAAACGGAATTGAAATATAAAGGCTTGCGGAATCTTTTTTTGAAAGATTTACGATTTTCTTTTCGGAAAGCGCAACCTCTTTTGCAAGGCGCGTTTTTTCGGGCGAAACGAGGAGCGCGTTTTTAAAATATTCTTCGGCGGCGGCTTCACCGTCGCTTTCGATATGGCGCATCATAAGCTTTGACGGCCTTACACCCGTAAGTATGCCCCATTTGGGCACAAAGGCGCAAGCCTCGCAAAAAGCTTCAAAGCAGACTAAGGCTAACTCGCGTTCTTCGTTTTCGACAGAAGAAGAGGGAAGTGTTTTTTCTTTCTTACTCTCTTTTTCGCCGACTTTTAAAACCGCAAAAAACGTTGTTTCTTCAGGCGTTTTTGCGATTTTTGATAAAAGCCCCGAAAGCTCCCCTTCGGGCGCGCCGTCTTTTATTTCAAATTTTTCGAGCGGAAAGAAAAGCCTTGAAAGCTTTTCAAGCTCATATTTATATGAATGGTTAACGCAATATATGTTCATCTTTTTCTGAAAAATCTGTTGCCCGTCCGCTCGTCGCCGACTGTAGTCGGAATGTTGTGCCCTGTATACACCTTATAATCGTCGGGCAAGGTCATAATTTTTTCAAGCGATTTTGAAAGCTCTTCCGAGCTTCCGCCCCAAAGGTCCGTTCTGCCGACGGTGAATTTAAAAAGCGTGTCGCCCGAAAAAACAGTTTTTTCTTTGTCGCAAATAAAGCAGACACTGCCCCTTGAATGTCCCGGCGTTTTCATTACGCGAAGCTTTGTTTCGCCCAGAAACAGCTCTTCGTTTTCAAAAAGCAAGCCGTCGGCTTTAAAATGCGGCGAAACCGCGCCGAAATAGTCGGCAAGATTTTTTTCGCCGTCAAAAAGAAGGTCTTTGTCGTCTTTATCTATTAAAATTTCTGCCGAGGGAAAATGCTTTTTTAACTCGGGGATTCCGCTTATATGGTCAAAATGGCCGTGCGTACAAAGGATATATTTTAAGTTTTTAATTCCCGCGCCGCTTATTTCGTCAAGAAGCCGCGTTTCAAAACCGCCGACGTCGATAACGGCGCCCTCGCCGCTTTTTTCGTCACACAGAATATAGCAATTAGCCCCGATAGGCCCCAACGGCAGGCGTTTTACAACAAGCATTTTTTCACCTTGCATTCCAGACGTCCGTATCAAAACAAATTGTAACGGGACCGTCGTTTATTAAAGAAACCTTCATATCCGCGCCGAAAATGCCCTTTTCAACGCGTTTTATGCCGCAGTTTTTAAGCTCCTCGCAAAAAAGCTCATACAGGCGCTTTGCGTTTTGCGGCTCTTCGCTGTCGGTAAACGACGGACGGTTGCCCTTTTTGTAATCGGCAAGAAGCGTAAACTGTGAAATAACAAGCGCCTCGCCGCCGACGTCGAGAATCGAAAGGTTCATTTTGCCGCTTTCGTCCTCAAACACTCTTAACGCCGCCGTTTTTCTTGCAAGAAGCCGCGCTTCTTCGTCGCCGTCGCCCTTTTTGACGCCGAGCAGAATCATATATCCGCGCCCTGCCGAGCCGACCGTTTCGCCGTTCACTTTAACGCTGCTTTCTTCGGCGCGCTGAATAACCGCCCTCATATATTGCTCCTTCTTGTAACGTCGTCAACGCCGCTTATGCTTTTGAGCCGCGAAACGACGACGTTGAGAAAATCTATACTCTTGACGGTTACGGTAAGATAAATATAGTCTATGCCGTTTTTGCCGTCTCTTGTGTTAATTGAGTTTATCATAACGTGCATATCTGCAAGCGTGTTTGCAATGTCAGCCATCATGGCAACGCGCGATTCGCAGGTGAGCATTAAGCTCGCCTTAAACTCTTTGCCCTCGGTGCCGGTGTTCCACCTTGCGGCAATCCAACGCTCCGGCTCTTCGTCAAGCTCGGGGTGTTTGGGCACATTGGGGCAGTCGCGCTTGTGAATCGAAACGCCGTGGCCGCGCGTTATAAATCCGATAATTTCATCACCGGGAATAGGCGCGCAGCAGCGCGAAAGCTTTATTAAGCAGTTGTCTATGCCGTCTACCGTTACGCCCTCGCCGCTTGCATGCTTTGTTTTTTGCGGTTTTTCGGTGATTTTGATTTTTTCGGGCTGTTCGCTTGCAAAAATCTTGTGATATTCGTCGCGAATGTACGGCATAAGCCTTGTTAACGGGATTCCGCCGTAGCCTATCGCGGCATAAAAATCGTCAAGCGAGTTGCAATGCTGTCTTTCGCAAAGAGTCGTAAGAATTTTGTCGTACTCATCTTCAGTGAAGCGCATCTTGTTGCGGCGTATTTCGCGTTCAAGCTGTGTTTTGCCCTCCGAAATATTTTCGTCGCGCCGCTCTTTTTTGAACCACGCGCGTATTTTTGTGCGCGCGCCGCTTGTTTTTGCAATGCTCAGCCAGTCGCGGCTCGGGCCTTTGCCGGGCTGTGACGACGTAAGAATTTCAACAATATCGCCCGTCTGAAGGCAATAATCAAGCGGAACTATTCTGCCGCCGACCTTTGCACCGATCATCTTTGTGCCGACAGCCGAATGTATTGCATAGGCAAAATCTATTACGGTTGCGCCCGACGGCAGGTTTATAACGTCGCCTTTGGGGGTGAACACAAAAACCTCTTCGGGAACAAGGTCGCTTTTTATTGTTCTTACTATATCCTTAACGTCGTCGGCTTCTTTTTGCGTTTCAAGAAGCTGTCTTATCCACGCAAGGCGTTCTTCAAACTTTTCTTTGCCGTTTATGCCGAGCTTGTATTTCCAGTGCGCGGCGATACCGTATTCGGCGGTTTTGTGCATATCCCACGTTCTTATCTGAACCTCAAACGGAATGCCCGCTTTGCCTATTACGGTTGTGTGAAGCGACTGATACATATTGGGCTTCGGCGTTGAAATATAGTCTTTAAAGCGCCCGGGAATGGGCTTGAACATATCGTGAATTATGCCGAGGCAGTCGTAGCACTCAATAGTGGTGTCAACGATTATTCTAACAGCATATATATCGTAAATTTCGTCGAAGTTCTTGTTTTGCATATACATTTTTCTGTATATGCCGTGAACACTCTTGATTCTGCCCTCGATATGCGCGTTGGGCACAACCTCTTTTACCCTTTCGCCGACCTGCTCTTTAATGGTTTCAAGAAATTCGTTGTGCGATTTGCCCTGTTTTGCGAGCGCGTCCTCAATCTCTTTATAGGCTATCGGGTCAAGGTAGCTTATTGCTCTGTCCTCAAGCTCCTCTTTAATTGCGCGAATACCGAGTCTGTGCGCTATGGGCGCATATATTTCAAGCGTTTCAAGCGCCTTGTCGCGCCTTTTTTGGGGAGCGACAAAGTTTAACGTGCGAATGTTGTGAAGCCTGTCGGCAAGCTTAATAATTATGACCCTTATATCTTCGGACATGGCAAGCAGCATTTTTCTGACGTTTTCAGCCTGCTGTTCTTCCTTGTCTTTAATATCGAGCGGCACTTTGCCGAGCTTTGTAAGCCCATCGACAAGCGAAGCTGTTTCTTCGCCGAACTCCGCCTTTATTTCGTCAAGCGTAAGGTCTGTATCCTCAACCGTATCGTGAAGAATCGCCGCCGTAACCGAGGGGCAGTCCATGCCGTAATCGAGCACGATTTTTGCAACGGCGATGGGGTGAATTATATACGGCTCGCCGGATGAACGCTTTTGCCCGCTGTGATGCTGTTTTGCGAGAAGAAACGCCTTGTCGAGCGTTTCAAGCTCTTTTTCGTTGAACTGTGCAGCCGCGCTGTTTCTAAGCTCCGAGTACATAAGCTCAACAGAAGTATTTTCGTCCATACAAGCCACCGCCTTTCGTTATTTTTTGGGATTGATAATAAAATATTGACAGTTTTTTATTTAATAAACAAAATTTTAAACAGACGCGGGTGAAAGCTTTTTAAACACCGAGGCGCTGTAAAGGTCCGCCTTTGCAACGGTTGTCAGGTCATAGCCCTCTCTGCCGTCGCTTTTTATCACGCCGACCTCTGAAAGCGCGTCAGCAGCCGCAAGGCACTGTGCAACCTTTTCGGAGGAATAGCCGAGCCTTGAACAAACAACCTCGCAGTCAAAGCAGTGGCCGCGGTGCGCTTTTATATATTTATAAACGGCTTTGCAAAGCTCTCTGTCCGGTAAGAGGAGCTTTTTTTCTTCTTCTGTAAGCTCTTCGCCGCGCTTAAACGCTTCAAAAAGAGCGATACCTGCGAGCACCTTGTCGTCGTTTGAAGATGAAAGCCGCATATCCTTTACCTGAACGGTAATTGTCTTTGTGCCCATATATTCGTTTTCGGAAAGCTTAACCGCAACGTCTATTGTGTCGCCGATGCTGTAAGGGAAAAGCGTCGGGTCCTTTGAAAAAATCATCGCGTTTACGGAAATGCCGTCTTTTGTAAGCAAAAGCTTTAAGCTCGGCGTACTGCCGACGGGAGTTATTGCGGTTATTTGCATATTGAAAAGCCCGAAAAGCGGCGCGGGGTTTTCTGCGCCGAACGGCTCAAGCAAGGCTATCGACGGCAAAAGCCCTCTGCCGACGGATTTTGGGTTGAGCTTGCAGGCAAGCTTCAGCGTTTGCGGCGGTACGGGATGCTCTTTTGCGTATTCGTTGATTTTTTTTGCAAATGCTTCTATATCGTCCGAATTAAGGCTGAGCCCTGCGGCAAGCGTATGGCCGCCGAACTGCGTTAAAATGTCGGAACAATACGAAAGCGCGTCATAAAGCGAAAAGCCCTCGACGCTTCTGCCGCTGCCTTTTGCTTCACCGCCGTCGCGCGAAATGACTATTACGGGTTTGCCGTATTTTTCAACAATCCTTGAAGCGACGATTCCTATAACGCCCCTGTGCCAGCCCTCGCCGTCAACGACGATTACGCGCGCACATTCATTTTTTGGATTTTTCCTGATTTTGGCAAAAGCCTCGCGCGTCATCTCCTCTTCAATGCGGCGGCGCATTGAATTTTCGGAGTTTATTTCCTCCGCAAGACGGCACGCCTCTCGCTCATCATCTGTAAGAAGAAGCTTTAACGCCCTTTGGGCAGAGCCCATTCTGCCCGCCGCGTTTATTCTCGGCGCAAGCTTATATGCGGCGTCGCCCGCGGAAATCGGCTGACGTTCTTTAATGCCCGCCCTTTCCGCAAGAATCTTTATGCCCAATCTCAAGGTCCGTTTTTTTGACTGATAGCTCATAAGGTTCACGCCCGCCTTTACAAGCGTGCGGTTTTCGCCGTTAAGCGGCACAATATCGGCAACAGTGCCCAATGCGACAAGGTCGGCGTATTCGTTAAGAAGGCTGTAGCCCTCGTCGCCCTCAAGCGCCGAGACGAGCTTGAACGCAACGCCTACGCCCGCCCACTCTTGAAATTCGCACTCAGCGCCTTTTATGTGCGGGTCAACAACGGCGGCGGCATCGGGAAGCACATCGCCCGCTTTGTGATGGTCCGTCACAACCGTGTCTATTCCGAGCTTTTTTGCATATGCTATTTCTTCAACAGCGCTTATGCCGTTGTCAACGGTGATTATAAGGGCTGTTCCGCGTGATTTTATTTCGTCTATTGCGGCAAGATTCATTCCGTACCCTTCGCTTGCTCTGTCTGGAATGTAATAATCGACATTCGCGCCCAATTTTGAAAGGTATGTATATAAAAGCGCCGTAGAGGTTACGCCGTCGGCGTCGTAATCGCCGAACACGGTAATTCTTTCGCCGTTTTCCAAAGCAATGTCTATTCTTCTGCATGCTTCTTCCATATCCGGAAGCGAAAAGGGGTCGCAAAGCTCGGCGTCCTGTAAAAAGGCGTCGATTGCCTCTTCGCTAGAAAGCCCGCGTGAGCAAAGAATATACGCCGCGAACGGCTCTATTCCGCAATTCTCGGCAATTTCCGCCGCGCGGTCTTTGTCGCACCCCGAGACTATCCATTTCTTTCTGCTCAAATCATCACCCGATATACCCGAATAGTAACCGCCGAATAACCGAAAGCGCCGAAAAGCGCCGGTTAATCGGTGATTGCAATATAAAATTACATTTTATTATAACACCTACGCGCTTTTCTTGCAATAGCAATATAAAACGAAAACGCAGACATTCCGCCGAAATTCGGCTGTGCCTGCGTTTATTTTTTATTTTGCGCCGTATTTTTTTCTGTTGCGCTCTGTTCTGCGTTCAAGAGCCTCGCGCTTTTTCTTTTCGACGGCGCGTTTTTTCTTTTCGGCTTCCTTCTGTCTTAAAACGGGATTGATTTTAAAAAGAACAATCGTTCCGCCGACAACGCTTACCACCTCGCTTGAGGTTTTTTCGGCAATTTCCGCCGCAAGCTCTTTTACTGGCTTTGGCGCTGTTTCAAGGTGAACCTTTACCTTGAAAAGCTCGCGCGTGTTGAAGGTTTCGTTTGCCTGAGTAACCGAAGCGGGTGTTATGCCCTCTTTGCCTATATAAAAAACCGGCTCAAGCGTGTTGCTTTGCGCTCTTAATTCGGCGCGCTGTTTACTTGTCATAAAAATTCTCCGTACCGTCGTTTAATTTCCACACAACGCCATTCGGCTTATCAAGAAGCGTTATGCCCGCTGAGAGCAGCTCGTTGCGTATTCTGTCTGCCTCAGCCCAATTTTTTTCTTTTTTAGCCTCGGCTCTTTTTCTTATTTCCTCCTCAACGTGCTTTTTAAGCTCGGGGTCAACATCGCTGTCTTTATCCGTTTTTTCTTCCGTTTTTAACTCCCCTGCCTTTTTTACAAGGTCAAGAGAAAGCACTCTGTCAAAGTCGTTAAGAAGATAAATTTTTGTTTTGTCGTTTGTTTTCGCCTTTAAAACGTCATAAAGAACCGTCACGGCAAGCGACGTGTTAATGTCGTTGTCAAGCGCCTTTTCAAACGACTCGCGAAGAGTTTTGATTGCTTCTTCGTCAAGCGCGTCGTTTTCGTCGGGCTTTAAAAGCGCAACCTTTGCTATAAGCTTTTCATAAGCGCCCGCGGCGTTATCAAGGTTTTCGTATGAGAAAACAAGCGATTTTCTGTAGTGCGACTGCAAGCAGAAAAATCTGTAGGCAAGCGGGTCGTAGCCCTTGCTTTCAAGAAGCGAAACGGTTAAAAACTCGCCTTTTGACTTGCTCATTTTGCCGCTTGACGTGTTAAGGTGAAGCACATGGAACCAATAATTGCACCATTTGTGACCGATATATGCTTCGCTTTGCGCAATCTCGTTTGTGTGATGCGGAAACGCGTTGTCTATGCCGCCGCAGTGAATGTCAAGCCTTTCGCCGAGGTGCTTTAAGCTTATTGCCGAGCACTCTATGTGCCAGCCGGGATAGCCGACACCCCAGGGGGAATCCCACTTTAAAGCCTGTTCTTCAAACTTTGATTTTGTAAACCACAGAACAAAGTCGTTTTTATTTCTCTTGTTTGAGTCCTCTTCAACGCCCTCGCGCACGCCGACCATAAGCTCTTCGCTGTCGTGCTTGTTGAAAACATAATATTCGTCAAGCTTTGACGTGTCAAAGTACACGTTGCCGCCCGCAATATAGGCATAGCCTTTTTCGATAAGGCCTTCTATCATTTTTATAAACTCGGGAATGCACGCAGTTGCAGGCTCTACAACATCGGGTCTTTTGATGTTGAGCTTTTTGCAGTCGTCAAAAAACGCGTCGGTATAGAATTTTGCAATTTCCATAACCGTTTTGTGCTCGCGCTTTGCACCCTTTATCATTTTATCCTCGCCCTCGTCGGCGTCCGACGAAAGGTGGCCGACGTCGGTTATGTTCATAACTCTTTTTACGTCATAGCCTTTATAGCGAAGATATTTTTCGAGCACGTCCTCGCATATGTAGCTTCTTAAATTGCCGATATGCGCAAAGTGATAGACAGTGGGGCCGCAGGTATACATTTTGACCTTGCCCGGCTCGTTTGTTACAAATTCTTCTTTAGTATGAGACAGTGAGTTGTATAGTTTCATTTCTTCCTCCGTATTATTTGGAAAAGTCGATAAGCTTTACCGACTGCTTTACATAAATCACGCCCGAAACGACGCAAAGCACGGCGGTTATCCACAAAAGCCCGTTCGAGACGGCTTTTATCGGGAACGCTTCGCCCAGAACGCCGCTTTTTTCAAGCTGTGCCAAAATCATTATGACTATTGAAAATACCATTTGCGACACGGTTTTTAATTTGCCGTAAATATTCGCCGGAATAACAACGCCCTGCGCCGTGGCAACAAGCCTGAACGACGTAATTGTAAACTCCCTTAAAAGGACTATCATAATAATCCATATGCTGCAAAGCCCGAACTGCATAAACGCAAGAAGCGCCGCAGTTGTAAGGATTTTGTCGGCAACGGGGTCGGCAAGCTGACCGAAAACGGTAACAATCTTGTTTTTGCGCGCGATTTTGCCGTCAAGAAAATCGGTTATCGAAGCAACCGCAAAAACGGCAAGCCCCAAAAGGAAGTTATATTCCGAGCCGCTCAGAATTATCGCAAGAAATATCGGGGTAAGAATTATGCGTACTACTGTAAGTTTATTCGGCAGATTCATTTTATACTGCTTCTCCTATAAGTGAATAATCGTCCTTGTCAAAAATCTCTACGGGGACTATTTCGCCGTCGTCTATCTTATAGCCCGAGGTGAAAACAATGTTGCCGTCAATGTCGGGCGCGTCCATATAAGAGCGGCCGTAATAGCTGTCGCTGTAAGAGTCGTAGCCCTCAACAAGCACGTCAACCGTTTTGCCCATTTGTTCTTCGAGCTTTTCCTGAACGATTCTGTATTGCTGGTCCATAAGCGTTTCGGCGCGTTTTTCAGCCGTTTCGCGGTCAACCTGATTTTCAAAATCATATGCGGGCGTGCCCTCTTCGCGCGAATAGGCAAAGCACCCGACTTTATCAAGGCGCGCTTCGTTTAAAAACTCCGAAAGCTCCGTAAAATCTTCTTCGGTTTCGCCCGGGAAGCCCGTTATAAACGTTGTTCTTATTACCACGCCCGGAATTTTCTCGCGAAGCTTTTCAATAAGGCTCAAAAGAGATTTTTTGTCGCCCGTTCTGTTCATTGCCTTTAAGATTTTGCCGCTTGCGTGCTGCAAGGGAAGGTCAATATATTTGCAGACCTTTTCGTTCGACGCAATCTCTTCTATGAGCTCATCTGTAATTCTGTCGGGGTAACAGTAAAGAAGCCTTATAAAGTGAAGCTTTTCAATCTTTTTAAGCTCTCTTAAAAGCTCGGGAAGCTTGTATTCGCCGTAAAGGTCCTCGCCGTAACGCGTGGTGTCCTGTGCTATAACGACAAGCTCTTTAACGCCCTTTTCGCAAAGGCGCGCCGCTTCGTCAAGCACGTCTTCCATACGTCTGCTTCTGAACGGCCCGCGAATAGACGGTATTGCGCAGTATGTACAGCAGTTTGAACAGCCGTCGGCTATTCTTAAATACGCCGTGTATTCGGGCGTTGTAAGCACCCTGCCGCCCTCAAGAGGCATTTCCTCTTTCGGGGGGAAGCTTGTGTATTTTTCATCGCTTTCAAAAAGAGCGTCGCACGCGGCTACAATATCGTCGTTTGCGCCGATGCCCATAACGCCGTCCACCTCGGGAATCTGCGAAAGAACCTCGTCGCTGTAGCGCTGAGCAAGACAGCCCGTAACGATAATTTTCTTTATAAGTCCGTCGCCTTTATAGTCCGCCATTTCAAGAATACTGTCGATAGACTCCCTTTTTGAGTCCTCAATAAAGGCGCATGTGTTGACTATAACAACATCTGCCTTTTCAGCCTCGGCAACGAGAACATAGCCCGCGTCTGTGAGCTTTTTAAGCATCATTTCCGCATCGACCTGGTTTTTGGGACAGCCGAGACTTATCATTCCGACTTTTCTTGCCATAAAAATCACCTCGGTAAACTTTGAGCCGCCGCGATTAATCGGGTGTAAAATACCGACGGAAAATACTGCGTCGGTATTTGCGCCCTCTAATCGGCGGTACTCAGAAATGCACTTCAAGGCCGCATTCCGAAAAAGCCGATTTAATATCGCCGAAGGAATAGCCCATTCTCATAAGCTTATTTATAAACCTTCGCTCTTCTTTTTCGGAAGTAAAGCCCGAGTCATATTTTGACCTTAACATTACTATAATACGCTTAACAGGCTCGTTGTCAAGAGTTTTAAGCGTATTCGACACTATTTCGTCGCTTATTCCCTTAATTTTAAGCTCTGTTTTTATTCTTCGCAAGTCATATTTTTTGTTTTCATACAAATGTCTTGCATATTCGGCGGCAAACTCTTCGTCGTTTAAATAGCCGTAAGAACGCACCTTTTCAATTGCGCGCCTTGACGCGCTTTCCGGGAACGTCTGCATAAGCCTTTTTAAAAGCTCTTTTTCGGCATACGCCCTTACGCCGAGAAGCCGCAGTGCTTTTTCATAAGCAGAGCGAAAGCCTGCCTCCTCTTTAAGGGCGGCAAGCTCTTCTTCTGAAATCTCCTGCCCCTGCCGATATCCCGTGCCGTACCAAAAATCGTCGTACAGGGTAAACGCATAGGCTCCGTCTATATAAACATGCTCTTTATTGCCGCTGCCGGGCTTTGACGTTACAATCATAAAATCAATCGTCGTCGACGGCAATATCTATTTTTGCGCGCGCTTTTTCTTTTGTTACAGGCTCCTGTGCGAAGCTTACTTCCGAAGGCTCTTTTCTTGCAACGGGATTTTTTGCGCTGATTGTTTCTTTAAGCTTTTCTCTTACCTTTGCGTCAAGCTCGCTTGAAAGCTCCGGGGTATTTTTAATATACTCCTTAACGTTATCTCTGCCCTGGCCTAAGCGCTGCTCGCCGTAGTAGAACCACGCGCCGCTCTTTCTTACTATATCCATTTTAACGGCAAGGTCCAGAATTTCGCCCTCACGCGAAATGCCCTGACCGTACATAATGTCAAATTCAGCCTCTTTAAACGGGGGCGAAACCTTGTTTTTAACAATTTTCGCACGCGTTCTTGAACCTATAAACTCGTTGCCGGGGCCTTTAATCTGCTCAATTCTTCTGACGTCTATTCTGATTGTGGAATAGAATTTGAGCGCCCTGCCGCCCGTGGTAACTTCGGGGTTGCCGTAAACCACGCCGACTTTTTCGCGAAGCTGGTTTATGAATATTACAACGGTATTCGACTTTGAAATTGCGCCGGTAAGCTTTCTTAACGCCTGCGACATAAGCCTTGCGTGAAGGCCGACGTGCGAGTCGCCCATTTCGCCCTCAATTTCGGCTTTGGGAACAAGCGCCGCAACCGAGTCAACAACTATTACGTCAAGCGCGCCCGAGCGTGCAAGATATTCGGTAATTTCAAGCGCCTGCTCGCCGTCGTCGGGCTGAGAGACCAAAAGCGAGTCAATATCAACGCCGAGAGCCGCGGCATAAACGGGGTCAAGAGCGTGCTCGGCGTCAATAAACGCCGCTTCGCCGCCCATTTTTTGAGCCTCGGCAACAACGTGAAGCGCAAGAGTTGTTTTGCCCGAGCTTTCGGGGCCGTAAATCTCAACTATTCTGCCGCGGGGAAGCCCGCCGATGCCTGTTGCGGCGTCAAGCGAAACAGAACCCGTGGGAATTGCCTCTATATTTAAAGAGGGGTTTTCGCCGAGACGCATTATAGCGCCCTTTCCGAAATTTTTTTCTATCTGGCTTAGCGCCGTTTGAAGAGCTTTTGTTTTTTCTGCCGATTTTTCCGCCATTGTGACCGATGACCCCTTTCTAAAGTGTACAAATGTTCGTCTTGGATATCATTATATATTATCCTCCCCGAAAAATCAAGCGTTTTTTTAAAATATTTTCTTTCCGCCGCCGTTTTAAAAAAACACCGATTAAACCGAGCCTTCTCGCTTTTTTCATCTTATTTTTACAGGCTTCGGCGTTTAAAGTTCTTAAAATTCGCAAAAAAACTTAAAAAAACTCTTGCAATTAGCCGTTAATAGTGGTATCATACCCTCGTTATCTTATGGGGTACGGTATTTCTGCCCCTGTTTGTGACTTTATTTATCCGTTAAAGGGAGGTGCAGAAAATGGCAAAATGCGAGTTTTGCGGTAAAGATGTCTCTTTCGGCATCAAAGTTTCTCACTCACACAGACGTTCAAACAGAACCTGGAAGCCCAACGTAAAAAGAGTTAAGGCTGTTGTTAACGGTTCTCCCAAGAGAGTTTATGCATGCACTCGTTGCCTGCGCTCCGGTAAGGTTACCCGCGCTGTCTGAGTACAAGTACAAAGCCAAGAGCTTACAGCCGCGGCAATGCCGCGGCTTATTGTACTTGTTAAATTTAATGTAATGTTATCTGTCGGCTTGCGCCGGCTTTTTTTATTTTGCTTTTTTTCGGTGTTGCGCCGCGCATTATTATGATGTATAATAAATGAAACGATATTGATTTTAACGGAAACGGAAGTGATACGAATGGGGCACAATCCTCTTCTTTCAATGCTCCTTGCGGCAATTACGTTTGTTTTTTCGTGTATTCCGGGTGTAGCCTTTAAAGACAACAACTCTTACGCCGCCGAAAGCGCGTCCTCGAAAACGCCCGTTTATTCGCTTGAATCCGAATTTTCATACAGAATGAAGCCCGACGGCACGCTTGCCGTTTTAAAATACAACGGAAGCGCCGAAAACGTTACCGTTCCCGCCGCCGCAAAGGGCGCGGCTGTAACCGAAATCGCAGACAAAGCGTTCGCTTTTAATCACACGGTTAAAACCGTTTTTATTCCTGCGGGCATTACTTCTGTGGGAACAGCCGTGTTCTATCTGTGCGACAGCCTTGACGAAATAACGGTCGCCCCCGAAAACGCGCACTATTCCTCTGAAGACGGCGTTCTTTACAACAAGGCAAAAACAAAGCTTGTCGCTTTCCCCGGGAAAAGAAGCGGCGCGTTTACCGTTCCGAAAACCGTTACCGAAATTCTTGATTACGCCTTTGACCACTGCTATAAACTCACATCGGTCAATATGTATAACTCCGTTACAAAAATCGGCAATCACGCGTTTTCGTTCTGCTGGAATCTTTCAACAATCCGCTTAAGCGACAGACTTCTTTCTTTGGGCGACGAGGCGCTTTCGCACTGCGACGACCTCACCGAAATACATCTTCCCGCAACGCTTGAATATATAGGGCGCGACGCCGTTTTGGGGCTTGTCACCTCCGACAGCACAAAAGAATATTATTTTATCGACGGCATTTATTGCGTAAAGGGTACATATTCTTACAGCTATTGTGAAAATCTCGGCGTAACCGTCTCGCAGGATATTAGGACCGTTACCGATATCGACTCGGGCGTTTTTATAACAGACCCCGAAAACACGCTCCCCCGCGGCGCGGATATTTCGGTTAAGGCTTTAAAAGACAGTGCCGACAGCTACGGCTTTAAAAATGTTTCATCTTTTACGGCTTTTGACGTTTCTTTGACAAACAACGGCAAAAGCTACACGCACCAAACGCCTCTCAGAATAAACTTTAACGGCGCAGTTAAGCAAAATATTGATGTTTCGCTTAAAACATACGCTTTAAAAGACGGCAATCCCACTCTAATTTTCCGCAATCCGCAAAGCTTTGAGCTTTCTGCCGACATTTCAAAAAGCACGCGCTTTTTATTCGTTTCATACGGCGCGCCCACGGTTAAATACGACATTGACGGCGACGGCACAGTTACGACATTCGACGCGCTTTGCTCGCTTTGCGCCTGCCTTGATATTCTTGATTTAAGCGAAGAAAGGCTTTTGGCGTGCGATGCCGACGGCGACGGCAAAATCACAACCGCGGACGCAATGAAAATTTTAAGAGTCGCTCTTGAAATAGACGTTTGACGCCGCATTTACTTAAGCACAAGAAGGCCGAACTCAGTACGGGTTCGACCTTCTTATTCTTTAAAAACATATCCGCAGACGAAGCTTTAAAAAACTTCGCCTGCGGTTTTTGTTTGCAGTAAACTGCATTTTTGCGCCCTTAAGGGGATAAAATTTGAAAAAAATTCAAATTATGTCCCCTTAAGGGGCGTTTTTTCAACCCGGACGAAGCGGAAGCCGCATTCAAAGCCCTCTCTTTCCGTTTGTTTTTGCTTTTGCCAAAAAAACGGCGGCGCAGAAATTCCGCGCCGCCTTGATGCGATAAAGTTACAGTTTTATAAAAATTTATTTCATACCGTCTTCATAGGCTTTTATCATCTTTTTTACCATCTGGCCGCCTACAGAGCCTGCCTGACGGGACGTAAGGTCGCCGTTGTAGCCCTGCTTAAGATTAACGCCTACCTCAGAAGCAGCCTCCATCTTAAACTTGTTAAGAGCTTCCTTTGCTTCGGGTACGAGGTTCTTATTTGTTGACATTCTTTTCCACTCCTTCTCGAATTAATTTCTTTTGCGTTTGCAATCATATTATTTATCGCTTTTAAAAAAATATTATTTTTATCTTCTGACAAAGTTTGTCAATATAAAAGCTGACGGCTTTTATTTTTAAATTCCGTCCTCTCGCGTCTTTAAACAATTAATATTTTCAATCTATTGACTTAGTTTTAAGATAAAGTGTATAATACAAACAGAAAGAGACGAACATAAAACGGAGGTGTCGTTATGTGTACAAAAAGCCAATTATCTGCCGTTACAAGCGAAGTGGTTGAAAAAGCAAAAGCCGTTTTCGGCGAAAAGCTTGCGGCTGTCATTCTTTACGGCTCTTATGCCCGCGGCGACTTCAACGACGAATCCGATATAGACATTATGATTATCGCAGATATATCGGTATCCGAAATTTCAAAACTGAACAGATATTTTTCGGATTATTCCGTTGATATTGATTTGGAAAACGACGTTGTTCTTTCTGTCGCGGTTCAAGATAAGGCAACCTTTGACAGATATAAAAGCTCAAATCCCTTCTTTAAAAATATCGAAAGAGAAGGAGTGGATTTGGTTGCCTGATTCAAATTCAGCGCTTGCACTTTTCAGAATTGAAAAAGCAAAAGATTGTTTAAAAGCATCAGAGGTTCTTCTTCGCGACGGATTATACGCCGACAGCGCCAACCGCTCATATTATGCGATTTTTCATTCGGTTAATGCTCTTTGTGCAACGAGAGGTGTCGGTTACAAAAAGCATTCCGGGGTACTTTCAGACTTCTACCTTAATTATATAAAACCCGGTTTAATTGAAAAAGAATATGCTAAAATTGCAAAAAGCGCTTTTTCTGTCAGAACACAAAGCGACTATTCGGACTTTTATGTCGTTTCAAAAGCCGATGTAATTGAACAATACGAAAACGCCGTCCTTTTTGTCAGCAGAATTGAAAAATTTATTAATTCAATAAACAGCTGATTTTTCTGCGCTTAATACCGTCAAAAAAACCGCCGAAAACGGGCGCAAAGCGCCCGCCGCTATTGACTTTGAAGAAAAAGTTTTATATAATGGCTTATATATTTAAAGACTGTGACGGAAAAAAAGACCCTTTTCTTCCTTTTAAGAGAGCAGCCGGTCGGTGCGAGGCTGCAAAGAAACGGGTGTATAGCTCGTTCCCGAGTCCCGTTTGCGAAAAAAGTAGTGAACGGCGTGCGCCGCGTTAAGGCTTAATAAGGGTGCTTTTTGCACCGAAGTCGGGTGGTACCGCGAAAAAATTTCGTCCCAACAGCAAACGCTGTCGGGATTTTTTTATAGGGGGTGTTTTTTTGAGCCGAATCGCGATATACGGCGGTTCTTTTGACCCGCCGCACAACGGGCACAAAAGGCTCTGCGAAAACCTTTTTGAAGCGGCAAACGTCGAAAAAGCAATAATAATCCCCGCGCACTCGTCGCCGTTTAAAAACGGCTGTGAGGCATCGGACCGTGACCGTCTTTTTATGTGCCGCCGCGCTTTTTTTGAAAAGAATTTTGAAATAAGCGATTTTGAACTTAACCGCGGCGGAAAAAGCTATACCTTTGACACCGTTTTTGCGTTTAAAAACGCTCACCCGAACGATGAAATTTTTCTTTTTATGGGCGACGATATGTTTTTGTCGCTTGACAGATGGTACAAATCAAAAGAGCTTTTAACGCTTTGCACCCCCGTTGCCGCCTGCAGGACGGCGGACAGACGCTTTTTTTCGGATATGCGCGATTTTGCAGAAAACACACTGGGACTTTCCCCTGACCGCTATATTCTTTCATACAGCGAGCCGTTTGAAATAAGCTCCACAAAAATAAGGGAGCTTATTAAAGAAAATAAAGACGTCAAAGAATTTTTGTCACCGGAAGTATACAAATATATAAAAGAAAGGAACATCTACAAATGACCGACGACGCACGTTTTAAAGAAATTATAAAAGAACGCCTGACAGAACGGCGGTATAATCACTCGCTGTGCGTTGCAGACTCTGCAAAAAGTCTTGCAAAAAAATACGGCGCAGACGAAAACAAAGCTTATACCGCGGGGCTTTTGCACGATGTTTTTAAAGACGCAAAAAAAGAAGAGCAGCTTGCCTACATCGCAGAAAACAACATAGAGCTTTCAAAAACCGAGCTTCACACGCCGAAGCTTTATCACGCAATTTGCGGGGCACACTATATAGAGCACACGCTCGGCGTTTGCGACCCCGAAATTATCAGCGCGGTGCGCTATCACACAACGGGCAGAGGCGGAATGCCGCTTCTTGAGAAAGTGCTTTTCGTTGCGGATTATATCAGCGCCGACAGAACATACCCGGGTGTTGACGTTATGCGCGAAAAAGCCGAACGCTCGCTTGACGAAGCAATTGTTTACGGTATAGCTTTTACCGTTAAAGAGCTTATAGACGAAGGAAAATGTGTCCATACGGACACCGTTAACGCCTATAACGACGCAATACTTGAAATGAAAGGAAGGCTATGATGAACAGTAAAGAGCTTGTAGAAAAAATAGTAAAAACGCTTGACGACAAAAAGGGCGTGGATATTGAAGTGATTAAAACCGAAGAGCTTACAATAGTCGCCGACTATTTTGTAATAGCTACGGCAAATTCAAACACACATTTGCGCTCGCTTTCGGAAGAAGTCGAATACAGACTTTCTCTTGAAAACATAAAGCCCGACCACATTGAAGGCAGAGCCACCGGCTGGGTCGTTTTGCAGTATGCGGGCGTTACAGTGCACCTGTTTTTAAAGGACACGCGCAGCTATTATAACCTTGAGCGCCTTTGGGGCGACGGCGCAAAAATAGATATTTCCGACATTATTACGGACTGAAAGGATTGATATAAATGAAATACAACTTTGCCGAAGTCGAAAAAAAATGGCAAAAAAAGTGGGAGGACGAGGGCGTTTTTCACGCCGACGACAACTCCGGCAAGCCTAAATTTTACGGCCTTGTCGAATTCCCCTATCCGAGCGGCGCGGGCATGCACGTCGGCCACATAAAGGCATACTCGGGACTTGAGGTTGTTTCAAGAAAAAGACGTATGCAGGGCTATAACGTGCTTTTCCCGATAGGCTTTGACGCATACGGCCTTCCCACCGAAAACTACGCCATCAAAACGGGCATTCACCCGAGAAAGGTTACCGACGACAACATCAAAAGATTTTCAAGCCAGCTTAAAAACGTCGGTTTTTCCTTCGACTGGACGCGTGTTATCGACACAACACAAGAGGACTATTATAAATGGACTCAGTGGATTTTTCTTAAAATGTTCGAGCACGGTCTTGCGTTCCGCGACAAAACCCTCGTAAACTATTGCCCGTCGTGCAAGGTTGTGCTTTCAAACGAGGACTCGCAGGGCGGCAAGTGCGACATTTGCCACAGCGACATTGTTCAGAAATCAAAGGACGTTTGGTATTTAAGAATAACCGCCTATGCCGACAAGCTTCTTGAGGGTCTTAACGAGGTAAATTATCTTCCCAACATCAAGCTTCAGCAGGTCAACTGGATAGGCAAATCGACAGGCGCGTTTGTAAACTTCAAGGTTGACGGCACCGACGAAATGCTTCGCATTTATACCACGCGCCCCGACACACTTTTCGGCGTAACGTTTATGGTAATGGCGCCCGAGCATCCGCTTATCGACAAATATTCCGATAAAATCGCCAATATGGACGAAGTTGCGGCTTACAGAGCAGAATGCGCCAAAAAGACCGAATTTGAAAGAACGCAGCTTGTAAAAGACAAAACAGGCGTTCGCCTTGACGGCATCTGCGGAATTAACCCCGTAAACGGCAAAAAAATACCGATATACATATCCGACTACGTTATGATGGGCTACGGCACGGGCGCAATTATGGCTGTTCCCGCGCACGATGAGCGCGACTTTGAATTTGCAAAAAAATTCGGCATTGACATTATAGAGGTAATAAAGGGCGGCGACATTGAAAAAGAAGCCTATACGGGCGACGGCGAAATGATAAACTCCGACTTCCTTAACGGCTATAAGAACAAAAAGGATTCTATAGAAAGAATGCTTTCATTCCTCGAAGAAAAGGGCATCGGCGAAAAGGGCGTTCAGTATAAAATGAAGGACTGGGCGTTTAACCGTCAAAGATATTGGGGCGAGCCTATTCCGATTGTTTACTGCGAAAAATGCGGAATGGTTCCCGTACCCTACAGCGAGCTGCCCTTAAAGCTCCCCAAGGTTGACAACTTTAAGCCCGGTTCTGACGGCGAAAGCCCCCTTGCAAAGATTGACTCGTTCGTCAACTGCAAGTGCCCGCGCTGCGGCGGCGAAGCCAAGCGCGAAACCGATACAATGCCGCAGTGGGCAGGTTCTTCGTGGTATTTCTTAAGATATATCGACCCCCACAACACCGAGCGTTTTGCAGACCCCGAAAAGCTTAAATATTGGGGTCAGGTTGACTGGTACAACGGCGGTATGGAGCACGTCACGCGCCACCTTATTTATTCGCGCTTCTGGCACAAGTTCCTTTATGACATCGGCGAAGTGCCCTACTCTGAGCCGTATGCCAAAAGAACGGCGCAAGGTCTTATTTTAGGACCCGACGGCGATAAAATGAGCAAATCAAAGGGCAACGTTGTTGACCCGAACGAGGTTGTAAACGCCTACGGCGCAGACGTTCTTCGCACATACGTCCTCTTTATGGGCGATTATGAAAAAGCCGCGCCGTGGTCCGAAAACGGCGTTAAGGGCTGCAAAAGATTTATCGACAGAGTGTGGAATCTCAACGAAATCGTAAAAGACGGCGACGGATATTCAAAGGAGCTTGAAAGCAGCTTCCACAAGACCGTTAAAAAAGTCTCGGACGATATTGAAAGTATGAAGTTCAACACCGCAATAGCCGCACTTATGACGCTTCTTAACGAAATTTACGACAAGGGCTCTGTTACAAAGGGCGAGCTTAAAACGTTTCTTACGCTTCTCAATCCCTTTGCGCCGCACGTCACGGAAGAGATATGGGCAACACAGGGCTTCGGCGGAATGCTTGCAAACGGCAATTGGGTTGACTATGACGAAGAAAAAACGGTTGACGCGACTATTGAAGTTCCCGTTCAGATTTGCGGAAAGCTGCGCGCTACCGTAACTATCGAAAAGGACGCCGACGCCGCAACGGCTGTTTCTGCCGCGAAGAATGACGAAAAGGTAAAAGAGCTTCTTTCGGGCAAGCAGATAATCAAAGAAATTTATGTTCCCGGCAAAATAATCAACATTGTCGCTAAATAAAATGTGAGGTTTTTTATGGGTAAAATTGTTGCTCTCGGCGGCGGAAGATATGCAAACGGCGAAATGCTCAACGTTGTAAAGCATATTATTTCTCTTACAAATAAAAAGTCGCCCTCGTTCCTTTATATCCCCACGGCTGGTCACGACTGCGTTGACGACGGCGACCGCGAAATTTGGGAAAGCTTTTCCGATAACGGCTGCGGCGACGTGAATATTCTTTTCCTGTCGCACCGATATATAACAAAAGAGCTTGTCGAAAAAAAGATTCTTTCCGCCGATATAATCTATGTCGGCGGCGGCAATCTTAAATTTCTTACCGAAACGTTTGCAAAAACAGGCGCCGACGAGGTCTTTAAAAAGGCTTATTCGCTCGGCAAGGTGCTTTGCGGCGTAAGCTCGGGCGCTATGTGCTGGTTTAAAGAGGGCTATGACGACTGCGGCGAAAACGGCAGCTTTATGTTCTGCGACTGCCTCGGATTTTTGCCTTTTACAAGCGCGCCGCACTTTCAGAACGAAAATTGGCAGACCTTTAAAACCGCAATAGTCGGCAGAGGACTTTCGGGAATCGGTATGGATAACGGCGCAGGCTTTTGCTTTGTCGACGGCAAATATTATACCGTCGCGGGCAACGAGGACGGCGACATATTCTTTTATGACGCGTCCGACGGCTACCGCGAAACAAACCTTACAAAAAATCCCGAAAAGTTAAAGGATTTGCCGTAAGAGCCGTTAGCTGTTGGCTGTTAGCCGTTAGCCTGCGCGGCAAAGCCGCGATTATATTCCGCACGTTGTGCGGAAAGCCGTTAGCCGTTGGCTGTTAGCTGTTAGCCATTGTACCCGCTGCGCGGGTGCCGTGGGAACGCTTGCGCGTTCCGGCGGGCGGCGGGAGTTGAAGTAAGAAGTAATAAGTAAGAGTGAATAAGTGATTATAATCCGCACGTTGTGCGGAAAAATTAAGGAAAATGCTACGCATTTTGGCGGGCGGCAGATTGCCGCCCCTACGGGAAATATGGGGAAATCGGTGCGGAAAACGATAAGCTTTTGCGTGAAAATACCTATATAAAAATCAAATTTCTATAAAACAAAACCCCCGTATTCGGACAAAAATCCGTTCACGGGGATGTTTTATATCGACATAAATAAAACCCTGCAAACGGAAAATATATCCGTTCACAGGGTTCATTTTATTATAATGTAAAAATGATAAAACGCGGTTTTTGTTTTCACTTCGTAGGGGCGGCAACCTGCCGCCCGCCGAAACGCGTAAGCGTTTCCCTTAATTCCACCGCGCATTGCGCGGTTACAATCGCGGCAACGCCGTGCGTTAACGGTTGACAACAAAACCCTGTGAACGGACAAAGTTCAATCCGCTCACAGGGTTCGTTTTATTATAATGTAAAAATGATAAAACGCGGTTTTGGGTTTTCACTTCGTAGGGGCGGCAATCTGCCGCCCGCCAAAATGCGAAGCATTTTCCTTATAAATTTCCGCACAACGTGCGGATTATAATCACTTATTACCTCTTACATTTTACTTCTTACTTCAAACTCTGCCGCCCGCAAAAACGGCAACGCCGTTTTCCTTAATACTTCCGCACAACGTGCGGAATATAATCCGCGGCGAAGCCGCGTAGCTAACAGCTAATAGCTACCGGCTAACAGCTATTCTCATCCCGCCGTTAAACCCTCAAAAATCTTTGTGCCTTTCTTTTTAAGCCACACAAAAACAACCGCAAAAAGTGCAAAGAGAATCGCCGCCGCGGCAAGTGCGAACACCGCGCCGTTTTGCCTTCCGAAAAATATTACCGGTAAGATGAACAAAACGCAATACACCCACCCGAGAATCATTGAAATAAACACCGCGCCGCTTTGTTTTATCGGCACAATTTCGTTTGTCCATGTAAGGTTTGGCATTTTAAGCCCCAAAGCAAGTCCGCTTGCGGCGTCAAAGAGCGTAAACGCAACTACGGCAAGCGACGAAAAAAGTGATGCCGCGGGCGAAGCCTTTACGCCGACTGCCATACACAGCGCGCAAAACAGCGCGGGCACGGCGGTTAAAATGAGCTGCAAATTAAGTTTTGCTTTTAAAACGTCAAACGTGTTTACGGGAAGCGACTGCAAGCACCAAAGCGTTTTGCCTTCAAGCGATACCGACGGTGCGGCGGTGATGTTCAATGAAGCCACCGCGCAAATAAGAGCGGAAAAAAGCGCGCATACGCTGTCGGCATTCATCTCAAAAATTTCACAAAGAGCAGCTGAAATATCAGGGCCTTTAAAAAGCAAAGCTATTCCGCCGACGGCAAGAAAAAGCGTGCCGAGCCCGCAGTTGAGCATATATGCCGCGCTTGAAGTGAAGCGCGAAAGCTCTTTAAAAAACAACGCGCTTTTGGCACTGCGCCCCTTAAAGCTCACCTTTTTCGATTTCGAGTCAGACTCTACACCCGAAGCCGCCGCAAGCTTTAAAAAGCTCTTTGACATAACCGCCGCAACCGCAAAAAACAGCACTGCCGCAACTGCGGTTACTGCAACAAGCGGCAAAATGTCGCCCTCGGCGGCTCTGCCGAAAACGTATATGGGATAAGCGCTGTCTTTAATCTTTCCGCCCCAGACAGCGGCGTTTGCGATAAGCGTGCTTATAAGCGTTTGCGCCCTGAAATAAAAGAAGTAATATGCGCCGAAAAACAGCAGTGAAACAATAACCGTAATAAAGCTTTTGTTTTTGAGCTTAAGGCTGATTTTTGCAACAAGCCAGCCGAGCACGCACGAAAGCGTGAGCACAAAAACCGAAATAAGCAAAACAAACATAATGCCGCCGAAAAGCGTCGCGGCAGAGGCTCTCACCGAAAACCAATAAACAACAACCGCAGGGAGCGACACAACGCCCGAGTACATAAGGCCCATTAAATAGACCGATAAAAGGCGCGAGGCGAGAATATATTTTGGCGGAATCGGCATAGAAAGCAAAAGGTCGTTGTCTTTTCCGAGATAAAGCCCGGAATATGTGTTAAAAACACTGCCGAACACGCCGAGAAAGATTGAAAGCAGTCCCAATATTGCAAAATACAGCCACGAAACGCCGGCAGACGCCAAAGCAGAACACATACTCCGCGCCAAAAACGTAAATATTCCGCCGAGAAGCCCGACCATCAAAAACACATAAAGCACAATATAAAGCGCTATCGACGTTTTTGAACGCGCCCTGTTCTTTTTTGCGTCATAAAAATAACTGCGGAATATTTCTGTCAGCTGCTTTTTTAAAAGCGTCTTCAGCATATGTCTCCCTCCGATTCAAGGAACGCCTCTTCAAGAGTGTCGTCGCCCTTAACTTCGTCGACCGTGCCCGAGCGAATAAGCTTTCCGCCTTTTATTATGGCAACCTTGTCGCACAGCTTTTCGGCTACTTCAAGAACGTGCGTCGAAAAGAATATTGCGCCGCCGTCAAGGCATTTTTCGCGCATCATACCTTTTAATGTGTGCGCCGCCTTCGGATCAAGACCGACAAAAGGTTCGTCCATAATAATAAGCTTCGGGTCGTGAAGCCACGCCGCAATCACGGCAAGCTTTTGCTTCATTCCGTGCGAATACGAAGCGACTGCCTTTGAAAGGTCGTTTTTAATTTCAAATGCGTCGGCATATTTTTCAATGCGCTCGCGGCGCGAACCGTCGTCGATGCCGAAAATATCTGCAATAAAATTCAGGTATTTAATGCCCGTCATATACTCATAAAGGTCGGGATTGTCGGGTATATATGCAAGCATTTTTTTACACTCAAGCGGATTTTCTTTGACAGAAACGCCGTTGATTTCAATTTCGCCGCCGTCAAACGGCAATATCCCGACGGCGCATTTAAGGGTCGTTGTTTTGCCCGCGCCGTTGTGCCCGATAAAACCGTAAATTTCACCGGGAGCTATGTGAAGCGAAAGATTGTCTACGGCAAGCTTTTCACCGTATTTTTTCGTTAAGCCGTCTATTTTAAGCAAGTTAATCTCTCCTTTTGAACAATCCGCACACGTTCGGTTACGCGCGTTATAGATTGAACAATATATATCGCCGCCATTTTAACACCTATTTTCCTTTTTGTCAATACAGCACATAAGACTTCTCAAATATTTTTATACGGCTTCGCAAATGTTTTTTGTATACGTATGACTTCGCAAATACTTTTTACGTATGACTTCGCGAATTCTTTTTATATGTCTTCGCGAATATTTAGTCCCACCTAAACCAACAATACCCCCGCGAACTGCAAAAGCAGCTCGCGGGGGTATTGTTGGTTTAGCGTTGTAAATTCGGCGGCTGACCGTAGGTTCCGACAATTGAAACTTTCGCAAAAAAGCAGAAGCGTCGGCGGTTATCGACATGCGGCGGGGTGACCGCTTCCGCAAATGTGAATAGATATTTGCGGATTTCTTCTGTTGTTGCCGCAAAAGCGAATATGTTGTAACGGTAAAATCAAGTATCGAAACCGACGGTCAGCCGCCGAATTTGCCGCCGCCCTTATACGGTGCACTGTACAAATGGCGGGGGTACGGTTTTTCTTATAACGAAAATGCCGTTGACCGTAAAAACTTAAAAAACAATCTGCAACTTTGGGCATAAGGGAATCGAACCGATACGACTCTCTTAGCCTAACTTTATCCCATTTGAAAAAAATGTAAATACACTTTGCACGAAATGCACGAAAACCGCACCGAAATGCAATTTCGGGCGGTCGGCATTTTTTAAAAATCCTCGGCTTTTGTCAATTTTCACAGTAAAGCGGCAAGAAAATTTTGCATAATTCTTATTGAATAAAAGGCAATTTGTGTTATACTTATTATGTAAATTATGCCGAGGTGCAAGCCGCGGCTGAAAGGAATGGTATTTTTTATGGCAGAAAACAGATATATCGGGGATTATCCCGTTATCGGTATTCGTCCCATTATTGACGGCAGACGCGGCCCGCTTAAGGTCAGGGAATCGCTCGAAGAGCAGACCATGAACATGGCGAAATCCGCCGCAAAGCTTTTCACGGAGAACCTCAGATATTCAAACGGCGAGCCCGTTAAGGTTGTTATTTCGAGCACCTCTATCGGCAGAGTCGCAGAGGCGGCGCAGTGTGCCGACGAATTCAGAAAAGCGGGCGTAGCCATTACGCTTTCGGTTACTCCCTGCTGGTGCTACGGCTCGGAGACTATGGATATGGATCCCACGACGATAAAAGGCGTTTGGGGCTTTAACGCGACAGAGCGCCCCGGCGCGGTTTATCTTGCGGCTGTTCTTGCGGCTCACGCGCAAAAGGGTCTTCCCGCATTCGGCATTTACGGCCACGACGTTCAGGAGGCTGACGACACCACAATCCCCGCAGACGTTGAAGAAAAGCTTCTTCGCTTTGCAAGAGCCGCTGTTGCCGCCGCCACAATGAGAGGCAAATCATATCTTCAGATTGGCTCTATTTGCATGGGTATTGCCGGTTCTTCAATCGACACCGACTTTATCGAGGAATATCTCGGCATGCGCGTTGAGTCTGTTGACGAGGTTGAAATTCTTCGCCGTATGGAAGAAAATATTTATGACGAAGAAGAATACAAAAGAGCCTATGCATGGGTTAAAGAGCACTGCAAAGAGGGCTTTGACAAAAACCCCGACTTTGTAAGAAAGAGCGACGAGCAGAAAGAAAAAGACTGGCAGTTTACGGTCAAGATGATGTGCATTATCAAAGACCTTATGAACGGCAACAAGAATCTTCCCGAGGGCAGAGAGGAAGAGGCCGTCGGCCACAACGCCATAGCGGCGGGCTTCCAGGGTCAGAGACAGTGGACAGACCACTATCCGAACGCCGACTTTGCCGAAGCTATGCTTAACACCTCGTTTGACTGGAACGGCACGCGCGAGCCTTATGTTCTTGCGACCGAAAACGACACATTAAACGGCCTCGGAATGCTCTTTATGAAGCTTCTTACAAACAAGCCGCAGATGTTTGCCGACGTTCGTACATATTGGAGCCCCGAAGCCACAAAGCGCGTAACAGGCTATGAGCTTGAAGGCGTTGCAAAAGAGGGCAAAGGCTTTATTCATCTTATAAACTCCGGCGCTTGCTGCCTTGACGCTTGCGGCGAAATGAAAGACGAAAACGGCAACGGCGTTATGAAAGAATGGTATAACGTAACAGAGGACGACAAGAAAAAGATTCTTGAAGCCACCACTTGGTGCCCTGCCGACAACGGATATTTCCGCGGCGGCGGATTCTCGGGCAGATTCCTTACGAGAGCCGAAATGCCCGCAACCATGATAAGACTTAACCTTGTTAAAGGCTTAGGGCCGACGCTTCAGATTTGCGAGGGCTATACCGTTAACCTTCCCGATGAGGTTTCAGACAAGCTTTGGAAGCGCACCGACTACACATGGCCCTGCACATGGTTTACACCCATTCTTAACGGCAAGGGTGCTTTCACAAGCGCTTATGACGTAATGAACCACTGGGGCGCAAACCACGGCGCAATCTCCTACGGCCACATCGGCGCAGACCTCATTACGCTTTGCTCAATGCTTCGTATACCCGTTTCTCTTCACAATGTTCCCGAAGAGAAAATCTTCCGTCCCGCTTGCTGGAACGCATTCGGCACGCAGGATAAAGAGGGCGCAGACTTCAGAGCATGCGCGGCATACGGCCCGTTGTACAAATAAGCCGTTAGCTGTTAGCTATTAGCCGTTAGCCTGAGTGGCAGTAACTTGTATATTTTCATTTTTATATTGTTATAAAATGAACCCTGTGAATGAAATGTTTTTTCTTTCACGGGGTTTTATTATCAGCCGTTAGCCGTTGGCCGTTAGCGCGGCGATGCCGCACGAGCCGTTAGCCACTAGCTGTTAGCCATTATACCCGCTTGCGCGGGAGCCGTGGGAACGCTTACGCGTTCTGGCGGGCGGCAGATTGCCATAAAAGCCGTTGGCTATTAGCTGTTAGCCATTATACCCGCTTGCGCGGGAGCCGTGGGAACGCTTACGCGTTCCGGCGGGCGGCAGATTGCCGCCC
>ERZ808246.478-NODE-478-length-33244-cov-16.367742_pt1 | contig 33244 bp, 22 predicted proteins | sample MGYA00521083_ERZ808246 | MGnify/ENA primary metagenome ERZ808246 (study PRJEB31516, sample SAMN03275577) | gut metagenome | biome: mammalia-associated habitat; material: feces | host: Papio cynocephalus | place: Kenya | collected 2012-07-07 ...
TATGTCCTTGGAGAGGGACAATAAAAACTACTACTCTATAATACAAGGATGAAATATAAAATGAAAACTATTTTTGGTATTTGTTCAGCTACACCGGTTAACAGAAAGCTAAAGAACGGTTATACAATGTATGACTGGGTAAAAAGGCAAAAGTGCTTTCCCGCCTTTTGTATGCGGACTCTTTGCGGTGAAGATACGATCACTTCTGAGGAAATTGCGTTCCTAAAGGCAAGGGATTGCAAAATCGGTCTGGTTATCCGTGACCTTACCGAAGCTAAGGTTTCAGGTGTTGACGGCACAGAGGATGCATTAAAGGCAGTAGGGGCTGCAAAAGGGGTAGGCATTTCTCAGAATGCCGGTATTGCTTTGTTTGCAGAGATTAAACCTGAATGGAGTGTAAATCATAACTGGATGATCTCTTTCGCGCAGGCCATTTCAGCAAATGGTTATGTACCCGCTTTTATCGGCAATACCGATTCGTCAAAGAATTTCAACTTTGATCGTCAGTGCAGTCACTATGTACAGGCAACAAAGGAAGCAAATTGCTTTGGTGCTATCTTTATGGCAACCGAGCCTAAGTGCGATTATATGCCGGAAAAGTGGGAGCCTTACTGCCCGTCTGCATTGCAGCCTGAGGATATTTCTCTTTGGGCTTGTGGTACTACCACCTTTGATCTTATGGGAGTAGATGACATATATGCCAAAGATGATAAAATTCTTGACAATATGTGGTAAAGGAGATATACTATAAATGAATAAGAAACAGTATAACAATGTAATAGAGCATACATTAAAGCACGAACAGTCAGCACAGACAGATGATGCGCTTGCAACGGCAAGAGCTATATTTGATAATATGGGTGTTGCTCTGCCACAGGGCGATATTAAGACAGTTTGTAAAACCATAAAGACTAATAACTATATGGGTTGGAAATCCTGCACCATGCAGGAAGCACAAGTCGCTGCCAACAAAGGTACCGCCGCTATTGGCATTAATGAAGACAAAATTATCGTTCTCTCTGCAAATGACGAAGAGCAGCCTGTAACTGAAACAGCCTCTGTAATGACGCTTACGGAAAACACCACGGCTTTTGCTGTTGAGGGTTTGCAATATTATGCGTATAGTTGTGGTGGAACAGGTAGCACAACAACTACCATCCCTATAAATTATTGCGGTGGTTTTAACTATAGAGATGTTACACAGCATACTATGGTGTTGCAGGATGACGGCTATTATGTCTGCTGCAGATGTGGATATCGAGTAAAATCTCCAGCATTACAGGATAAAGACGTTTTAAGCGACGAGGATTATTATAAAGTTTTATCATGCTATTTGTCTATTCCATATTATTCGAAAATTGATAGAGAAAATGAAGACAATTATTCCATTAGAGCAACTGCGTTGCGTCTAATAATTGATGACATACGCAGTAAAAGCCAATACTCTCGAATGTATGAATATGTCGGAAGTGATGGCTTGTACAAGAGAGAATATACTGTTGGTGATGAGAATGATAGTTATTATATGCCTACAACTATAAATTACAATATTATAGATAACGGACTTGAGTTAATACTTAACAATGGAGCGGCTTCGGGTATTGTAGAATTACTTGTAGGGTGGGCGATACCAACCCAGTACCAGTTTTTGTTTTTAGATTTGACTGATGGATATACTAATCTAACGGATTTTCTTTGCGAATTAGCGGAAAAAGTAGGATATAAAGAAATAGGTATTATTTTAAAATTGATTCTTTTTGGTTCATCTATTAATGAAATGGCTGTTACTGACAAGGTAGTTAGAATTCAGTTTTCTGTGGGTTCGGGAGTGTACGAAACCAAAACGGTTTTTGATTCATGCGGAAATCTTAAATTCCAAGAGCATAGCACTTATTAAGTTGTAGGAGATATTATGAACAGAAAAAGGTGCCCGTGGTGTGGAAAAATAATCGATAAAAAAAGGGATACAGTATCTTGGAATGATGTGGTGGGCAGCCCCTCTGTTCCACGAATGCTGCGTCAAGCAAATTGTGGACATTGTCACAATAAATATGGCCAAGTTCCTGTTCTTTCCTATATGGCCAAAATTGCTCTAATCGTTATTTTGCTTCTTGTTTTAGCGGTTGTTTTTCAATCCGGTTTCCTTTTCGTGATTGCTTTTCTTCCTATATTTTTCACTGTTTTGATGCCATACTGCAAACTGGATGATAGAGGAAAACTTCGCGAGATAAATGCAGATCTGTTGTGTGAATTTATCATAATTGATAAATGTGGCAAGCTCAAGCCGAATGAGTTGTATTTTTTAGAAGATGACTTTGATGATTTTGAACCCTTTTTTCTCGCATCGCCTATTCAAATTCATCGTATTTCTAAAAAAGATAACACGGTATATGGCGAGTTTTTATATATGCACGAAAAAAATTATGACTATATAAAAAAAGACAACTGCCAGCTTTACGATACAGAAATGAATTTAATCGCAAAGATAAAATTCAGAGAAACATAGGTGCGGCTCTTTAGGCTTAAAAACCGAAAAGAAACGGTCGGATATTCTGACCGTTTTCTTTTATGCATTGCAAAAAATATAAAAATATGGTATAATTCGTATTGTGCTAAAGCAGAGTTGAGAAATTATTCTTGATTTAATTTAGACAAAGCAACCGTGCAGCATAAACAAAAACAGAGAGGGTGTAATGGCAGGTGTGTAAGCAGTTTGCAGCCGGAGAGCGCGTGGTGTATGGTAAGATGGGCGTTTGCCTTGTCACCGACCGGCAGGTGATGGCCTTTGGCGGTGAAAGGGAGGAATACTATATCCTGCAGCCGCAGCGCGATCCGCGCTCGTCGATCTATGTGCCCTGCGGCAATGCCCTGCTGATGGCTAAGCTGCGCCCTTTGCTCTCAAAAGAGGAGATCGACACGATCCTGCAGGGGGTTCCACAGGAGGATATCGGTTGGATCGACGACAAAAATGAGCGATCTACGCAGTTCCGCCGGATATTGGCTCAGGATGACCGCCGTCAGCTGCTGCGGCTGATCCGCTGCCTGATGAGTGAAAAGCGCAGGCGTATTGCTGCCGGGAAAAAGCTGCCTGCTGCGGATGAGGCAACGCTGCAGGAGGGCGTACACCTGGTGGAGCAGGAGTTTTCGCAGGTGCTGAACATACCGGCTGCGCAGGTGAGTGAGTACATCCGGACGCGCATAGAGGAAGCAGCCGCCCAGCCGGAATAATGCCGGTACGGATAGAAAAACGCCGGATGCACGGAATTGTATCCCCGGCACGCGGAAGATTTTTTCGCGTGCCTTTTTTCTCTGTACAAATCCATGAAAAAATGCTATACTTATGTTCTCTTAAACAATAAGGGGGGATAACGATGGAGAAAGCCTGTTGTTTTACCGGGTATCGTCCCCATCGTTTTGCCTTTTCTTCGCAGGGGTTGCGGCCGGAGCAGGTGCAGGCGGCGCTGGGTGAGCAGATCGCCGGTTTGTACGCAGTGGGCTGCAGACGCTTTATATCGGGTATGTGTATCGGGGTCGATCTTTGGGCGGCCGAGGAGGTTGTGCGGCTGCAGCAGCACTATCCGGAGGTGGAGCTGATCGCTGCTGTTCCCTTCGAGGGGCAGGAAAGCTATTGGAGTCTTGCGGAGAAGCAGCAGTACCGCCGGCTGCTGGAGGCTTGTGCACAGGTGCATGTTCTCAGCAGCAGGGAGCAGGCGGCCGAAAATGCTGCCGCCTGCTACCGTCGCCGGAATATCTGGATGGTCGACCATGCCGATACGGTGCTGGCGGTATATTCGCCGGCACTGGCCGATAACCGTTCCGGTACGGCCGCCACCGTGCGGTATGCCCGCCGGCAGCAGCGCCGCCTTCTGTATATCCATCCGCAGACGCTGGCGGTCACCGAGGAAGCGGTGCACCAGCTGCAGTTTGAATTGCCTTGATCTGAAAGGGGGTTTTGTTATGCCATTACCGAAGTTTCCGATACCGGAGATCACTTTCTTTATCAACAACAATCCGTTTTGCGGCAGCGTGGGCGGTTTCAATTACCGCGTGCAGCCGGTAAAGGCGGATACCGAAAAAAACATTGATAGCCATTTGCTGGCCTATACCTGGTATGGCCCCCTGTGCAGTGACCTGAGTGAACGGCAGGCCGAGGCAGAATTTCCTCTGGATACCGATGGCATCGCTGCTGCCAAGGTGTGGTTGGAACAGCAGGAGGCGGCTTACCGTGAGTCCTTGGAAAGCTGAAAAAACGCTTGCCTGATCAGATGATCGGGCAAGCGTTTTTTCAGCTGTTGTTGGTCGTATCGGTCTCGGGTTCTGCTTCCTCATGCTTCTTTCGGTGCCTCTGCAGGACCTTATTGTAAAGAAAATAGCCACCAACACTGACCACCCCGGTGATGGCATATACAATGATGGCTGTGCGGTAATCCTCCTTGCCGAGAAACTGTCCGCATACGGTGGAGGATATGACCGAGGGGATGCGGGCAATCAGTGTCAGCCCTAAAAACTCCGACAGGCGAATATCGGTCAGTCCGGCAAAGTAGGTCAGCACATCCTTTGGGGTGCCGGGAATTAAAAACAGCAGAAAGATCGTCCGTTTCAGCTTTTTTTCGCTGTTGATGAAGCGCAGTTCGTGGATCTTCTCACGGGAGATGAAGGTTTCTACCAGCGGTGTGCCGATCTTTTTGGTCAGAAGAAAAATCGCCGAGGAAGAAACGGCTACGCCAAGCAGGCAGATCAGCATGCCGCCGATGGCACCGTAGGCATAGCCGGCGCCAAGCTCGATGATCTCACCGGGGATGAACGCAACGATGATTTGCAGACATTGCAGGCCGAAGAGGATAAAATACCCTTTCCAGCCAAAGGAATCAAGGAATGTGTGCAGCTCCTCGGAGGAGCTCATGTACGGTGCCAGAACCTTTGTAAACAGCAAGGTCAGCAGCAAAATGACGATAACGAACAGAATGAGAGAGATCAGGCTGAACAGCTTGCGCTTTTTGGTGTAACGGACATTTTCCGTTTCCGGTGGTTTCAAGATCGTTCACCCCAATACATAGGATATGCCGATAGTATACCCTTTTTTCGACAAAAATATGTAACGGAACTGTAAATTAAAATCCGCCGGCAGGTGAACAGCTGCGGGGAACCACGGAGGCGCAGGCTTTGTTCTGCCGCAATGATCGCTTCCGAAAGAAAACAGACGGGGCGGCCGCAGGTGAAGTATACACGCCTGCGGCCGCCTCGTTTTCTGATTATGATTGCCGGTCGTTCAATGGCCCTTGCCGGCCTTGCGGTACTGTACCGGCTGCATACCGACCTTTTCCTTGAAGATCTTGCTGAAATATTTGGAGTTGCCGAAGCCGGTGGTGTCGCTGATGTAGGCGATGGAGTGATCGCTGCTGCGCAGCAGCTCCTTGGCGTGCTCCAGCCGGATGCCCAAGAGGTAATCGCTGTAATTCTTGCCGGTCTTTCTCTTAAATACGCGGCTGATATAGCTGGCATTGAAGAAAAATGCCTCCTCCAGCGAGGACAGCGTGATATTCTGGGCGTAGTTCTGCTCCAAATATTGGATGATCCGCTGCACCAGCTCGGAGGAGCGGCGGCTCTCCTGTTCGTGCAGGCACTGCCGGATATAGTCCTCCAGGGCGGCGCGCAGCACCGTTTCATCTGCCTGCGGCGGAAGCACCGGGGAGGGGACGGTCAGCACCGCCAGCTTCTGGCGGGCAGTGCGGATCAGCTCATAGGACAGCTTGCTGACGATATTGTGCAGCGTATCCGGGTCCGGGTGGCTGCTCCGCAGCTGCGCAAAGAACCGGCCTAATTCGCTGGCTGTTTTTTCGGCGTCGGCTCGCTCAAAGGCCTGCAGCAGTGCGCTCTCTTCCTCAAATGGGTAGGGCGTCTCCCAGGTGCTGCGTTTTTGCTGCAGCCGCACCAGCGACGCCTGCAATTCCTCCGGGGAGATGGGCTTGAGCAGGAAATCGAACACGCCCATGCGTATAGCCTGCCGGGCATAGTCAAATTCATCGTAGCCGGTGAGGATAATGACCTCGGTGCGCGGAAGCTGCTGTTTGATCTCACTGGTCAGGGTGATGCCATCGCAGAAAGGCATTTTCAGGTCGGTGATCACCAGATCAGGGGTCAGCTCCCGGATAAGAGGCAATGCCTCCCGCCCGTTTTCGGCTTCGCCGATGATCCGGAAGCCGATAGTCTCCCATGGCAGCAGCTTTTTCATGCCGGAACGGATGAGCTTTTCATCATCTACCAGAAAGACGGTCAGCGGTGTGTTCTGCATAGGCTTCTCCTTTCTGCTGTGTTATCATCAGCGCCGGTACCAGCGCAGGTCGTCCGCATCCCGGATCGCCGGGATACGGAAAGAGATGCAGGTGCCGCCGTCCGGGTGGCTCTCGATCGTCAGGCGGCTCTCGGTGCCGAAATACAGCTGCAGCCGCTCGTTGACATTGCACAGGCCGATCCCATGCTCCCCCGGAGAGACCGGCTCGCGCAGCCGCGCGAGCAGCTCCTGCAGGGTGGCTTCATCCATGCCGCAGCCGTTGTCGGCAACAGACAGCTGCAGAGCATCACCATCAGCGTGGACGCCGATGGTGATGCGGCAGACATGCTCCACATCCCGGAAACCGTGCGAGAAACAGTTTTCCAGTATAGGCTGCAGCAGGATCTTCGGAATGTAGCAGGACAGCAGCGCCGGGTCGGCATCGCAGACAATCTCCAGCTTCTCCTGCAGACGCAGCTGCTGCAGTGCCAGGTAGTTGTTTACCTGCTCCAGCTCCTCGCGGATCATCACCGGCTGGTCACTGTTGCGCACATGGTAGCGGAACAGAGCGGATAGGTGCAGCAGCGCCGCAGCAATATCCTCCTTATCATCCAGCACGGCCATCATACGGATGGTATCCAGCGAATTGTACAGAAAATGGGGATTGATCTGGCTTTGCAGCATTTGGTATTTTGCCACAGTCTCCCGCTTTTCCGATTCGGATACGGCATGGATCAGCTGGTCGATCTCTTTGACAAGGCGGTTAAATCCCTCATACAGGTCACCGAATTCGTCATTGCGCTGTTCTTGAATACGGGTGTCCAGATTGCCGTTGCCCACCTGCCGCATGGCATCCTGCAGAATGCGCACCGGCCGGGTAAAGGAATACGAAACGGCCACGGTGATGGCGGAGACGATGACTGCCGCCAGCAGGCACAGGAGAATAAACCGGCGGATCAGCTCCTGCGAATTGCGGGTGATGTTGTCATAGGGCAGTGCCGCCACCACTGACCAGCCTGTCTCGGCTACGGGGCTGTCGGTAAGAAAATAGGCATCACTGCCCACGCTGATCCGGCAGCGGGTATTGCCGGCGGCATAGCGGGCGGCAATGGCCGCAGTGCGTTCGGCAGTGTCATCTGTGGTATACACCACGGTGCCGGTGCTGTCGCAGATATACAGCAGTGTCCCGTCGCCGAAGGGGGCGTTGGCGCAGATGGCAGCCAGCTGTGAGACGGAGCATTCCGAGATCACATAGCCCGTATAGAAGCTCATGCCGATATCGTCATCCTGTCCCACATCCAGATGCTTGCAGGCAACAGAGAACACTGCTTCGTCGCCGCCGGTATCGTCATGTGCCGCGCGCACCGGCAGCAGCACCGTATTGCCGGTGGAGGTCAGCAGCGGGGCGTAATAGGCATCATCCAGCGCAATGGTCGGGCGGGTGTAGCGGCCGTTTGTATAGGCCAGGGAGCGCCCGTCTAGCGAGGAGACGATCAGCGTGTGGATGTCCTCATTGGTGCGGGCGATCTGCTTGAGCGCCTCCAGTGCGTTCTGCTCCAGCACCCACAGCTGGGTGGGATCGTCCTCAAAGCCGGTGAAGGTATTGCGCAGATAGCGGGGAACATCCGTGGTATTGTCCACCATACGGGTGATCTGATCCACCCGCGAAATGTATTCGGAGAAAATGATGGACAGCTGTTTGGTCATCTGGGTGTAGGTCTCCGCTGCCTCGTTTTCAATCTTGGCACTGCTGGTGTGGAACATAAACAGTCCAAAAACGATCAAAGGGACGATCACCGAGGTGAGAAAGACGCACAGCAGCCTGGTGCGCACAGAGACACGGCGGGGAACCGATCGTGCCGTCATTCTGCCCATCCTCCTTTGCGTAGTATATCAACAACGACAATATTATACACGAAACAGAGAAAAAAGCCAATCCGTGGCGGTGGTTTTTAGGCAGTATTTTTTGACTTTTGGGTACAGTTTTTTTACAAAAACAGAAAAAACGGCCGCAATGCAGCCATTTTGAAGCGGAATTTACATAATTATCCATTAAAAAGCTGGTCGTTGTGCGGAATATGTAGCATATGTGCACAAAAGGTAAAAATAACGAACTGCAGACCGCAAAAAAAGTGACACCGCGCTGCAGGAAATTTGGTACAATGGCCATAGCATGAAGCTGGAATAGACCGAAATACGAGACGAACGGGAGTGTTACCTATGTTACAACAGCTGCTGCGTCCCCCGGAACCAGGAAATGCTGTCCTTTTGCAAAGCTGTAACGCTCAGAGCGATTAAAGGAGGTTGAACCATGAGATCAGATGTTCGTATGTTAGGTTTGTCTAAGAAAGGCAGACGGCTATCCCACCTGACCCGCCGGGTCAATGTGGTTTTGCTGTGCCTGGCGCTGCTGCTGGGCATGGTGCCGCTGGTGGCTGTCTCTGCTGCGGAGGATGAAAGCTTCCAGGGCTTTACTGCCTGGGAGCTGGAGGGCAAGGGTACGCTGTCTCTGACCGGGGGCGTCAGCGGCAACGGTGCCCTGATCACAAAGACCGGCAGCGGCGAGGCGGTGCTGGTTTCGGCTCTGACGGCTGTTACGGCCGGGCAGAAGTACCGGGCCGGGGTTTCACTGAAATCAACAGCGCCGGAGGCGGCGGCCGATCTGCGGGTGCATTTCTTCCGGGATGCCGAGGGCAAGGAGCCGGTAGGGGAGGCACTGAGCGTAGCAGCCGGTGCGCCCGGTGCGGCGTTTGCCGAGCTGGCCGGCGACCTGACGGTGCCGGAGGGGGTCAGCTATGCCCGGATGGAGATCGGTCTTGGGAACAGCAAGAGCGCGGCGGGGGATACCTACGCGGCGGACAATGCGTTCCTCTACCCGTACAGCCGGACGGCACCAATCTATGACTTCAACGCGGCGGGTCTGACGCCGGGGCAGTGGTACCGCTATCCTGACGGTGAGGGCAGCGCCTGGGTCAACACCCCGCAGTATTATGTCGAGACGGTGGAAGACGGCTATAACGGTGCCAGCGCTCTGCACTTTGTGAACAAAACGGCAGCGCATGACATGATTATGGTGCTGGTGGCGCCGAAGGAAGTGCCCGCGGGAGAATATAAGGTTTCACTGTGGGTGAAAGGCTCGGTGGCACTGGCGGGACAGGATGTGCGCTTTGTGGATACTGCACATGACACAGGCGATCCCGCACACAAGATCACGGAGAAAACAAACACCTTTGCCGATTGGACGGAGTTTTCCTATACCTACACTTCCACCGGCACACGGGACTTTCTCTTCAAATTTTCCAAGTATAACTGGGAAAGCGATCTGTATATCAGCCATATCACCGTTACCAATACCGCCACCGGTGAAGATGTGCTGGATGGCTGCGGCGACTTTCTTGCCGCGGACAGCGCATCGCTGGTGACGGCGGTCAACTTCGTACAGAACGGCGATTTTGAGGATGCGATCTACCGCTATCTGCCGCTGGAGCAGTTCAATGGCAGCTTTACCGGTGCCGCCATGGAGGAGCAGGAGCTTGGCTGGCAGGTGAATGACAATGCCGATAATGCCGTATCACTGGAGGCGGCTACGGATGGGGAGCACGGCGGCGTGCTGAAAGCGACCCGCCATGTGAACAGCGAGAATTGGATCTCGGTAGGGACCAAGGACATTACCGTCGAGGGCGGTGTCCGGTATCGTTTCTCGGTCGATATCAAGGGAACCGGTACCCGCCGGCACTATAAGCTGTTCGGGTATACCTTTGATCGGGCCGGTACGCCGAAGGAGATCACCTATGACATGCTTACCGGCGCGCCGGAGGCTGACCTGCCGGAGGATTGGCAGACCCTCAGTGCCGCCTTTACTGCTCCGTCCGATGCGGTGCGGGTGCAGCTGCGGCTGATCTTCTGGGGCGCTGAGGGAGATACCATGCTGCTGGACAATGCCTCCCTGTGCCCCTACCAGCAGACTGCGGTATTCCCGGAAAGCTGGAAATATGCCGGCCTTATCATGCCGGAAAACGACGACAACGCCTTTGTGCGTGTAGCCGAAGAGGGCTGCAGCAATAACAATGTCGGCTCGCTGCATGTGTACCGCAATTACGGGGTACATCACAGCGGCGGCTATGACCTGCGGTTTGGCTATCTTCTGACCAATGCTACCGCGGGCAATACCTATGTGCTGAAAATGATGGTGAAGGGCAACTTCAACCCTGCCGGTGATCCGCCCAACATGGAGCTTCCCTGGGGCAAGGGCACATGGACTGCCACCGGAAGCTCGGTCTATCGGTTCAGCAATCAGGAGTATGCCGAGTGGACGGAGGTATCCTTTGAATTTACGGCAGCCATCAGTGATTGGGCGCCGATACTGTTCAATGTCGGCGGCTACAATGGCGTGGACTGTTACATCGACAATGTGCGTCTGTATGCCGTGAACGATCTTAATACCAACCTTATCCCGGACGGCGATTTCTTCGCCTGGGGCGATGTGGATACTACCCGCAATCTGATCCAGAACGGCGCCTTTGAGGGGCTGCGCGTGCTGACGGTTCCCGGCTGGAGCTTCTCCGGCGATGTAGACTATTCTGCTGCAGACGGGAAGATCACCTTCGGCAGCCAGTCCTCGGCCACCTCCCTGCGCTACAATGTGACCGGTGGTGCGATCTATCGGGTGCGGACCGAGGGCAGTGGCGGTACGCTGCGGCTGACCTTTGACCAGGGGGCTGACTATACCCAGACTGACGCTGATGGCTACTTCATCGTGCCGGCCGGAGCGCAGTATATGCGGGTCAGCTATGTCTCCGAGAGCGGCGCGGAGCTGCATTCCATCACATTCCGCGAGCTGGAGCATCCGGAGAACTTCGATTTTGAGCTGAAGGATCCCGCAAGCGATATGCCGCTCAACTGGCAGTCCTATGTGCTGGAAACAACGGACGATACCTATACCCGCAGCTATCAGTCGGGCATTGGTGTGGACGGCAGCGCGGCTTTGCAGGTGACCACGCAGAAGGATAATGAAAAGGGCGCTCTGGTGGTTTACAGCAGCCGGATCGCGGTGAAGCCCAATGCGGTCTACCGCGTCACCTTCCAGGGCAAGTACACCGGTACGGATATCGGCGTCTTCCCGCTGGCGCGCACATATAAGACGAACGGATCGGATACAAGCGATGGAACGCCTTATAACTGGCTCTCCGCTGCCAACTCTTCGAATGGCGATGGCGAGTGGCACAGCTATACCGCGGGTTTCACGACCGGCGGCGATGCAGCCACGATGGAGATGCGTTTTGAGATCCATTCCTACAAGGCGGGCGCCACATTCCTGTTCGATAATGTATCGGTGCGGTATCTGGGGGATGCCTCGGACGCCAATCTCGACTTTGAGACCGGCGACAACGGCGAAGCACCTTTCAACTGGACCTTCTACGAGCGCCGGGAAAAACCCGGGCAGCCCGGTGAATATGAAGAGGGCAGCTTTGGCACCTATACGGTGAAAAAGGTGGACGGTGCTTCCAAGGACGGCAGTGCGGCGGTCTGCGTGCAGAAGCCGGATACGGGTATGGTGCAGCTGTATCTGCAGAGCGCCATGATCCCGGTCGAGAGCAACACCAATTATCTGTTGTCCTATGATGCCATGGTGCAGGGCAATAAAAAAGGCTCGGTGGTGGTCTGTGTCCGCCAGTTTACGGATAAGCTGGGCAATGGCACGGGCGATGAGTCGGTAAACTTTACCTGGCTGCCGGACGCCAATGTCTACGGCTCGTTCGATTGGCGCAACTGCGGTGCGACATTCAAAACAGCACCCGGCACGAAATACATCCGTGTGTGGCTTGTGCCGAACACGGAGGAGGCGTGCGAGATGTATTTTGACAACATCTCGGTCACCCCGACAACAGAGATCACCGATCCCAACCTGGACTTTGAATATGTATCCGGCGGCAAGCCGCTGAACTGGACCTATGCCACCTCCGACGGCATAGCCGATATCACAGCGGACAGCAGCGTATACTACCGGGGCGGGCACTCGCTCCATATTCGTAAGCAGTATAACCGGATCAACTACACTACAGCGGAGATGACCCGCCGCATCGATGTGCAGGCAGGGGATCAGATCGAATTTGTGGTGCATGTGCGCAGCAAGGATGCGGTTTCCGGCGTTTTCGCCGCCGTGGTACGAGGCTATGGCAGCAACGGCACGGTGGTGCAGGATTGGCACGGGCAGGAGCGCACGCTCCATTCCGGCAGCTACCTGAGCGACTGGCAGGAATACCGGATCACTTATACCGTGACAAAGAATGTCAAGCAGGTGGCCCTCATGCTGCGCGTTGGCGGTAAAGAAGCCGATGTGTATTTTGACGGGATAGAGTATTATAACTACACCGCCAGCAATAATGTGGTCTATGCCGAGGATTTCGCCTCCGCCTCCTCCGATCGCCTGCCTGGCGGCTGGAAAATGGCCGATACGCAAGGCACCCCTGCGGTCGCGGTGGCGAACGGCGTCACTCTCTCCGGTACAGCGGCGGATAATGCAGCGCTGTATACCTTTATTGAGATTCTGCGCACAGATTACAGCTATACCTTCACTGCCCGTTATCAGACCACGGATACCGCCGTAGGACGGATGGTGCTGGAGGGCTACGATTGGCGCGACCGCCCGGTGGGCAAGGTTGTGGAGCGTGAGCTGACTGCCTCGCCCGTGGCAACGGAGATCACTGTGGACTTCACGGCGATCGACGCGGTCTATTACCGGCTGCGGCTGGAAAAGACCGGTGGCGACGGCGGTGTAACACTGCTGAATGTGCAGCTGCGGCAGACCGGCGAACCGACCGAGAGTCAGGGCTGGGAGGGCAGCTGGATCGTCCACCCGGCGGATTACGACACCATTGAGAGCCAGAAGAACAACGAACGCTATTATTTCTTCCGGCAGGAGCTGAACCTGGAGGATACCATCAAATCGGCGCAGCTGCAGATCACGGCTGATGACCGGGTGGATGTGTACATCAATGGCGAGCAGGTCTATACCGAGACCCGCACCGGCGATACCTGGAGCCTGCCGGTAACGCTGGATATCAGCGAGTACCTGCAAAAGGGCCGGAATGTGCTGGCCATACGCCTGTATAACGGCGTATACCGCTACGGTCTGCTGTACGATGGCATTGTGAAGATGGATAACGGCTCGGCGCTGCGCTTCTTCAGTGACGACAGCGTATCGGTGGCACGGGCGTCTATCGGTGAAGAGGCCGCTCCCAATCCTCTCTGGACAGAGGCGGATGAGCAGCACTTCATGGAGCCGGATTACGATATGTCCACCGGCGGCTGGACCAAGGCGGAGATCTACGCCAAGGCTGGCGGTGGCGGCTGGGGCTCCATCGATTTCGACAATGCCGAATACTCCGATTACAAGCTGGAGACCAACGAATTCAACTTCCCGAAGAATACGGTGTATGCCGGCGACACGGTGGAGATCACGGCAACGCTGAAGATCAACGAAAAGCTGCCCAAGACCAATAGCTTTGCGGTGTATTTCTGGAAGCGCAATTCCACCAGCCGCATCTGCACCGGTACCATTGCGCTGGCAGACGGCAAGACCACCGACAGCTGGCCGGTGGGCAAGGAGTTTGAGGCGAAATTTGTGCTGACGGTGCCGCTGTTCCTCGCCGAGGGCAGCTACACCCTGCAGTTTGATAACACCGTCGCCATTGTCAGCGATTATTACATCAACAACAAGGTCGGCAACCTGAAGGTGGCACAGCCGGAGAAGACCGTTGATACCAAGAGCGAAGTGAAGATGCACAACGGCAAGCCCACAGTGTTTGTCAACGGCGTGGCTAAGGCGCCGCTGTGGTACAGCCGTCCGGAGCGCGACACCCAGTTTGACACGGCAGAGATGGCCGGGCTGGCCAATGGCGGCATCGATACCTCTATCGCGTTCATTCTGCCGCGCGAGACGCTGGGCGAGCTGTGGATGCCTGATGGCACCCTCAAGACCGAGACTATTGACCGGCAGATGCTGGGAACCCTGGCGGCAGATCCGAATTCGCAGCTGATGGTGGCGATTGATACCACGCCGCCCCAGTGGTGGCTGGATCAGCACCCGGATGAATGCGTGAAGCTGAACACCGGCGTCATCAGCAAGGAGTCCTTTGCCTCGGAGCTGTACCGCAAAGAGGTGGGTGAGGTGCTCACCCGCATTATCCAGTATCTGATGGAGCAGCCCTATGCCAATAATATCGTCGGTTTCAAGATCACCGGCGGTACCACCTATGAGTGGCAGTGGTGGGGCATGAACGGCAATTCCACTGTGATCGGCGATTATTCCTCCGCAGGTTTGACCGCTTTCCGCCAGTGGCTGCGCGAAAAGTATTCTTCCGTGGAGGCTCTGCGGCAGGCGTGGGGCGACAGCACCGTTACCTTTGAAACGGCCGGTGTGCCCGACAAGGCAGCACGGACAGCGACCACCTACGGCAGCGTTCTGAGCGCCACGGAGAACCGCCACGCTATTGACTATGAGCTGTTCATGGGTGATATGAAGACCGATGCCATGCTGTACTTCGCCGAGGTGGCGAAAAAGGCGGTCAACAATCGCCTGATGGTGGGTACCTACGCCGGGTATCTGCTGAATGTCATCAACTACGATATGGCATCCAGCACATCCCAGACCTCTTTCCAGAGAATACTGGAGTCTGAATACATTGATTTCGTCACCTGTCCGTGGCTGTACAGCGAGCGGGAGATCGGCTACTCCGGCGATTATATGTCGGCAGTGGACTCGGTCACGGCTCATGGCAAGCTGTATATCGCGGAGGATGATGACCGCAACCATACCACCGATATGTTCGAGGCGCCGGATGCCCGGGCAGCTGTCGGCTGGACCCGCACGGCAGAGCAGACGGTGGAGACCCTCAAGCGCAACTATGCCTATGCCATTTCCAAGGGCTGCGGCCTGTATCTCTACAGCCTGGCTGGCACCTATTTTACCGATACGCAGGTGCAGCAGTTGGCATCGCAGATGATGCAGGAAATGACCCTGTCGCTGGGCGTGGAGCACAAGAGCGTGTCCGATGTAGCGGTATTCTATGATGAACAGTCGGCGGCATATATGGGCTACAGCGGCACGGATCTGACCAACGAGCTGCTCTATAAGGCACTGCTGATGTACCAGCGGCGGGAGCTGTACAGCATGGGTGTTCCTTATGATACCTATGTGCTGGATGACCTTGAGAAGGGGCTTGTGCCGGAGCACAAGGTCAATATCATGCTGTCGGCTACGCAGATCACCGATACCGAACGCCAGGCGATCGAAGAACGCCTGTGCAAAAACGGCAATGTGATCATCTGGATCTTTACGGCAGGCCTGTCTGACGGAGCGACCTCCGATGTGGCGAATATCTCGGCATTGACCGGTATGCGTATGCAGCTGGTATCCTCGCCGGATGGGCAGCGCAAGCAGTTAGGTACGGTCGAGGTCACAGACTATAACCATTGGCTGACCAAGGGGCTGGCCGATGTCAGCTATGGCGCGATCGAATACAATACGCTGGCGCCGGTGATCGCTGTGGATGATCCGGATGCCCTTGTGCTGGGCTATCACACGGCGCAGAACGGCTGGGCGGCGAACAGCGCCGGTCTGGCTGTCAAGGAAATGAACGAGAACGGACGGCAGTGGGTGAGCATTTATTCTGCGGTGCCCTGCTTCCCGCAGGCCCTGCTGCGGAATATCCTGGAGCATCTCGGCTGCCATGTGTATGATGAGACCGCTTCGGATGTGGTGTATGCGGACAGCAATTATGTGTCGGTGCACTCGCTGTTCGGCGGGGATAAGACGATCCATTTGCCGCAGCGCAGCACCGTATACGATGTGTTCAACGGCAAGATCATTGCGGAAAATGTTACCGACTTTACGGTGCATTGCGAAAAGAGCGAGACCCGTCTGTTCCGTCTCAGCAGCGATAATAAACTGCGGACATACTTCACCCGCACAGCCGGCGGCAGCATTTCGCCGGAGAATCTGCAGACAGTCGAGCAGGGCGGCAGTATTACACTGACCATGCAGGCTGATGAAGGCTACCGCCTGGATCACCTGATGGTGGACGGCGTCAAGACCACCATATCCGGTAATACCTACACGCTGTCGAATATCCAAGAGAGCCATACCGTGATTGCCTGCTACGCCCGCGTGTATGCGAAACCGCCGATCGATGATGAGCCAGATACCCCGGATACGCCGAACACTCCGGACACGCCGGTTGTCCCCGATACCCCGGTGACACCGACAAAGCCGAGCCAGGAGATCCCGTCGACCACACCGACGACACCGGATGAGCCCGAACCCTCTGTTCCGGAAAAGCAGCCGGTCAAGAGGAGCACCGTGAAGTACAACACAAGCACAGAGCTGAACTGGCCGGCTATCCTGGCCCTGGGCGGCGGTGTGCTGGCTGGAATATTGGCACTGTTGGTGCTGCTGTTGGTGCTGTTGGGACGCAATGTGGTGTTCTACCGGAATGGCAAGCGGGTAAAGGCTGCCCGCGCCAAGCGCTCCGGTGTCCGTTTGGACAGCCTGAACCGGCATGGCGGCCTGACCGGCGTAACGGCCGTAGTGAAAAAGGGCTATGTGCGCCGCCATAAGGGGCAAACCCTCCAATTCACGCTGGACGGTACACCGAAGGCCTCGGTGACGCTGGAAGGCGATGGGGAAGCCCGTGTAACGCTGTAAAGAAGCGCCAAACCGCCGGTGCTGCGTCGTTCAGGTGCAGCACCGGCGGCAAAGGAGAAATGTCGCAACCGTGCGAAAGGAGACTTATGCTATGAAACACAGATCGATCCGTTTTCTCAGTCTGGCATGTGCCTGTTTGCTGCTATTGGGCGCCCTGGCCGGCTGCAGCCTGACCAAAACGACCATAACCAGCGATATCAGCACCGATATCAGCTACATCGATGTCAGCCGGCCGGATACTTCCACCAGCACCGGTGGTGCAGACGATACCTCGACGCCCTCCAATTCCTCCTCCGGCGGCAAAACGCCGTCTTCCGGCGGGAATGTGGTCAGCGGCTCCGGGGATAACACCGCGCACAATGCCGGCACAGTCGACAACACCGCAGAGGAAAAGCTGACCGGTACGCTGGAGCTGCAGATCTTCGTCGGCGGCTATGGCGAAAAGTGCTGGGAGTATGCCATTGAGGAATTTCAGAAGCTGCAGCCCGGTCTGGAGATTAACGCGCATATGGATGCCAATGTGAATGCGCAGATGAAGACCCGCTGGGCAAAGGATAATCCGCCGGACTTCGTGTTCCTGGACGGCACCAACATGCCCAAAAGCACCTGGATGGAAGAAAACAAGCTGCGGGATCTGAGCAGTCTGTATAAAGACGGTAAGGTGTATGGTACCTCGACCCCCATCAGCCAGCAGATAAAAAGCGGCCTGGTGACGACCTATAAGAACACCGGAAAAATCTATGAAATGCCGGTGCTGCTGTCCACCTACGGTATGTGGTACGATGAGGCTTTCCTCTCCCAGAAGGGCTGGTCCGTGCCGAAGAATTATACCGAGCTGACCAGCTTCTGCCAGACGGTGAAGAATGCTGGCACCTCTCCGCTGATCTATACCGGTAAATACTCCGGCTACCTGGTATGGGGCATGCTGATGCCGGCTGTGGCATCGGAAGCCCTGGCATCCAATGACCAGCAGTTCTTCTACGATATTGCCAATGCTTCCAGTGAGTCTGTCTGGGATGACGCCCGTTTCAAAAATGTGCTGAACAAGCTGAAAACGCTGGCAGACAACGGGTATTTTGATCTTTCCGGTATGTCAATGGATCACATCACCAGCCAGGCGGCGTGGCTCAAGCACAGTGCGGCGCTGATCCCGAACGGTCTGTGGCTGGAGAGTGAAATGAAGGATTCCACACCGGCTGGGTTTAAGATGAAATACTATCCCTCAGTGCTGCAGGAGGCTAGTCAGCCGACCTGCGTGATTGCTTCCTCGGCAACGGTGGGTATCGCCGCCAAGGCGAAAAACCCCAAGGCAGCAGAGGCCTTCCTGCGGTTCCTGTACACCGATCAGGTGGCCGCAAAGTTTGCCGAGCTGTGCGCCGTGCCCAGTGCTGCCCGCACGGATGTTTCCAATGCCAACCTGACGGAGTCTGCCAAGCAGGTCAATGAGATGATCAACTCCTCCCAGGTGACGCTGATCGCCAAAGGCTCCACCACCTGGGGCAGCGTGGATGCTACGATAAACCAGTGCGTCAACAACCTGATCTCCGGCAAAATGTCTGTGGATCAGGTGATCACTGAGCTGAAGAAGGCCACAAAGAAGAAAATCGGCTAAGATTGGAAAAGGGTGCACACTATGCCACATACAAAAGCTAAGACCCGCAAGCGGGTGGATCGCTCCAAGCTCGCCTTTTTCGGCGTGTTTTGCCTGCCACCGCTGCTGCTGTATATCCTCTTCTGCATCTATCCGATCATCAATTCGCTGTACACCAGCTTTTTCGAGTGGTCAGGCTATGATGCGCTGACGATGGATCATTTTGTCGGTTTGCAGAATTATATCGCCGTGATTACCGACCCGGAATTTTTGGCGGCGATCCGCAATGATTTTATCATTATCGCCGGCAAGGAAATCCTGATCATCGCGCTGACGATTCTGTTTGCCGTATCTTTGACCAGACTGCGCTTTTCAAAGGCAGAAGCGGGTATTTACCGGTTTATCTTCTTCATGCCCAATGTGCTGAGCGTAATCGTGATCTCGACCATCTGGACCTTTGTACTGGATCCCAATTTCGGTATCCTGAACCCACTGCTCAGGGCCATCGGCCTTGGAAGCGTGATCCCGCCGATGGGGTGGACCTTTACCCACCCCATCGGGGTCATCACCTTTGTGGGCAGCTGGTGCGGTATCGGTTTATTCATGCTGATCATGATCACGGCCATTAACGGCATCAGCAAGGAGCTGTATGAGTCCGCGACCATTGACGGAGCAGGCGAATGGAAGCAGCTGCGGTATATCACCATGCCGGCGGTTTGGGAGCAGGCGCGGTTTATGGTCATCACCATTCTCTTTCAGTCCTTCAGCTCCAGCTTTACACTGGTTAAGGCCATGCTGGGAGATACAGTCAGCTCCGAGTCCACGGTTATGGGAATGTTCGTGTATCAGAACAGCTTTGATAGCCAGTGGCCCCAGGTGGGCTATTCCTATGCGGCGGCGATCATCATGCTGATCATCTCAGCGGTCGCTTCCTTCATTGTCAACCGGATTATGTCGGGGAGGTCGAGTGTGAATGAGTAAAAGATCCAAAGCCCCCCGGCTGTCCCTGTCAACCAGAATCGGCCAATGGGTCATCCGGATCTTCCTGATCCTGTGGAGCGTGACGGTCGCCTTTCCGGTGATTTGGGTTCTGTATACCTCACTGAAAAGCAACCAGGAATTCTTTGCTTCTCCGTGGGCGTTGCCGTCCGCTCCCCAGTGGAGCAATTTTGCGGAGGCCTGGAAAGAAGCGAACTTTGCCGGGTATTTTCTCAATAGCCTGCTGACGGTGCTGCTGACGCTGGCGATTACCCTGCTGATTGTAGGGGCCAACGCCTATGTTATTGCGAAATACCGCAGCCGATTCATCCGGGGGCTGGAAAAATTCTATATGGTGGCAATGATGGTGCCCTCGGTGCTGATGCTGGTGCCGCTGTACTATTTTGCCGATACACTTCATATGACCGATTCGCTGGTGTGGCTGTCGGTGATATATGCGATCCAGGGCATGCCGTTTGCCGTCTTTATGATGGCGGGCTTTGTGCGGAACATCCACAATGCACTGCTGGAGGCGGCTACCATTGATGGGGCGTCCCAGTTTACCATCTTTTTCCGTATTATTATCCCGCTGTCGAAGCCCTCGCTGTTTGTGGTGGCGCTGCTCAATGTGATGGGCACCTGGAACGAGTACATTACGGCACTTACCTTTATCCGGGATAAGGCCAAGTATACCATCGCCATTGGCCTATCCTATCTGACAAACTCCGGTACCTATGATGTGAATTACGGGCGGACATTTGCCGGCCTGGCAATCGCCCTGGTGCCGATCCTGATCATTTATGCAATTTTCCAGAAGCAGCTGCAAAGCGGTATGTCCTCCAGCGATGGCATAAAAGGATAAGGCGTATGGGCCGCCGATTCCCTTGACGGGGAAGCGGCGGCTCTTTGCCGAAGAGAGAGGAGGGGACAGGATGCTCGATATTTTACGGGAGCCCGATGATATACGGATCGAATGCGAGGCCGACAATGTGGATTGTACGGTCATAACAGAAATCAGGGATGAGCGCCTCTATGTGTATGTTACAGCGGCGGCCTCCCGCCCGCGTTTTATATGCCTGCGCTGGAACACCCGGTTTACGGAGCCGACGAGGATCATGGGGGACAAGTGGGAGCGCTCCTACGGGGATATGGAATGGCATTCTCTGAATGGCGAGATCTTTATGCCATGGTATTTCCTGGCGAACAGCGCAGACACAACTGTGGGCTGTGGCGTTATGACCGGTGCGGGCAGCTTTGTAAGCTTTCAGTGTGACGCTTCCGGCTGTACGGCCTGGTTTGATGTGCGCTGCGGCGGTGTGGGTGTTCGGCTCGATGGCCGGCGGCTGCTCGCCGGCGTTGTTGTCTGCCGCAGGTATGAAGGGATTTCGGCGTTTGAAGCGGCAAGGCGCTTCTGCCGCGGCATGTGTGAACGCCCCCGCCTGCCGGAAAAGCCTGTATACGGCAGCAACAATTGGTACTATGCCTATGGAAAAAGCAGCCGGCCAGAGGTAATAAGAGATGCGGCATTAACGGCTGCACTTGCAGGCGAGAACGAAAACCGGCCGTTTACAGTAATCGATGACGGCTGGTCGGTCAATCCCTGTGCCGGCCCATGGGAACCAAATGAACGCTTCGAAGATATGGCGGAAATTGCCGCCGAATACAAGAAGCTGAGGGTAAGACCCGGGATATGGATAAGGCCGCTTCACGATGTGGTGCTGGAGAAAGAGCACCCCACATGGTGTCTGTCGCGGATAAATGACAGGGATCAAAACAGCACACCTACGCGCTGCCTTGATCCGACCGTTCCGGAAGTGAGGGAATATATAAGCGCCACCATCCGGAAAATGACCGCGTGGGGGTACGAGCTGATAAAGCACGATTACACCACATACGATCTGTTCGGGGCATTCGGCTGTGCACTGAATGGAAAGATCACCATAAAAGATGGCTGGAGCTTTCACGACGAAACGAAAACAAGCGCCGAAATCGTGTCGGAGCTTTACCGGCTTATCCGGGAGGCCGCAGGAGAAGCGATCATAATCGCCTGCAATGCCGTATCGCACCTGTCAGCCGGCATATTCGAGGTGTACAGAACCGGGGATGATACGAGCAGCCGGCATTGGAGCCGTACCCGCGCCTACGGTGTTAATACGCTTGCCTTCCGGCTCTGCCAGAATGATGCTTTTTATAAGATCGACGCCGATTGCGTGGGACTTCTTCCCGGAAAAATCCCCTGGAGCTTGAACCGGCAGTGGTTGGAGCTTCTGGCGGAGAGCGGCAGTCCACTGTTTATTTCGGTTCATCCGGAGGCCCTAAATGAGGAAATAAAAGCGGCATTAACACAGGCGTTTTCCCACAATGCGGTGCAGACGGATGCAGCCGAGCCGCTTGACTGGCTGTATAATAATCAGCCACAGGTATGGCTTGTAAACGGTCAAAAAAGAGAGTATGATTTTGTTGAGGGATCCTATCCCGCATTGCTGTCCGGCAGTACGCAGAATTATTGAGGAGAAGTGCTATGAAGAAAACTGTTAAGCTTGGCATCATCGGCCTGGGACAACGGGGCATGGTGATGCTGGATAACCCCATCATCCCGCTGCTCGCCGACGGTCTGGAGGTGGTCGCCGTCTGCGACCGCCTGGAGGACCGAACGCTGGCCGCCGCGGATAAGCTGGAAAAGGCCGGAGCCCCCCGCCCCTATACCACCACCGACTACCGGGCGCTATTGGCGCTGCCGCAGCTGGATGCGGTGTATATCGCCGTTTCCTGGGAGGATCATGTGGAGGTGGCAACGGCGGCGATGGAGGTCGGCAAATATGTGGGCCTGGAGGCCGGCGGTGCCTATTCGCTGGAGGATTGCTACAGGCTGCTGCGCACATACAGGCGTACCGGTACAGAACTGATGTTTATGGAGAACTGCTGCTACGGTAAACGGGAGCTGATGCTGCTGCGCATGGTGCGCCAAGGTGTGTTGGGGCGCGTGATGCATTGCAGCGGTGCCTATTGCCACGACCTGCGGGAGGAGATCAGCAGCGGCAGGGAGATCCGTCATTACCGGCTGCGCAATTATATCCACCGCAACGGAGAAAACTATCCCACCCACGAGATCGGGCCGATCGCCAAGCTGCTGGATATCAATAACGGCAACCGTTTTCTGTCGCTTTCCTCATTTTCCTCCGGCTCCCAGGGCCTGCATGATTATATTGCCGAAAAGCGGGGGATGGACGACCCACTGGCACAGGTAAGATTTGCCCAGGGGGATGTCGTGACCACGGTGCTGACCTGCGCCGGTGGGGAGACCGTGACTCTTACCCTGAATACAACACTGCCGCACGCCTATTCCCGGCGGTTTGAGGTGCACGGAACCAAAGGTATGTATCTGGAGGACAATGACAGTCTGTTTCTTGACAGCTGCGCAGCACACCGGGAAAATGAGTGGGATTGGCGTCCGCAATGGGGCAATGCCGCCCAGTACGAGGCGCAGTATCTGCATCCGCTGTGGAAAGACGGTGTTGGGGCGGATATGCACGGCGGCATTGACCATCTGATATTTGCTGCTTTTCTTGAATCGGTGCGCACCAGCGCCCACCCGCCGATCGATGTGTACGATGCGGCAACCTATATGTGCATCACGCCGCTCAGTGAAAATTCCATCGCCTGCGGCGGAGCACCACAGCCGTTCCCGGATTTTACGGATGGACGGTGGACGATGCGCACGGACATTGCCGATAATGCCTATACTCTGGACCGGCTCCGTGTAGGGCGGGATCTGTATTTTGTCGATTAAGAAAAAGCGGCGGTCTCCGGCTTAGCGAATTGCCAGCACCGGAGACCGCCGGTTTTTTGTATAAAAGCTGTTTATACCTGTTGGGAACTCTTTTCTTTGTCCTCAGCCAGCCACTGCTGTGCCAATGTGAGCAGTGCGGGAGGCGTGTTGGGACAATTCTCCGTGATAACGGCTTCCAGCAGCCGCCGGAGAAGTAGACCAACCGGCCGGCCGGCCGGGCAGCCAATATGCAACAGATCATCGCCGTCAATCGCCAATTGCTGCAATGTGCAGCAGGCACCGGCTTCAGCCAATGCGGATAGCTCCCGCCGGATCCCACCTGCGCGGACGGCCTGCTGCGGATAGATGGCTGCATACAGCAGCAACAGGCTTTGGGCGGCCGGAAGACCAAGCTTGCCGAGTAGGTGTTTGCATTCCGCCGTGTTGGCCGGCAACGGGGTGGAAAGTCCCTGCAAAAGCTCCTGCGTGGCGGTGGCGGTATGATGGTCAATGCGCCGTACATGCAGCCAGGCATCCGCGTCTGTATAGCCGGACAGTGCCAGCATCGCAGCCAGCCGCAGCGGTAATTCCTGCGGCAGCGCGGTGATCGCCGCACTGGCTGTTTGCGGCTCCGGTAAGGGCAAAAACGGCTGCAGAATATCGCCGTAGTCCCGCAGAACGGCGCCGCAGTGCTTGCCGCACAGCAGCTTGCAGAGTTCGCCGGTTATACGCTCGGCAGAAATTCGCCGCACGGTGGGGGCAAGCTGTCTGGCTGCGGCGGCGGTGGCCGCATCAATAGTAAAGCCAAGAACCGCCGAAAAGCGCAGCGCCCGCAGGATGCGCAAGGCATCCTCCGCGAAGCGCCGGTGAGGGTCACCAACACAGGTTATCCGCCGTTCGCGGATAGCTGCCTCGCCCGAAAAAGGGTCGGTCAGCCCGTACACCGGATGGTAGGCCATGGCATTTATTGTAAAATCACGCCGACGCAGATCTTCTGTTAAGGAACGGGTGAAGTGAACGCTGTCCGGATGCCGGCTATCGGAATATGCGCCATCAATCCGGTAGGTGGTTACCTCCAGTGCCTGCCCTTCAAGCAACACGGTCACTGTGCCATGGGCAAGTCCCGTAGGCACAACGGCATCCTCGCCGAAAACCTGTTCCACCTGCTCCGGCAGCGCGGCGGTCGTGATGTCCCAGTCCTCCGGCACCCGCCCCATCAGTGCATCGCGCACACAGCCGCCAACAGCGTAGGCTTCATACCCGGCAGCGTTCAGCCTGGCAATAACCGCGGCTGCGGCGGGAGAAAGGGGGAGGCACCGCGGGGCGCCGTTACATTTTGTGTCCATATTTCAGCAGAAGCTGCTGCTTTTCATCCCACAGAGCCTGTGAAAGGTCCACATAATACTTGTGCGGATTTTCAAAGCGCAGGACCTCATCCCACATGGTGTCGATCTGTGCCTGACAATAGCGGCGGATCTCCTCTACGCTGGGGGAATTGTATACGCACTTACCATCCTTGAACAGCGGCACCTGCAGCGGTACTGCGCGGAAATTGGTCACGGTTTTGCGCTTCCAAACATGCTCCGGGTCGAATATCTCGTAGGGCTTTGTATCGTCAATGGTTTCGTTGTGCAGTGTGATCACATCGGCAATTGCTTTGCCGTTTTCGCGGTCATACAGGCGCCACAGCTTTTTGAAACCGGGGTTGGTGATCTTGACCACATTTTCGCTGACCTTGATACGCGGCAGAATATTGCCCTGGGCATCTTCAACAGCAGCCAGCTTATATACACCGCCGAAAACCGGGGCGCTGGAGGCGGTGATCATACGCTCGCCCACACCAAAGCTGTCCACGCAGGCGCCCTGGCGGATCATATCCTGTATGGTATATTCGTCCAAAGAGTTGGAGGCCGTAATCTTGCAATCCGGGAAGCCGGCCTCATCCAGCATCCTGCGGGCCTTTTTGCTCAAATAGGTGATATCGCCGGAATCAATGCGGATGCCCTTCGGCCGATAGCCCTTCGGGACCAGCACCTCATTGAATACCCGGATCGCATTCGGAATGCCGGACTTCAGCACATTGAAGGTGTCTACCAGCAGTACGCAGGCGTCCGGATAGGTTTCGGCATACGCCTTAAAGGCCTCATATTCCGTGTCAAAAAGCTGTACCCAGCTGTGTGCCATCGTCCCCAGCGCCGGTATGCCGAACTCACGGTCGACAATCGTGCAGGCAGTGCCGGAGCAGCCGCCGATGTAGGAGGCGCGGGCTCCGTAGATAGCGCCGTCGCAGCCCTGCGCACGGCGGGAGCCAAACTCCATCACCGGTCGCCCCTGTGCAGCGCGGACAATGCGGCTGGATTTGGTCGCAATGAGGGACTGGTGATTGACCAGCACCAAAACCATCGTCTCCACAAACTGCGCCTGCATGGCTGGGCCGCGCACGGTAACGATCGGTTCGTGCGGAAACACCGGCGTACCCTCCGGCACCGCCCACACATCGCAGCTGAAACGGAAATTCCGGAGATACTCCAGAAAGCGCTCGTCAAACATCTTCTTTTCCCGCAGAAAGGTCAGATCTTCCTCCGTGAAAGAGAGGTTTTTCATATAGTTGATGACCTGTTCCACGCCGGCCATGATAGCCAGGCCGCCGCCATCGGGAATGGTGCGGAAAAACATATCAAAATAGACCGTCTTTTCGCCCTGGCCGGTAGCAAAAAAGCCGTTTGCCATGGTGATCTCGTAAAAGTCGGTCAGCATTGTCAGATTGTTCTTCGACAGCAGGTTGGTGTTTTCCATAGCGATCGTGTTCCTTTCTCTTTTGCGGGCATATACGCATGCTTCGCCCCACATCCTGTATATCATACCACACTTGTGGGTAATCCGCTACCTTTTTTCAAAAAAATTTCTACTTCTCTTGCAGTTTGCCTGTTGTCGGATATAATAGTGAATATAGTGCAAAACAAAGCCGATATAATCCTTTCTTTACGGGCACTTTTTCGGTATACTCATGCCGTAAGGCAGAAAGCGGGGAGCAGTATATGACGAACGATACGGCAGCGCATTCCTATCTGGAGAATGGCCTGCAAAATCTGCAGATAAACTACCTTACCGGGGCAGAAACCAGGCTGTGGCACAGCTGGGGGATGCGTGCCCCCTCCAGGATGTCCTATAACAAATTTTATTACATATTGGAAGGAAAATTTCATATAGAAATCAACGGCGAAGCTTTTGAGGGACAGCCTGGGCAGATGTTTCTTCTGCCGTGTAATGCTGTACAGAGCTACCACGCCTATGGCGATTGCCATGCCCGTAAGATGTGGATCCACTTCACCGCGCAGTGCGGCCGGAAGGATCTGTTCGAGACGGTCAATGTGCGTCCGTTTATCACGGTGGACGATCCGCAAAGAGTGGAGACACTTTTCCATACGATTTTCCAACGCAATGAGTCTAAAACCGTCAGTGGCTCCTTAGAGATCAAGGCGGCTGTTCTGCAGCTGCTGGCATATTACATGGAGAAATCCGCTATTCTGATCCCGGATCTGCAGCTGGACGAGCGGTTTGAGCAGGTGATCCGCTACATTGATGAGCATCTGGCCGAGGAGATCCGGCTGGAGGATCTGGCACAGCTGATGTACCTGAATCCCAACTACTTTATTCGCTTTTTTCGGCACCATGCCGGTATTGCGCCAATCGAATATGTTGTCCGGGCGCGCATTTGCCGCGCGAAACAATACCTGCAGAATACCGATATGCCGATCAATGCCATTGCGGCCAAATGCGGTTTTACCAGCGTTTACTACTTTGACCGGGTGTTTAAGCGTTTTTCCGGATTTCCCCCGTCGGAGTATCGCCGATGGGCTGTGGGACGCCCGGAGGATAACGAGAATGGTGCCCCATGAGCCAAAAAAAGGAGGGGTTTTATGCCTTTTCATACGAACAAATTTATCTGTTATCCGGAGCCGTATTCGCCCGATTTTTCCTGGGACGATCCGGCACCGCTGTTTCGGCGGCATTTTGCCGTGGAGGACGGCCTGCGGGGGGCGGTCCTGTCGATCTGCGCTCTGGGGTTGGGGGAGGCCTATCTCAATGGCCGTCCGGTTACGCAGGATCGGTACATATCCCCGGTGGGTAATTATGATAAGACGCTCTGGTATACGGAATATACCGTAACAGAGCTGCTGCATCCCGGCGATAATCTAGCGGCGGTAGCCTTGGGCAACGGCCTTTACAATGAGGGGCTGCACACTGCCTGGGACTTTGACGCAGCTCCGTGGAGAGATGTGCCGAAGCTGCTGTTTTCATTGGAGCTGCGGTATGCCGACCATACAGAGCATATCGGCAGCGATACGGCCTGGCTGTGCATGCGTGCGCGGTCGCCCTACCGGTTCCATCAGCTGCGGTATGGAGAGTACTATGATGCCCGCTGCCAGGTCGATTGGATGCAGCCTTCCGCTACGGAAGCGGGCTGGGTGCCGGCGGCACTGGCATCCCGGCCCGCCGGCTGCCTGCGGCTTTGTCCGTGTCCGCCGATTCGTGAGGAGCGCACCTATACCTGCGTGCGGATGTTTCACAATGACCACGGCGGCTGGGTCTTTGATTTTGGGCAGAACATGTCCGGTTATGTCGAATTAACGACCGTCCAGCCTGCCGGCACCCGCCTGCGGCTGATCTATGCCGAGGAGCTGAATGACGACGGCACCCGCCGGGACAATTCGCTGGAGAAATACTATGCGGACACAAATGCGGCGGGAGACCGTACACAGATCGGGTATCTGACCTGCAGCGGCAATACCGACCGTTGGAAGCCGACCTTCGCCTACTATGGCTTTCGGTATGTGATTGTGGAGGGGATGGAGAGCCCGCCGCAAAAGGACTGCCTGACAGCGTATTTTGTCCATCAGCAGCTGCCGGTTCTGGGGCGGTTCGCCTGCTCTGAGGCGGTTTTGAATAAGCTATACGATTGCAGCCGCATTTCAACGCTCTCGAACCTCTTTTATGTGCCAACCGATTGCCCGACGCGGGAGAAGCTTGGCTGGTGCAACGATGCCCAGGCTTCGGCTGAGCAGATGATCCAAAATCTGGATATGCGGGGCTTTTACAACAAATGGATGCAGGATATTCTGGACGCGCAGCGTCCGGACGGCGACCTGCCCGGCATTGTGCCCACTGGTGGCTGGGGATATGATTGGGGCAGCGGCCCGATCAGCACCGGGATCCTGTTTGAAATCCCGGCCAGACTGTATCAATACTACGGTGATACCAATTGGCTGTGCAAAGCGTATCCGGCCATGCGCCGGCATTTGAGTTTCCTTGAAGGAAAGGTCGATTCTTGCACCGGACTGTGTGCCCACGGACTGAGCGATTGGGCAGGACCGTTCGATCCGGGGGATGACGAGCCGGTGCCGCTGAGCTTTACCTGCACGCTGCTGCTGATCCGGTTTTACCGCATTGCGCAGCTGGCTGCCGGCTTTGCCGGGGAGGCCGCTGCACTTCCGGCGCTGGAGGCTGCAGAGAACCGGGCAATCGCCGCTTTCCGCCGTGCCTATGTGCGGCCGGATGGTGGCTGCCGGATTGAACAGCAGACAGCTGTGGCTATGATGACGGTGCTGGGACTGTACGGAGATACGGCACTGGCCAGACAGCAGCTGCTGAAGACCTTTGAAAAGAGGCAGTATCACTTCTATCTGGGGATGCTGGGGATGCAATACCTTTTGCCGGCCTGCGATATTTGTGGGCTGCAGGAGGAGGGCTACCGTCTGCTGACAGCACACGGGTATCCATCTTACCGGGAGTGGTTTGCACACGGAGCGACGACCTTATATGAGCACTTCCAGGAGGGAACCTCCAAAAACCATCACATGTATTCCTGTGTGATTGCCTGGTTCCATAACACGATTTTAGGCATACGCCAGACGCAGGATCTGGCTCTGCACGGGACGATCACGCTGTCCCCCTGTTTTCTTTCCGAGCTGCAATTTGCTGAGGGAAGCTTTGAAACGGTAGCCGGCAGGATTGCTGTGGGGTGGCGGCGGCAAGAGGATGGATTTGTGCAGCTGACAGTGGAAATCCCTGCCGGCGTGCGGGCAACGCTGCATCTGACCGGCTATGCAGCGGATGGGCAGACTGATCGGCTACTGGCTGCAGGAAAGCAGCAATTCGTAGCGAAAAAAGTCCAGTGAGGAGCACGAAAAAATGAAAAAGAACATCGTCAACATCATCAATTTTGTCCGGGCGGAGGATCCGCGCAACACCCAGGAGGAGCTGTACGACACCTATAAGCGCCAGGTGCAGCTGTGCCGGCAGTATCCGATGCCGTACACCTTCCTGCTGCAATACGATGCGCTGGTACGGCCGGAATATGTGGCCTTGCTGCTGCAGGATCCCGATCCGCATTGTGAGGTTGGTATCTGGATCGAAATGGCACAGGAGCAGGTGGAAAAGTGCGGCCTGACATGGCGGGGACGCCCTGGCTACAAGTGGGATTGGCATGTCAACCCGGATCTGCTGATGGCATACACACTGCCGCAGCGGAAAGCGCTCATTGACGAGTTTTTCGGAAAATTCCTTGAAGTGTTCGGGTATTACCCAAGGTCCGTCGGTTCCTGGATGCTGGATACCTACTCCATCCAGTACATGACAGAACAATACGGCGTGGATGCTTTTTGCATCTGCAAGGATCAGTACGGCACCGACGGCTATACCCTGTGGGGCGGGTATTATAATCAGGCCTATTACCCAAGTAAGCGCAATATGTTTATGCCGGCACAGACACCGGAGAGGCAAATTCACACCCCGGTGTTCCGGATGCTGGGCAGTGACCCAATCTATCAATACACCTGCAGTGCAGACGAGCATTATAACCCGGCACCGCTGCAGCATGTGTTTTCATTGGAGCCTGTCTGGGAAACGGGGCAGAGTGAGAAATGGGTAGATTGGTATTTGCGCAACAATTTTGAAGAGGAGGGTCTTGCCTGGGCGTATACGCAGGCCGGGCAGGAGAACCCTTTTCGCTGGGAGCGGTTCGGCGAGGGGTTGACCATGCAGATGGCGAAGCTTTATCAGGGGGTGCAGGAAAAGCGTTGGGAAGTGCAGACGCTGGGCGAGTCCGGGCGCTGGTTCAAGCAGACTTACCCCATGACGCCGGCCACCGCGGTTACCTGTATGGATGACTGGCAGCAGCAGGGACGCCAGGCGTTCTGGTACGATTGCAGGAACTACCGGGTCAGCTTTTATACCGACCGGGGAAGAGTCTGTATCCGGGATATGTTCCTGTTCGACGAACGGCATGATGAGCGATACTGGGATGCTGTGGCAACCGGAAATACCGGTATCTATGACGCTCTGCCGCTGGTGGACGGCTACCGCTGGAGCGGCAATGATGTGTTCTGTGCAATTGAGTGGCTTGATTCTGACGGAAAAGCGCTTCCCGGCTGTATCCGATCCGTCGGCAAAGAGGGGGATGCGGTGTTATTGGCAGCGGTAACAGCCGGGGAGGCCACGATTGCTGTGCGATGCGATGAAAATGGTGTGGAATTGTCCGGGCTGCCGACCGGCACAGTCTTGCGCGTGGCCTGGGATACCACGGCGGATACAACGATCACAACCGTACAGCACAACCGGGTCGAATACTGCCACGACGGCTGCTGTTATAGCCTGCGGGTAGAGGGCGGCACGGTTAGCGCAGCAGACAAGGGCTATACTGTGCGGGTGAACCGATCCACTGTGCGCCTGCTGCCTACCCGGCAATAAGCATACCTCGCAACAAAGAACCGCACCGGAAAGTTTAGTATGACTTTCCGGTGCGGTTCTTTGCGTGTAATGTGTTTTTCCTTTACAGCGTTTTGACCAATTCTTTCAGGTAAGCGGCAAAATCCGCCTGCAGGTCGGGGCGCTGCAGCGCAACCTCACAGTTGGCCTGCAATATGCCAAGCTTGTTGCCCATGTCGTAGCGCTTGCCGACAAAATCGACCCCCATCATATTGCCGTTTTGCGCCTGTACCCGCAGTGCGTCGGTCAGCTGGATCTCTCCGCCGACACCCGGCGCTGTGCGATCCAGGATATCGAAAATATCCGGTGTAAGAACATTGCGTCCCAGGACAGAATACAGGGACAATACCTTGTCCGGCGTAGGCTTTTCGATCATATCCGATACGGTGAAAATGTTGTCCCGGACAGTGGAGACGGCCAGGGAGCAGTAGCGCAGCACCTGCTCCGCCGTAACCTGCTTGATGCCGACAACGGATTTACCGTATTCTTCATACACGCGGCAAAGCTGACCGCAAACGGGGTCGTCCCCGATGATCACATCGTCACCGTACAGGACGGCAAAGGGCTCATCCCCGACAAAGGCGCGGGCACAGTTGACGGCGTGACCAAGGCCCTTTGTTTCCCGCTGCCGGATGTAGTGGATATTGGCAATATGAGAAAGGGCGCGCACGCATGCAAGCTCCTCCTCCTTGCCCTTTGCTTCCAGCGCAGCTTCCAGCTCGATGCTGTGATCAAAGTGATCCTCAATAACGCCCTTGCCGCGGTTCGTGATAATCAGAATATCCTCGATACCGGCGGCAGCGGCCTCCTCAACGATGTACTGGATCGCAGGCTTGTCCACGATCGGCAGCATCTCTTTCGGCATGGATTTGGAGGCCGGGAGCACCCGCGTGCCCAGACCTGCAGCCGGTATCACCGCTTTGCGAATTTTCCGCATGAAATATCCCCCTTATTTTTCGCCGTTATGGTAAAAGTACGGCAACGATCTGCGTCAATACATAGAAGATCATGTAGCCGATCAAAGCTACGGAAAACGAGGCGCCGCCCGCCTGTGCCAGCTCCGAAGGCGAAATATCCGGCACACGCTCCTGCACACTCTGGATACGGCTGATGCAATGCTGTTTATACAGACGGTTGGCTACGCCGGCCATGATGATGCGTATTGCTAATATCATAACAGATAAAAGGAAAATTGACAAGAGACAGTATTTCTGTGCCGGCGTCATGGTGGTAACATCCGGTGCGGTTGTGGTCGTCATGTCGATCCCCAGCCGCGAGAAAGCGACGGAGGCCAAAAAAGAATAGACAGCGGTTATCACCAGCTGCAGGATTCCATAAAGATACATCCGGCGGTACAGATACCAGTATGGGCCGAAAAACAGCGCCGCCCAGTTCCAGCCGCCGGTTCCGGTGGCAAAAAGCTGCCGGAATCGCTGAATATAATACGAGGAATTCTGCCCCACATAGGCCGAAAGAAGTCCGGCCGGCACCTGGTCGATCCGATCATTCGGATCGTAGGAGGGCGCCTGCTTGCAGGTGAAAGGCGTATATTCGTAGAAAGCGCCGGATGTCTCTTTTTTCTCATCGGTAGGGGAGTGCCATTCCTTCTGCTGCAGGGGCATCCCGCAGCGCTGGCAGAATTCCGCGTACTCTGGATTTTCGGTGTGGCAGCGCGGACACACCGCCGCTGTGCGCCGCTGTGTGCTTTCTGTTTCCTCAGCGGCCGCGGCTTCTGCCTTTTCGCGGCTCCATTGCTGATCGGTGCCGTGCAGTCCTTCCAGATGACAATGCCCTTCCTGCTCCCAGCACCGGCGATGGTGGGGGAGGCCGCACTGCGGACAGGCAACAATATCCTCATTGGGGAAAAGCGGTCTGCCGCATACCGGGCATTTCAAGCCATCATAAAAAAACATAGGCGTTTCATCTCCTGTTCCTGGTGCTATTATACCCGCGGACAATGGCGCTGGCAAGCCAAACGGACGGAAATTTAGAAAAAGTTAATATTTGCGACAGATATGGCAGAAATATGCCTTTCTTCCCTTGATATTTTCTATAATCGGCAGTATAATATTATGGATACAGTAGACAAAGCAAACGGGGTACAACGACTTTTTCGGCTAAACAGCGTCCTTATCGGCTTTGTTGCCCTCCGCTCAGAATACG
>ERZ808246.479-NODE-479-length-33170-cov-2.764397_pt1 | contig 33170 bp, 38 predicted proteins | sample MGYA00521083_ERZ808246 | MGnify/ENA primary metagenome ERZ808246 (study PRJEB31516, sample SAMN03275577) | gut metagenome | biome: mammalia-associated habitat; material: feces | host: Papio cynocephalus | place: Kenya | collected 2012-07-07 ...
TTACAACGTTTTCGCTACCGTAAGCCGCTTTTATCACGTCTTCAACGTCCCCTATAGTCGTAATCGTAAAATAATCGTCAAAGCGTTCTACCTTAAACGCTTTTAATAAATTCTTTACTTCGCTGAAATAAACAAGTTCTTCATCGACGGTAAAAGAAAAATTCGTATCCTTGTCTGTATGCGGCACGACATTAACCGTATACCCCTTTTTACTGTTATCAACTCTCGCAAACGTATATTTTATATCGGCACGCAATTTACTTCTCGGGTCAAGGTTATACCCTCCGGCTGTCGACAGGACTTCATGCCCGTCGACTTCGACGTAAAACGTTTTGAAATCTTCCTCGAACCCATTCGTAAATTTATACACGAATACGCCGCCTATCGTTATCAGAAGAAGACAAAAAAGAAGATATACCGCACCGACCGCATTCGTTTTACGTTTGTACATAATTCACCTCTCAGAACACTATCCCCGACGAGTCGACAGACACAGCCGTAACACCTGCGGAAATATAAACGTTAAATACCGTTTTATATCCGTCAATCGAAACGGTTATCTGATAATAAGGCAAATTACCGTCAGCGTCGGTCTTATCCTCTTTATAAACATTCTTAGACGTAGTAGTCGTATAAATCAGTCTGCCCGTATCTTCGGTTGTCATATTACTATCGGTAGCAAGAGCGGTAGACTCATAACACTCTTTTGCGTTAATAACAAGTTTCCCGCCGACAATACTACACTCGATACATTTATCCGTTACGGTCTGTAACCCTGCATCGGCAGTGTCAGACCACGACTCGACGACTCCGCCATATGTTCCTTGTTTTGTATCATAAGACTGACGAGACGACAACGTACCCTTTACATATGTTCCTTTTCCGACAACGGATACGGTACACGACTCGAGATATTCCGAACCGACGTCGCCGAATACATTGGAAAGCAATATATCTAAATTATAGATCTGACCTTTCGTCAAAGATACAACTCCGGACAAATTCCCGCGCGTAACAGTCTCCAAGCCTGCCGTATCCACACTTATTCCGCTCGGTTTTCCCACGTATAAGACGTAACACAGCCCCTTTTCGCCGCTATCCCTTGACGTTGCAATCAACACTGCCGAACTGCCTCTGAAAGACTTTTTACAACGTAATTTCGCCGTCAGCGAGCCGTCCGAATCAGGGGTAACGGTCAAATAATCGCCGATAGCCTGTCCTTTAAGTGCAGCGTCACTCGCCCACTCAACAGACCAGTCTACAGCCTTATTTTTAGCAGTGGACGGACTTATCGTTGCGGTAACCGTTTCTTCGACATAACTTTCGCCGAACGTCGTATACAGTTTCGCTCCCGAACGGTTTATCTTTATATCTCCGATCGATCCCGTTATTTCCGTTTCTTCCCGATTATCCGACGTAATATTTTTCGTATATTCTTTGATTTTACTACAACCCGTAAAACATAACATACCGAATAATACGACGGTTATAACGCCCATACATACTACTTTCAAAAATGCTTTCTTCATAATTCTTATCTCCTTCATTTTTCGTTAATTAAAATACTTTTCCGCCAAGTTTATAACCGGCTAAATAGTCGGTTGAATTTTTCGGTACGATACCCGAAACTCCAGAGTCCGTTTTCGCGAGATTCGTAACAAGCACAGACCCGGTCTGATAAATTACGAGGTTTTCCTGATATCCGTTTGAGTTGGTCACACCGACGAACACTAACGCCAAACGTCCCGTATTGTCCGATTTATGACCGCCGTCTACGGTAAAATCCGCAAGATTGCCCGTCGTATCGAAACATTGCACGAGATACATACAATTATCTTCAAACGTTAATTTTTGGTTCGGATTACAATGGAAACGGGTTACAAGCCCTTTGCCGTCCGAATTTTTAACATAAGACGCAAGCGCAGTCGTTATAAGAGACTGAATTTCGGAAGATCTCATATAGTCTGCAAGTGCGGCACTTAATGCGGCATTCATATCCGAGTCGGTTGCATAGTCTTTAAGCGTATCGCTCAGATCCTTATTTTTTATATAGTCCGCCAATGCATCTCTTAAGGCGGAATCGGTTGCATAGTCCGAAAGAGTGTTATTCAAATCTTTATTTTTAACATACTCTTTCAGATATGAGTCGAGTAATGCCTTATTTACATAGTTTTCGTCCGTCTCGACCCACTGCTTAAACGTTGCATCGGTTTCGTTTACGCTGATGAACTTACGATTCAGCGCATTCCCGGCGTCCGTATACGCATAAATTTTATTCTCGCCCACACGCGCCAACTGATAAATTTCGTCGTTATATTTTATACACGCACCGCTATTAAGAGATTTTATCTGCAATGCGGTAAGCGTCCCGTTGCGATCGGTTAGTTCTACAATCGACGTAATATCGTCGTCGGCAACCGTCGAACCCTTAAAATAATTTATACCGAACCCGACCGCTCCGAAAATTATTAAGCCCGCCAATAAGCCGAGTATTATTCTTTTTCCTTTCATTCGGTCTCCTTTTCAATAAGCCCGCAAAACTTCCGCTTTACGGGCTTATTGCTTTTACTTATTTGTTCAAGGTCACCGTAACCTTTTTCACATAGTCAGCCTTATTCCATATACTTAACTTTTTCGCATTATCGGTCACCTTAATTACCACGCGGAAATATTCGACGTTCTTCGCCGTATCCGAAACCGTCTGCGTGGCAGGAAGTTCCGTCGTTTCCGACGTTAAATCTCCGCTCTTGCCGATAAACTCTTTATTCTCGTCATAATAGAATATCTGATATGTAACGCCACAATCTTCTTTTATGGCAATATTATTGAATTTTGCCGCAGACAAATAATCTTTGGTTCTCAATGCGTAATCGCTCTTGGCGTCAGTACCGTCTTCTTCGGCTATAATGCCTATTATGTAAGCGGACGTTTTAAGTTCTTTCGTCTTCTCGATTTTACCGATTTTTATGAATGCAAAACAAACCGACGCTATTACAAGCGTCATCGCAACATACAGTATAATTAAAAATACCTTATTCTTCTTCGTTCCTCTCATGTCGTTACCTCTTCACTCTTTCCGTAAAATGTTTTCCGGAAGGATATTTATATATGGTTTTGTCCTCATATCTTTCTACTTTTGTATCCGGCGGCAGTCTTTTTTTCACCACCAACGGATCTGCCGAAGAAAAATATCTGACATACCTTTTCCCGCTCGGATATATAAACGTTACGCCGTTTTCGCTGTCTTTTACTTCCGTACCTTTCGGAATCTTAAAAAAACTTCTCAACGCAACGGATATATGCTGTAATTCACTCTTATGATACGGCGATTTTACTCTCACTTATTATTCCCGGTCAAACACTTAATAATTTCACCGCACTCTTTTATAGACTGCGGCGTCTTTCGGATATATTTACGAGAATATAATGTTTTTCCGTTTTTACAAGAACAAATATCCTCACGCACGATATATTTACCCGTCGAATAAATTCCGTCCGCCCCTGCAAAACGGTTCTTTATCCATTTCTTTTTCGACTTCGGCATAGTTTACCTCTTCTTATCCTCGCCACGAGCAAGACTTCATATCGAAGATTGCCGTTTTAGTTTCGCCGTTGCGGTTCGGTTTACGTATAACTTTTACGTACCTATGATTTTTACCGACAACTGCACATTGCGCATGATTTACGATATCCCGTTCACGATATCCGCCACTTTTTTTCATTGCCAAACGCATAACAGGCGTAATTTTTATAAAAGCCATAAAACACCTTTACCCGAACGAGATTTCTCCCGTTCGGGCTTACCTTTAATTATTTTACTTTTTTCTCTTCCTGCTTGTCCGCCGGAGCGTTTGCTTCCGCATCGAGTTTCGCACGAATACTCCGAATTATATATTCGAGATTAGATTTACTCGTATCGCCGTCGGGCGTTAAATTCTGCACGAACTCTACGCCGAACTCGTCGTAAGCCTTTACGGAATAAGAATTGTAACGGATAAGTTTATTATCTGCGCCCGCTCTTACCGCTCTGCCTATATCAAGATGTATTTTCCCGTCTTTCGCCGTCGAAAATATATCTTCCATAACGGCATAACCGCCGTTATCCCTCGGCTTAAGCGAACATTTCACCTCTCTTCCGAAACGCATTCCGCGTACAAAATAGTTGTTGTATACTCTCCCGTTCGCGCCGCGATTTTTCTCGCACTCGACGAATATGGGGAGAGAATCGTCCGTTATGTACTCGTTCTCGTCGATCATCGCCACGTCGGTAGTCGTCTTTACTTCTTCGTTTACTGCTTGATTTTTGTTTTCAGCCATTTTTTTGTCCTCACTTTATTTTTAATTGATCTTCTTTTCTGATTGACTCTTTGAATTTCGCGTAACTCATATCCGCTCTTGGTACGAAAGTCCTTTCGTAGTTCGACATCGACGCCGTATCTACCACTTCCCCGGATATGCCGCGTACCTGTAACGTCAGCAATATATCGTTCATCTGCGTCCGACTTGAAAACGAAACGCGATGTGTTACGAAACTGCCGTACTCAACGTATCCCAACATAACTAAGTAAAACCTGCCTTTGAAGTCTTCATTTATCTACTCCTTATATAATTCTTTTATGATATTTCCGACAACGGTCTCTGCCGTTATCGTCTTACCATTAACTTGAAACGTATAGCCTTTTTCTCTGAATAATCGCTTTATACGTTTTTTACCCTCCGACATTTCGGGAAGTGCATTTATATGCACCTCGTCTTTCTGTCCCGCTATAAATTCGCCGTCAGCCGTTATCCGGTCTTCACTCTCGTATTTATCTTCAACAGCCTCTATATTCGCCCGGACCTGCTCCGCCTTTCCTGCTTTTTCCGCCTCTAAAACCTCGTTTATACGATTAACGTTCCATACGACGTCTTTGCCCAAATCGAATGTACCTTTCTTTACCGCTTTGACAAGTTTCTTCATGTCCGCGACTTTCAGGTACTGTTTGAAATATTCCTGCACAGGCACTAAAAAATCTTTCGTATCAAGCATTACCACAAGTTGCGAAAAACGATAATCTTTATACTGTTCTAGGACCTTTCCGTCTTTATTCGCAAAGCGTCTGGCTACCGCTATATGATTTGCCGCCGCACGTTTCTTCATCCCAAATTCCGCCTCACAAAATTCGTAAATATTTGAATACACAAGCGAAAAGAAATTCGCATTCACGGGCTTTATAACGCTATACAATCGGTCATTTTCAAACCTTATAAGATCATAACCGAACTTTATATGCCGGTCCGAAAAATCTGTCATATCGTCGGACAATTCTTTATACAACTCACAGGCGGCTTTGAATTTTACGTCATCCGACACACTTAATGCAGACTCGATATTTCTCATATTTTTACCCTCAACTTCAATTTATCGACAAAACCGTCTATAAAGTCTTTAATGTATTTACTCACCGTGTGATTGTGCCGATCACGAGCCTGTACTACACGCAAACTATCTGTTTCTACTTCAAACATACAACACGGGTATTCCGGAAACGCTTTTAACCTTACGAGAAATATTACGCATTGACCGTTTATTATCCTGTCGCAATAACCGTACGAACAATTATTGAACTTCTTTGCCCACAACGCCAATAAATTCGGTTCCGTTATAAGATCGACATACTTCTCTTCGTCTTCGTAAGAATAATTTGCATAACTCTTAATCGCAATCATAAAATCTTTTCGTTTTGCGACGTCCCTCACAACTTCGTAATATCCGATTACCCTATCGTGCGCACGCATTAAGTCTTTCGGAAACAACACTTCTTTACTCTTTGTGTCGAAATTCAATTTCTCGGCAAAAACGATATAATCATAATATATACCGAAATCAACGGCGGAATTTTTACGATTTTGCAAACGCACATATTTCAGAATTTTCCTTACCGTGGTAGCGTTGTGCGCAATCTGAACGATTTTATAAAACCCGTAATGCAATACCGCATTTACATTCTCTTTCGTAGGGTATATACCGTAATCTCTGTATGCCGCCGAAATCAACCGTACCAAACGTAACGACAACGCCGATTTATCTATACCGTTAAAAATGTTCGGTTCGACGTTTAACACGCCCTTTATAGTCTTTCTTTTCATATAAAAACCGTCCGTCACTATGCGACCGCGCATTAACACGTTCACGGCATAATCTCTGACGCACTCGTAAAAACCGTATTCCACAAGTCGCCTTACTCCCGCAAACTTCCACAACATAGCGTATATATCCGTAAACGATTTGATATACGCTCCGCCTTGAACGCCGTCAAACTTTCCAGCATACTTTACGATACCTTCTAAAATCGTTCCGTTAAGATCGCTTTTAACGTCGCCTAAATATTTGTAAAGATCGCCTTCTACAACGCTCTTTCTTTTACGCCACTCGCCTATACGCATATAGAATCCGTAATAACCGCGATACAATCTCGAATAATTCTCGACGTTGCCTTTTTCGCCGTAAAATACTCGCTTTACTTCTTCCGCGCTTATATCTCCGCGACGGTATAACGGATAACAACCTGTTTCGTCGAAATTGCCTGCGTTCCATTCGCCGGAGAAATCTATTTTTATATTATAACCGCGGAATACTACTCCGCCGTCGCACTTCTCGAAATAACCGAATGAATCTACGACGTTCAGATCCTTATACGGATAATTAGCATTATAAAACTTACAACCGCTTTGCTCGCAACAACACTCGTTGGGACACACATACTCGCTCATTTTCTTTTTCCCGAGTTCGGCATACGTTATCTCGAAAGTTCCGTCCGTGGTCGGACAATAGCACTCGACTATCTTTTCTTTCGGGTTCTTCCTGTAAAAGCAAATATGCGACTTTATACTGCCGTAGTCGTCGTATAGCCTTAACGCCTTACCCGTTCCGTCCGCTATCGTATGACCGTAAAAATCTATTAAGTTTTCCATAGCAAACCTCAGATAAAATCTTCAAGATTTACCGTTTTCGGATTATCCGGGCGAATCTGCACGGACAACCGCTTATAACTCGTTCCGAACTTTTTCGCGAACATTTCCGCGACCTCAAAGGGTCCGACGCATTTTAATTTTTCCGTCCGAGCCTTATTTTCAATATCTTTATACAACTCCCGAACGCTTATCTTTCCGTCCACTTCGAAATCGTCGTATTCGCCCGATAATGCAATATCCACGCAGTCTATTACGTCTGAATACAGACGTTTATTTTCATCGGTTTCGGTCGCTATATCCTGCATAAGCATTTCGATATACTCTCTCTTCTTCATACGGCGTATACCCCCATAACCGATTTAACGGCAGACTTACATTTCTTTGCGGTTTCTTCGTCCATTCCGTTTATAAGATTTTGTATATCCTTTAACAACACCTGTAAATCGCCGAATTTTACGCCAAACTTTGTAAGCACCGTATCGCTCGCTATTTTTATACGACCGTTTAACCGGGCAATCTCTTCGTCCTTTTCTGTCAATGCCTTTTCCGCCGTTTCCAACTTCGCTACCGTTTCGGGGTCCGTTATCTTCTCTACCTCTTTCGGCAACAACTTCAATTTTTCGATTTCGCGACTATACTCATCACGTTCTTTTAACGCCTTTTCAAGACTCTTCTTCGCACGAGCCGCGTCATCTTCACTCTTCTTAATCTTCTTCGCATTTTCACTCTCCGTTTCACTCACAGTCAATTCGAGTTGGCTTATCTTTGCGTCGCGTTCTTCTATCGCTTTGCGCAATTCTTCGACGCTTACGTTTTCGACATCTACCGTTCCCGTCAACTCTTCCCGTTCTTCTTTATCCAATCTCGCCAATAACGACAACTTCGTTATTCCGAGTTTTGTATTCGAGTACAAAAAGTCTTTCGGCAAATCTTCGTATACCTTGACGTACCTGTATGCCATACTCGTTTTTATCCCGACAGCCTTTTCGCAATACTCACCGAAACTCTCAAAACCTGCCTCGACGTAACTCTTTCCGTCGCGCATTTCTTTGAGTTTCTCGGCAAATTCCACCATTCCGTTTACCACGTACGCGCCTTTACGGCATATCTCCGTATGCAACGCAACGAAATTTCGTTGACTGTCCGTAAGATCCGTCATACTTCCGTAATCGCCGCTCGTGATAATCTCACATAACTTTAAGTTTTCCATAGTCTTCTCCTTATTTTTTCGCCCATGGGCGTTTTAGCCGATTATACTTACGTATTCGCACTCGTGTTTCTCTCGGTCTACAAGTACAATACATTCAAACTTGCCCCTATCGTAACGAACGCTGACCGTTTGCCCCGATATATTCGCAAGCATTTTTTCAAACTCAATTAGTCCGCCATATCCCGCGACGTCTATCTCTTCTATAACTTTTTCTTCGCTACCCTCGATATTCTCTCCGAACTCGTTATTTTTGAATTTTCGCCTTAATACTTTCATTTTTGCTCCCTTCTTCCATTATCCCGCCCGCAACACCATACGAGCGGGATATTAAGGAGAAATTGCCGATATACGGATTCGCACCGTAAACAAACTCGCATTTGCAAACTCTTATCGGCATTTGTTTTGTACTCGAGTACAAAATTACTCGTCAAAACCTTTTATATCGTCTTCAAATTCGTCAAATACGCTCTCTATCTCAACCCTCTTACATTCGTCCGGTACATCCTGAGGCGTTTTGAAGTCCATTTTGTCACAAACTACTTTCCCGTTATCGAACAGCATTTTGCAATTTTTACAACTTTTACACCGCCATATCTTTTCTTTCAGCGGTTTCCCCGTTTGACGTTCACCCTTCTTTATCTCCGGCAGCAGCAACCATATAAATACCGCCGTTACTACGATAAATAAAGTTACAAGCATGATAATGTTTACTACAATGTCCAATACCATAATTTCTCCTTTTTGTACTCAAGTACAAATTCAAAGTGTTGTTTAACACTTTTGAGTGTATAATAACACCACTTTTAACACTTGTCAAGTGTTTTTAATAAAAAAGTTGCATTTAACACCCTAAAAATTTTATAATAAGAGCAAAGGAGAATATTTATGCTAAATGTTGAAGAGTTAAAAAACACCCTAAAAAATGCAAATTTAACATATGAAGAGTTTTCAAAAATATGTAATGTTCCCGTAGACACACTGAAAAATATACTTTCAGGAAGAACAAAGAACCCACGCGGATTAACTGAAAAAGCAATTCTAGAATCAATAAATACACTTACCCCTAAGATACAACCACCCATTATATCTAACTACATATCTAATGAAGAAGAAGAAATATTAGATATGTACCGAAAACTTTCAAAAGAAAATAAATCTGTCATATTAAAAAATTTTTACATTTTACTTAACCCCGACGAAAGATCTAATTATCAAATCTTAAAATATATCAAATAAGGAGAAAAATAATGGACTCATCTACCAACGTTTCATTACTAGGCAATCTTCCGCCTCTTGCAATCACCTTAATCACTTTATACTTATTTTTTGCTTTGGCACATAAAATTGTTTCATTTATGATCCCTTTTAACGTGTCAAGTATGCGAGTAGATCAAGACAATATATCTGCAGAAGTTAAAAGACAAACTAAAATTCAACAAGAGCAACTACAAATAGAAAAGCAACGCTTGCAAATTGAAATTGAAAAATTAAATTTAGAGCGTGCAAAACTAAATCTTCCTCTTTATGTTCCCGTATCGGTCGCAACCGAACAACCAAGGACAACTTCGGCTGAAAACAATAAACCCGCCGTATAGTTTAGTCGCGCAAGCACACATACACGCGCATGCGAATAAAAAAATTAAGACTTTTTTATATACCTCTTATGTTACAAACAGTTACTATAAAAAAGTCTTATTCTATTGATTTTTAAGTCGATTTTACCACATTATTTTCAATGTGTTATACTATTCTTTATCAACGATAAGGAGTAGTAAAATGAAAACAACCGATAAAATCTATCAAAATGTACTTGAAATCAATTCGCTGTCTTTGCAAGTTATTGCATGGATTAACGAAATACGAGCAATGCAAGACAAAATATCCGTTATACCTATTCAACGGCATATTAAAGAAAATAAAAAGGAGACTGACACTGAACCTCTTACCACTCAACACAACGTATCATATATCGACGATAACAGTCACGATATAGATAATATTCGCGAAAATTTGAAAATTATAAAATTTCCCGAATTCTCTACACAACAACAGGATAAAACGGAAAATATAGATATTCGGTCACTCGAAAAGGAGATCGAAACTATGTTAAAAGGAACTAAAGGATCTCTCCGTATTAGAAAAGACGGAAGACTTGAATACCGATATTGCCAAAACGGAAAACAATATTCGGTTTATGGGAAAACAAAAACTCAACTGATGCAACGATTGCGTGAATCTCGCAATCAACTAAAAAAAGAGACCGAAAATCCTCATAAAAAGAAAAACCTCTATATAACTTTTTACGATTTTTATGAGCAATGGAAATCTCTTTATAAAAAAGGTAAAATTAAAGAACAATCTATTTACCAAGCAGACAGAAAAATTCAAAAATACATTATTCCGACTTTCGGCAAATATTTACTAAAAGATATTCATCCGGAAAATATGCAAGCATTATTTAACACTATCAAATCTGCACGAACGGAAAAATATCTTTACTCTATTCTTCATCAGATCTTTGAAAAGGCTATCGATCTAAAACATATCGAACGTTCACCTCTTAACGGTTTAATAAGAACGAAATACGTTGCAAAAGAATCAACTTATCTTAATGATGAAGAAATCGCAATACTATTACGCGAATCTTCGCCGAAATATAAAGAATTATTCAAATTCTATCTGCTTACCGGATGCCGACGAAACGAGGCATTATCAATTAAATCAAGCGATGTAAATCTTAAAGACGGTATATTACATATACCTGGAACTAAAACCCGATCTTCAGACAGATACTTACATATAGGCGATGAATTAAGAGAATTACTCGAAAAAATAATAAATCGCGACGTACTATTCGTTTTTTGCCCTGAAGAGATAACCCGAACATTTCATAAAATATTGCCTAACCATCATCTACACGAATTACGACATACTTTCGCAACTAAATGCCTCGCCGCAGGCGTTGAAATGAAAGTAATTCAGCTTTGGCTGGGTCACAGTTCTGCTCAAACAACGGCAAATATTTATGCAAAAGTTTCTAAAGAATTACTCGCAAAATCCATATCGCAATTACCTAAATTTTTACCCTAATTTTTACCCTAATTTTTTTTCAAAAAATGTTTTATGAGGCTTTTATAACATAAAATCTAGTATTTTTTGAAAGAAAACCCCCTGTTTTCTTTCAAAAACAGGGGGTTTTGGTGCGGTCAACAGGACTTGAACCTGCACGAGAAAGCCCCATAAGATCCTTAGTCTTATGCGTCTGCCAATTCCGCCATGACCGCATATTCGCTTAATCTGTGCGCCGACGAGTTCGTCAACACCCAGACTGCCTGAATATAATATCAAATAACTTTTCGTTTGTCAATCGTTTTTATTGCGTTTTTCCAAAAAATCGACTTATTTTTTATTTTATTTCCGACGCAGATACAACCGCTCAAACGTGCTCGATTTTTACTGCCTTATCGCTTACCGAAACAGCGGCGGGGCGATGAGTTATACATATTATAGTTCTGTTCGCCAATGCTTTAAGGTTGTTTATCAGCTTTTTTTCGGTTTCTTCGTCCAAAGCGGATGTCGCCTCGTCGAGCAATAGTACCGGTCTTGTCGACAACAGAGCCCTCGCCACCGCAAGTCGTTGTATCTGACCTTCCGACAAACCCGCCCCTCTTTCGCCCAGTTTTCCGTCAATGCCGCCGGGCAAATCGTAAACGAAATCGGCGCACGCCGTTATCAGTGCCGAGCGTATATCTTCCTCGCTTACGCCTTCGGGAGCAAAAAAAGTCAGATTTTCTCTTATCGTACCCGAAAACATATAATTCCCTTGCGGCACATACGCAAATAATCCCCTGTCGCCAACGCCTATCTTACTGCGCTTTCCGTCGTTATCTTCAAGGTAAATGTTGCCGTCGTCGGGAGAATAAAGCGCAAGTATCAGTTTGAACGTCGTACTTTTCCCCGCACCCGAACTGCCTGTCAGACACGAAAGTCTTCCTTTTTCAAAAGAACAATTCATTCCCCTTAACACGACTTTCTTGCCATAGGCAAACGATACATTATCAAACACTATCGCGCGAAGATTTTCATATGAAATTGTCGGTTCGGTACAAATTTCGGAATTGAAGATTTCAATTTCGTAAAGCCTTTCCGCGCTTGCCGCCCTGGCATACACCACAGGCATAACCGACGCAAAAGACGTCAAAGGACGTTGCAGTTGCTCCATAAGCAATATAACCGACAATATCGCACCGTATTTCATATCTCCGCCGAGGACGCTAAGCACACACCATATAACCGCAAACAACAATCCCATATTACTGACAAGCGAATACAGAATATTGACAAACGAGTATGTTTTCGCTCTTGCCACTCTTTCCGAGGCATATGCCGAAAACAATCTGCCCGATTTATCCGCAGTTCTCTGTTCGGCGCCGTAAGCCTTTATCGTTCCCGCCGAAGTTAAACTTTCCTGTATGAAAGACTTACATTCCCCGTCGAGTGCCATTATTTTTTTCTGGTACGTTTTCAGTTTGGTTCTGAACAATACGCTTAATCCGAAAATAACCGCTCCGCCGCCGATTAAAATCAACGTGAACAGTACGTCGGTGGTTAAAAGCGCGATAAGACACCCTGCAAATTGCGCGACCAGCCCCGCCGTAACCGGAACGATTGCAACGGTATCGGATGCAATTTCCCGGCTGTCGGCAATTATTCTGTTCACGAGTTCGCCGCTGTGGTACGAAGATATTTTCGCGATTTGCCCTTTAAGCGTTTTATCGAATGCGTTACGCGACAAATCGTTGGCAATGCTCACCCTGTATTTTTCGGTAAGGTACGAGTTAAGCGTTCGTATCGCAATACGGAAAATCAGTACGGCAACGAGAACGCACGCAAGCGTAATTATTATCTGTTTTTTACCGTCGGTCGCACCGTTGACCAGAAATTGCGTAATATATGCAAACGCCACGGACGACAATGCCGCGAGTACGGACGTTACGGTTAAAATCGCTATCGCTCCGCGGTATGGTTTTATTATGTTTTTAAGCCAACGTTTGCTTTCGGCTGTTTCGTTTTTATTTCTTTTCATCGTTTACCCGATTATCTGCCCGATATACGTTTTGCGATACGTCTGAAAAACGAACGAACCGCGTACAATTTCTTCCTTGACGGATATGTTTTAATTCTCTTCCTGACGTAATTAAGATATTTTTCACCGTTAAGGTCAACGGCTTTATCCCCTCTGAAAAACCCCGTTAAAACACCTATTACGGCATCTTCGGAGATATATTCGTCGCTATAACAATTATCCCCGCGGATAACGTAATCGTTTCCGCGAACGGAAAGAACCCTGTGCAAAACGTAAGCATCGCCACGCATATACAGCGCGACGTCGTATGGTTTCAGCCTTTCGGTTTTTTTGTCGACGACGATCACGTCTTTGCCGCTGCGTATCATAGGCAACATGCTTACGCCTACCGTAGTGCCGACGTATCTGCCTTCGCTGCTTAAAATTCCTTTTATATCGATTTTTTCGTCAAACTGTTCCATGTTTTACCACATCGGTCATCGCATTATACGAAGTTAAAAACGCCTCGCGGGAAATATCGCAATCGAGCAAAAACGCAGGCACGGTTTTCACGAGCAAATCAAGCAATTCCAGCGTACGAGCCGCACCGTCTGCGGTAGGCGGCATAAGCGTCTGAGCAAAAAGCGCATCGGCAAATTCGCCTTGAGTCAAATGTTTTATCGCGTTTACCTTAGCCTGCCTTATAAAACATGCGGAAACGAGTTCCGCTTTACCGTCGTAACCGAAATTTTCCTTACCCTGCCACGGCGTGCCATATACAAAAAACTTTCCGTTTTCATAACCGATAATAGGCTTATCGCCGTTGAGTATTTTTGCTGTCGGCAGATTTTTGAGCCATAATGCAGAATGTGTGGATTTACCTGCACCGCTGTGCCCAAGAAAGGCGTATGCTTTGCCTCCGTATTCTACAACCGAAGAATGTAACAAAAATCTGTCGTAATGCGGCATAACGTTGCATATTTTTCTGTAAATACACAGATTCTCGATATATCCGTCGGCAAAGTTTTCGGAGCCTTTCTTTTCTTTATAGAACTCTTCGTCGGTTACGGCAACGGTAATATCCGGTACAGCCGACTGATCTGCCGAAAGATACTTTTCGCAAAATCCGTTGGTATAACTCAGTCTGTTGTTAATCTGAATTTTCAATCCCGCAATATCGTATAACATAATTTCAGTTTATCACAAAACGCTAAAAATCGCAACCCATATATTATATTTAGTCAAAAATTTGCTCGTTTTTGTTGAAATAGATAACGAATAATGATATAATCGGCATATGAAATACGAAATGATGTTAAGAATTTTGTTTTATCTGCTCGCCCGCGGCAAAACATCTGCGGCAAAACTCGCCTCGAGATTCGATATTTCCACGCGCAGCGTCATACGCTATGTGAACGAAATCAGCCTGGCGGGAATACCGATTATCGCCGATAACGGCAGAAACGGCGGATATTACATAGCGGACTCCTACAAGATAACCGACGGTTTCATGACAAAAGAAGAATTCGACGCATTGATCACCGCCGCCGAGGCTTGTAACGAACCGCTCGGCGAAAAGCATTTGTCGTCTGCGATAGATAAGTTAAAATCACTGTATCGCCCCAATGCCGCCAACGGCGAACTTAAAGCCGGGAACTTCCTTATAGACTTTTCAGGATGGTACGGTCAGGATGACGCCAAATCCGTAATATCCGTCATCGAGGAGGCGATAGAAAACGAAGTTACCGTCAATATCGTATACGTCGACAAAAACGGTAACCGTACGGAACGCGAAATAGAACCTCATGTGATAATTCTTAAACAAGGCGTCTGGTACATATACGCATATTGCCGTACACGCGAAGAATTCAGGACATTCAAAGTGCCCAGAATAATATACGCGACGCATACAACCCAAAAATTTACGAAACGACCGACCGACATAAATTCGCTTAACAACGAACGCTGGTTCGACGGGAACGATTCGGAATATGTAGATATAAGAATATACCCCGAGGCTTTGACCGACGTGGAAGAATGGATCGGAGTTAAAAACGTTTATAAAAACACCGACGGATACATTTATGCATCGTGCAAATTGCCGATAGACGACTGGCTTATATCGAAAATCGCGAGTTACGGCGGAAAAGTCGAAGTAATATCCCCGAAAGCGCTGAAACGCGCCGTTATAAACCGCGCCAAAGAAATTCTTGAATTATACGAATAAACGAAATAGCATAAAAGCGGCTTTGGCTAAATCGCCAAAGCCGCTTTTTATAAACTGATATGATTATTTCTTTACACGTTCCATGTACTCGCCGGTACGGGTATCGATTCTGATAAGTTCGCCTTCGTTTACAAACATAGGAACCTGAATCTCAACGCCGGTTTCGAGTTTCGCACGTTTTGTAGCGTTGGTCGCGGTGTTGCCCGCTACGCCGGGTTCGGATTCGGTAACGAGAAGTTCGACGAAATTATCGCAGTCGACCGAGAAAGCCTTACCCTTATAGAATTTAACCGTAACGGGATCGTTTTCTTTTATCCATTTAAGCGCATCTTCGACCTGCTCGTAATTGAGGGGTTCCATATTGTACTCTTCATCCATGAAATAATACAATTCGCCGTCGTTATAAGAATAAGTCATCTTTTTGGTTTCGATGACGGCGTTCTCGAATTTTTCGGTGGGGTTGAAGGTCAACTGCAAAACTCTGCCGTCGACGACGTTTTTAAGCGTGGTTCTTACGAATGCCGCGCCCTTACCGGGTTTAACGTGAAGGAAGTCAACTACCGTCCAGACTTTGCCGTCGTACTCGATCGTAACGCCCTTTCTTAAATCTCCTGCGTATACCATAAAATTGTCTCCTTAGATTCTATCTATAAATTATTTTTTTATCAGTTTTTTTCTTTGAATTTCACCGTTTTCGCCGATTACGACAAGCGATTTGTCGTCTTTCATAAACGTATGGAATTTACCGTCGAGCATATAGCAACTGTCTTCTATTCTTACGCCGAATTTGCCGTTGATATATACGCCCGGTTCGTCGGAAAAGACCATACCGTTTTCAAGCGTAGCCTCGCCTTTCGGCGAAAGCGTCGGGAATTCGTGAATATTGACGCCTATTCCGTGCCCCAGAGAATGAGTGAAATATTTGCCGTAGCCGAGAGAATCGAGAACGTCTCTCGCGTATTTATCCGCCTCTTTACCTGTAATGCCCGCCTTTATTTTTTCCGCGGCGGTCTTATGCGCGATCAGAACGGCAAGGTAAACTTTTTCAAATTCTTCGTCCGGAGTTCCGAAAAACATGGTTCTGGTCATATCGGAGCAATACCCATTATAAGTACACCCGAAATCCATAAGCACGCATTCGTTCTTTTTAAGTTTTGTATCGCCGGTCTCGTGATGAGGAACGGCGGCGTTTTTGCCGAAAGCAACGATCGTGTCGAACGAAGTGCCGCCCGCACCGTTTTTACGGAAATTATATTCGAGTTCGGCGGCAATTTGTTTTTCGGTTATTCCTTCCTTTATGAAAGGTAAAACCGCAAGCCATGATTTTTCGGCTATATCGCATGCCTTTTTGATATTTTTAAGTTCTTCGTCGCTCTTTATCGCAGCCATCTTAACGAGTTCCTGCGAAATATCGACGTAATCGTAACCGAGCTTTTTAAGTACCTCGAATCCGGAAAGCGTAACCTTGGTAAAATCTATACCGACGGTCGCGGCGTTAATTTTATCCGCAATCTCTTTGAAAGCCGAATAATCGGCACCAGATATTACTTTTACTCCCTTTTTCGTAAGCACTTTTTCTGCCGCCTTGAAATATCTGTTGTCTACAACGAAAAACGTTTCGTCCTTCGTTACGACGACGTAACCGGCGGTAGAGTGAAAACCGAGATAATAAAGCCTTTCTTTTTCATCGGTGATAAGCGCGACATCGTACTTATCGAATGCAAATTTATTCAACATAATATATTCACGCCCGAATTACCGTAAGACCCGACGGACCTTACAGGCAAGTCTTTTATTTCCTATGTCATAGATAATAACACAATTCGTCTTCGGCGTCAATTATTTTCATCGGATTGACCGATATTTTTATCGCTTTCGGCGGATTGCGAGGATGATTCCGTATTTTCCGCGGCAGAATTTTTTGCGATTTCTCTTGCCTTGGCACTGTCTTCGCGATGTTTTTCGACTACCGCTTTTTTATAATTTTCGCCGTACAGAGAATATGCCGCCGAAATCTTGCCGAGATCTTTCGCGCTTAATCTTTCAAGTTCGTGTTTATACCGTTCTATCTTTTTATCGTTACCGGGCTTTATGACTGTATACCACAGGATCGAAAACACTACGAGTACGCCGTAAATGCACGACCATACTATAAACGAAACGAGGGATTTCGGCGAAATTATAAACGTTACGACGACCATTGCGTACGCTATCGTCATCAGAATCAACGTGAACTTGACGGTGAACCCCAAAGCCTTGTTCATATCCTTTAACTTCGACATTCCGCTTGCGTAAAAATTACGTTCGCCCATCGATTTCTTTTTCCGCGCCTCTTTCGTCGTGACATCTTTGACGTTCTTGAAATCGTCTCTTATCATTCGTTTGTACCTCCGTTCAGAATCTTTGCCAGAAATTGTCCTGTATAACTTTCTTTTACTTTTGCGACATCTTCAGGCGTCCCTTTCGCGACAATCGTTCCGCCGCCGTCGCCGCCCTCGGGTCCGAGATCGACGATATAATCGGCAACCTTGATTACGTCGAGATTATGCTCGATGACGATAACCGTGTTGCCCGCATCGCGCAATCTTTCGAGAATAGACAAAAGTTTATCTACGTCGTAACTGTGTAAGCCTGTGGTCGGTTCGTCGAGAATATAAAGCGTTCTTCCCGTCGACCGCTTTGAAAGTTCCGTAGCAAGTTTGACCCTTTGAGCCTCGCCGCCGGAAAGCGTCGTCGCCGACTGTCCGAGTTTTATATACCCGAGACCGACCTCCTGTAAAGATTTGACCTTGCCGAAGATCCGCGGCACGCTCCGGAAAAACTCGACAGCCTCGTCGACGGTCATATCCAGAACGTCGGATATACTTTTGCCTTTATACCTGACTTCCAATGTCTCATGATTATATCGCTTACCCTTACAGACTTCGCACGGTACGAAAACGTCGGGCAGGAAATGCATTTCGATTTTGATTATTCCGTCGCCGGAGCAACGTTCGCATCTGCCGCCCGCTATATTGAAAGAAAACCTGCCGGACTTATACCCGCGTTCTTTTGCATCCTGAGTAGCGGCAAACAATTCGCGTATCGGAGTAAACGCACCGGTATAAGTTGCGGGATTACTTCTCGGCGTTCTGCCTATCGGACTTTGATCGATAGCAATAACGTTATCGAAATATTCGAGTCCGAAAACATCGTCGGCGTTGCCCTCACGCATTTTTGCTCCGTTTAATTTGTTGGCGAACGACGGCAACAGAATTTCGTTTATAAGCGAACTTTTACCGCTGCCCGAAACGCCCGTGACGACGGTGAACAACCCTACGGGAAATTCGGCGGTTATATTTTTGAGGGTATTTTGTTTCGCTCCGCGAACACCGAGCATTCTTCCGTCGGGTATATGGCGGAACGCCGGCACCTCGATTTTACGTCTGCCGGACAGATAATCGCCTGTTATCGACCGCGGTTCGGCGCATATATCGGCGACCGTGCCTTTTGCTACGACTTCGCCGCCGTGAACGCCTGCTTTCGGTCCTATATCGACTATATAATCCGCCGCCCGCATGGTATCCTCGTCGTGTTCGACAACTATAAGCGTGTTCCCGAGATCCCTCAACCTTAGCAGCGTATTTATAAGTTTTTCGTTGTCTCGCTGATGTAACCCTATACTGGGTTCGTCCAAAATATACAGCACGCCGGTAAGTCCGCTGCCGATCTGAGTCGCAAGCCTGATTCGCTGAGCCTCGCCGCCGGAAAGCGTTCCCGCGCTACGCGAAAGCGTAAGATAGCCGAGGCCGACGTCGATCAGAAATTTCAATCTCGCCTTAATCTCTTTTATAATGCTTTTGGATATGATTTTCTGCGTTTCCGTAAGTTCGAGGTCACTGATAAAAGCGTTCATTTTGACGACGGACAAATCGCAGAGTTCGGCTATATTCAACCCGCCCACCGTTACAGCAAGAGCATCTTTTTTCAGCCTTTTGCCGTGACATTCGTCACAAGGCGAACTGACCATATACCGCTCTATTTCGCCCTTTGTATAATCGCTTGTAGTCTCGCGATATCTCCGCTCGAGATTGGGTATAACCCCTTCGTAAGCGGAATCGTAACTGCCGCTGAACGTCCGCGTGGCATAACTCATTTTGATTTTTTCGCCGCGCGTGCCGTACAATAATATATCCATAACGTCGGCGGGTAAATCTTTGACGGGAACGTCGAGACTGAAACCGTACCTTTTGGACAGGGCTCTGAAATACATCTCGGTCATTCTTCCCGTGTCGAGATTCCAGCCCGTAACCGTCAACGCACCGTCGCGAAGACTACGGCTCGGGTCTCCGATGACGAGTTTTTCGTCAATTTTGGAAGTGTAACCCAATCCGTTACATTTAGGACACGCACCGTACGGATTGTTGAACGAAAATGAACGCGGCTCTATTTCTCCGATCGAAATCCCGCATTCCGGACACGCGTAGTTCGTCGAATAGAGTTTACTCTCCCCGTCGCACTCGATAACGACAAGCCCCTCTGCGAGTTTCAATGCCGTTTCGAGACTATCCGTAAGTCGTTTTCTTATGCCGTCTTTTACGATAAGTCTGTCCACGACGACGGAAATATTATGCTTTATGTTTTTTTCGAGTTTGATTTCTTCGGATAAGTCATATATCGAACCGTCGATTTCGACCCTTGCATAGCCGCTCTTTCTGTATCCTTCGAGTTGTTTGCCGTACTCGCCCTTTCTGCCGCGGACGACGGGGGCGTTGACAAGTATACGACTTCCCGCAGGCATAGCCAGCACTTGTTCGGCAATCTGATCGACGGTTATCTTTTCGATTACCCTGCCGCATTTGGGACAGTGAGGCACGCCTACCCTCGCATATAAAAGCCTTAAATAATCGTAGATTTCCGTTACGGTGCCGACTGTCGAACGCGGGTTGTTGGAAGTGGTTTTCTGATCGATCGAAATCGCAGGCGAAAGCCCCTCTATACTCTCGACGTCGGGTTTTTCCATTTGTCCCAAAAACATACGCGCGTAACTCGACAGGCTCTCCATATACTTTCTTTGCCCCTCGGCAAAAATCGTGTCGAAAGCGAGCGTCGATTTCCCCGAACCCGACAAACCAGTAAATACGACGAGTTTATCCCTCGGAATGTCAACGCTTATATTTTTTAAGTTGTTTTCTTTCGCGCCTTTAATTTTAATGTATTCTATCATAATCTTATCAATGCTGACGCATCTTCCGTTTAAGTTTTGCGATCGTATCGCGTATTTCTATGCAGCGTTCAAAGTCGAGATTAGCCGACGCGACTTTCATCAACGCTTTCAGTTTTTCTATCTCGTCGGGAATATCGCTTGTCTTGACGTCCTGCGAAGAATCGGCTTTCTTGGATATTTCGAGCGTGTTTACTATCTTTTTTATAATGGTTTTCGGCGTTATGCCGTGTTTTTCGTTGTATTCCGACTGTATCTTACGTCTTCTGGCGGTTTCGTCGATTGCGCGTTTCATACTGTCTGTCATCACGTCGGCATACATTATGACTCTGCCATCGGCGTTTCGAGCAGTTCTGCCTATAGTCTGTATAAGCGCGGTATCGCTGCGCAAAAAACCTTCTTTATCGGCGTCGAGTATGGCGACGAGTTTTACTTCGGGCATATCGAGACCTTCCCTGAGCAGATTTATACCTATAAGCACGTCGATGTCTCCTCGACGAAGTTCCTGAATAATATCTATTCTTTCCAACGTATCGACGTCGCTGTGCATGTATCTGACCTTGAACGCCTGCTCTTTCAGATAATCCGTAAGGCTTTCCGCCATCTTTTTGGTGAGCGTGGTCACGAGAACGCGCCCGTCGGAGGCGATAACTTTTTTTATCTCGCTTTGCAAATCGTCGATTTGTCCTTTCGTAGGTCTGACTTCGACGGGCGGATCAAGCAACCCCGTAGGGCGAATAATCTGTTCGGCGTTGTTATCCGAAATAGATAATTCGTAATTCGCGGGAGTAGCCGATATATAAACGGTCTGACCTATTCTCGAACAGAATTCGTCAAAAGTCAGCGGGCGATTATCGTAAGCCGAGCGGAGTCTGAAACCGTAGCCGACAAGATTGTCTTTCCGCGCTCTGTCACCGTTGTACATCGCGCGTATCTGCGGAACGGTCATATGGCTTTCATCGATAAACACGATGAAGTCTTTAGGGAAATAATCCAAAAGCGTAAACGGGGGTTCGCCCTCTGTGCGACCGTCGAAATATCTGCTGTAATTTTCTATACCGCTGCAATAACCTATTTCGCGCATCATCTCGATGTCGTAAGAGGTTCTTTGTAAAAGCCGCTGAGCCTCGAGAAGTTTATTCTGCCGTTTGAATTCCTCGACCTCTTCGCGCATATCGGACTCTATACGTTTAAGCGAATCTTCCATTTTTTCGTCGCCGACGGCATAATGGCTTGCGGGGAAAATCGCAACGTGTTTAAGGGTTCGTATCGCCCTGCCCGTAACGAAGTCGCACTCGCTGATGCGCTCTATTTCGTCGCCGAAAAATTCGACGCGGATATAAATTTCGTCATTCGATGCCGGAAATATTTCAACTACGTCGCCGCGCACGCGGAACGACGAACGCGTAAAGTCAATATCTTTACGGTCATACTGTCTGGAAACGAGTTTGCGCATAAGTTCGTTGCGGTCGATTTCCATCCCCTCGCGCAGAGAAATCGCAAGCGCGAAATACTCTTCGGGCGCGCCGAGACCGTATATGCACGAAACCGACGCCACGACGATAACGTCGTTTCTTTCGGCAAGGGAACACGTCGCGCTGTGACGAAGTTTATCTATTTCGTCGTTTATGGAAAGATCTTTTTCGATATAGGTATCAGTCGATGGTATATAAGATTCGGGTTGATAATAATCGCAGTAACTAACGAAATATTCAACCCTGTTTTCGGGGAAAAACTCCCTTAATTCGTTACAAAGTTGCGCCGCAAGCGTCTTATTGTGCGCAATTACAAGCGTCGGACGCTGAACGTTCTGTATGACGTTAGCCATTGTAAACGTTTTACCGCTACCCGTAACCCCGACCAGCACCTGACTTTTCAAGCCGTCTTCAAATCCTTCGGTAAGACTTTTGATTGCCTCGGGCTGATCTCCGGTAGGCGTATATTCGGAATGTAATACGAATTTTCTCTTTTCCATAGTAATCGTTCGGGTCAGAACAACCCGTATAATAATTTGGTGACGACAAACGCAGCCAGAGACCCGGCAACCGCAATCAGAATTTTAAGCCACAGATCGCGGGCGAATCTGACGCGTTCGCTCTTCCATGCCCGTGCTTTTACTCTCGGGGTGACACACAAGGCGGTCTCGCCGTTTTTCTTGCAACGGATTATATCGAAATATCCGTCGGCGGCAAGCGAATCGAGCGAGGACAGAAGTTTGTCTTCCGTCATTTTACGGATATCGACAAGAGCGAGAAGGTGCCCGACGGATATAAGACAACTTTCTCTGTCTCCGCAAAACGCGAGCGTCGCCCGCACTATTTCGCGTTCGCTACGGCTCAGCATACCGCACCCGCTATAAACCCGCCGAGCAAAGCCCCCAAAAACGCCGCGGCGGCATAAATTATCGCTTTCATCGCCTTTTTATCGTCGGCGGCAAAAACGTAATTCTGTTCTGTTCGGACTTCCGTATCGGACGAGTACGGTTTATCGAGCGGTTTCAATAAAATTTCTTTTCCGTCGCAATAACGCATATCGACATATCCGTCTGTGTCCAGTCGACGCAAAACGGCGACGATTTCTTCTTCGGTAACGCCTGCCCCGCTCGATTTCGCAAGTTCATCGGCGGTAAAGAGTTTATAATTCTTTCCGCATAAGACGCGAAGACTGTCAAGCAAAGCAACGTATTCGGGTTTCATCTGTCAAAATATTCTGCCCGATTTTATCGATTTTTAATCGTTTTCGATAAAGTTAAGTATAGGCGTAATGTCGGTAAGCGAATGCGGGTGATGTCCGCATTCGGGTTTTATCACATATTTGAAATTCTCTCCGTGAGTGATTGCATAATCGATCAGTTTCTGAGAATTGTCTTCAAATTTAACGACCTCGTCTTTACCGCCCGCCACAAGAAGAACGGGGATTTTATGCGGGAAAAATTCGGCGAAATTATATACGGGACAACCTTTGAATTCTTTTAACGTGTCTTTCGTCAGGCAATATTCTTTAAGCATCTGCGACTGTTCGGGAGAATCTGCCCACGGCCATGATCGCAAATCGAGCACGGGAGCATCGAGGTAAATTTTATCGACGTATTCGGGATAAAACAAAGCATAATTAAACGCGTATAAACCGCCCCTGCTGAAACCGAACAAATTCGCTTTTTTGCAAAGAGGAAATCTGTTCAATAAGTCGAGATGAAAATCGTGCATAAGCCTTACCGCGCGATAACTGCCGTACATATCGCTTATCCGATAATATACGCGCGTATACCCGTCGTTCAATAAGGCTCGTTCGGCATCGTCGAATGCGTAAAGAAATTCTGTCTTCCATATCCATTTGCCGTTCGGATTTTCAGGCATTATAATCGTAGCCGTAAATCCGTTGAAAACATATTCGGTTATCTTTTCCATAAGAATTGCCTCTTCTTATAACGATACATTATAAGCATATCATTTTTTTTATCAAAAGTAAACGGGTTGCGGGCAAATAATAAAATTAAAGGAATTTTTTGAAAAACAGACGGAAAATCTCTTGCAAAAATAAAAACAAAGTGATATACTATACGCGTTCTCTGCAAGACGAACACCACTATGGGGATATGGCTCAGTTGGTAGAGCGATGCGTTCGCAACGCATAGGTCAGGGGTTCGAATCCCCTTATCTCCACCACAGATGAAAAAACGAACTCTGATATTAAACGGGGTTCGTTTTTTTATAAATTTTTCATATAGTAAAATATTGTTGTATTTACAAACCTAAAAACCGTTGGGAAAATGCGAAATATATTATATATATTAAGCCGGTATAGAAAACAAGAATAAAGTTACGGAGAACAAATGGAAAATATCTGGACGATATTATATAAAGCGGCAAAGGACACACTTAATCCCTGCGTAATTTCCGACATAATGGAGGCAGGCGGTGTCGCTGCCGCAATAGAATCAGGTTCGGGCAAGATTTATGTCGGAGTTTGTATCGACGGAGCCTGTACGTTAGGTATCTGCGCGGAGCGAAACGCCATTTTCAATATGATTACACACGTCGAAAGCGTCATCAGAAAAGTCGTAGCGGTAAATTGGGACGGTAAAGTTTTGTCGCCTTGCGGGGCTAGTCGTGAGGTTATGACGCAACTTATGCCGAGAGACTATAAAAATATAGAAATTATGCTTGATTATGAAAACGATAAAATAGTTACTCTTAAAGATCTGACGCCTGAATGGTGGATATAAAAACACATTACGATATTATAAAAGACGAGTTCGGATTTTGCCCTGCACTCGCCTTTTTTATATGAATTTTCATCGTGAAAAATCCGATGTCAGATAGTCTTCAGAAATCCGTCCGTCGGAGAAAATCCGTATCCGAACCGCCTGCGGATTATTACATGACACACACAGCAGAAAATCGCCGATTTCTATATGTCGTATCTTTGTTTCGTCAATACGTATTTCGGCGGGAGAAAAACCGCCGCTGCCGATACGCTTATATTCGGTCTCTTTGGCAGTCCACGTCTTAATGAGGGTTTCAAACGACGAATCGGTTGCCGCGATTTTCCTTTGCAATCTGTAGCAAAACGTCTTATCTGCGCATTTACGCATAAATTCGGAGCGTTTTTCAATATCTATTCCGCACGGATTATCCGATATTGCCACGGCAACCGCGCCGTGAGAATGCGAAAGCGAAAAAAAGAATTTATCGCAAAACCACTTACCGTTTTCCGTCCGTCCGAAAGTAACGTCTTCGGGATTCATTCCGAGCGATCCGATCGCCGCAAGCAATAAACCCCATACCGCCTCTTTCTCACGTATTACCGTCGCATTTCCGATCGAAGACAATTCTTTCGCTCGTTCTTCAGGCACTGTCGACGGGAACGGAACGCTGCCGTCGGAACAAAAAAACACGAAGGCAGAATTTGTAGCGTTAAAGTTATCGTTCATCACTCTTCGCCGATTATCCGCAATTTCAATATTTCAAATTCGTCTTTAACGTCTTTTTCTTCATGCATAACGGCGTGTACGAAATCGACTATCGGCGCGTCGAGGGCGTATTCTTCGGCGAGTTCGTACGCAATCTGACAAGCGAAGACACCCTCGACCGTCTTTGAATTGGTCTTTCTGAATTCGGCGAAAGACGTCTCGCCTATTTTAACGCCTGCGGCATAATTTCTGGAAGTCTCGCTTGAACATGTAAGCGTAAGATCTCCGACGCCCGTCAATCCGTAACAAGTGCTTTCGTTTCCGCCGAGGCGTTTGACAAACCCTCTTATTTCGGCAAGTCCGCGCGTGATTAAAGCCGCCCTCGTGTTAACTTTATATCCGAGCCCGTCGGCTATGCCGCAAGCGATCGCAACCACGTTTTTAAGCGCGGAACAATATTCCGCCCCGACGGGATCGGTATTGACGTATACTCTGAAATAAGGCGTCGAAAAAATATGTTGCACTTCTCTGCACGTTTTACGACAGCGCGAACTTGCGGTGATCGTCGTAAACTGTTTTTCTGCGACTTCTACGGCGAACGTGGGACCGAGCATAGAAACCACATTTTTACGATTCTCCTGCGGCAGAGTCTGCCTTATCACTTCGCCGAGCGGTAATTTCGTCTTTTCGTCGAAACCCTTAGCAAGATTGACTATTATCGTATCGTTAGTAAGGTATGGCAAAACTCTCAAAACCGTATCTTCTATCGCGAACGACGGCACGGCAAGAACGACTATATCCGCGCCTTTCGCCGCATCATCGAAGTCGACCGTGGCGATCACTCCGTCTGGTATCGTTGCGGAAATATACTTTGAATTCCGCCTGTTATCGTTTATGTCGGCGACCTCGGTCGGATCTATCCCGTAGATTTTAACCGAATGTCCGTTTTCGGCAAGAACGCAGGAAATAGCCGTTCCCCACGCGCCCGAGCCAAGTACGCAAATATTTTTCATCGTTTTTTATTACCTTTTATAACATTTATATACGGAGCATACTCCGCAGGAGAATAATACAGATAATCGTCGTTTTTATCGCATTCTACGGAAAAAGCAATGTCTTCTGCGGGATCGGCGGTTATAACCAGTTTTATAACTCCTTGCATATCCGTGCGGTAAATCGTCGCTTTGCCGAGGAGTTCGTCGACCACCTTTTTCGACGGATGGCCGTAAGAATTTTCAAGTCCGCACGATATAACGGCGTAATCGGGGTCGACTGCGGAGATAAATGCCCTGCCCGACGAATTTTCGCTGCCGTGATGCGCGACTTTGAGGACGTCGCATTTCATGCGAATCGGATCGGTTTTATAAGCGTTCAGAATATCGGTCTCTCTGTCCTTACCCATGTCGCCGCATAAAAGAATTCTTTTACCGGCATAAGATACGGCGATTACCGCCGAAAAATCATTTGAATCGTCAAACTTTTCAAAATCGGTATATTTCGCGGCATATGGCAGAACAAAATCGACGAAATATGTAAAAGTTTTGTCACCGCATATAACCGTATTCGTAAAATCGCTTGAATCGTCGAAATATTCGTAATAGCATTTTTCTTTTTCCGCCGCCGCGACATAATCGCCGTATGCGTCGGACGGCGTATCTTTAATAATCTTTCCGTCGTTAAAACCGTCGGAGACATCGGATGACGATGCTTTGACGTACGGGCGGAAAGAATTAAGCACCGTATAGTTTTTATAGACGTAATCGAGCGATCCGACGTGGTCTTCGTCGGAATGCGTAGCAACGCAATAATCTATCGTCAATTTGTCGCCGTTTTCGTCGGTAAGATATTTATCGAGGATACGTTCGGTATCCGCGCCGGTTCTGCCGCCGTCGATAAGCATTGTTTTACCGTCGGGGAATTTTATCAAAGTGGCGTCGCCTTGCCCCACGTCCAGAAAACAGACTTCGAGATTGTCGGGTTCGTCGATCCGAACCGTCGAATTTTTAGTCGTATCGGGTAAATTTTCGGTTTTACCGGCATCTTTGTTGACGATTACGCCGATTATGAAACAAGTCGCGATAACAAGAGTCAGCGCGGCATAAAAAAATCCGTTTCTGGAAATTTTATACAAGAAATTTCTGAAAGGACTATGAACTTTCTTCCTCTTTTGTTTCTCTTTCATAAATATTACCGTCAGACGACTTTTATTACGGCGACTTTAAGATATAGTCCCTCGTCATATCCGATAAACGATGCGTGGTCTTTGCCCTGCGTTCTGAGTTCTATAAGTTTAGCACGCACTCCGCTTTCAAACACGCTTTCTTTAATCATCTGCATAAACAGAGGCAACGTAAGGTGCTGCGAACAACTGCACGTTACGAGGTAACCGCCTTTTTCGACGATTTTCAAAGCATTGACGTTAATGTCTTTATAACCTTTATATCCTTCTTTGACGGTATCGCTCGATTTTGTGAACGCCGGCGGATCGAGTACGACCACGCCGAACTTTTCGCCGGATTTACGGTATTCGCGCAAAACATCGAATACGTCGGCGACACGGGTTGTAATATTCAGCCCGTTAAGTGCGGCGTTTTGTTCGACGAGTTCTATCGCCGTTTTACTTATATCGACCGCAACGACTTCTTTCGCCCCGTATTTTTTCGCGCAGAGCGAAAATCCGCCCTCGTTACAGAAACAGTCCAGCACGCGTTTATCTTTAACGTAAAATCTGAGATCGTCGCGATTTTCTTTCTGATCGAGGAAATACCCCGTCTTCTGACCGTTTTCAAGGTCGACTATCATTTTAAGTCCGTTTTCGACGATTAACGCTTTCGTTTCTTCGTCGCCGTATACCGATCCTTTTTTAAGCGGTAACCCCTCTTTTTCTCTTACCTGAACGTCGCTGCGTTCATAAATGCCTTTCGGTGAAAATATTCCGACGAGAATATCGATTATATCGGCTTTGATATTTTCCATACCGAGCGAAAGAAATTGCACCGACAACCTGTCGCCGTATTTATCGACTATAAGCCCGGGGAGCAAATCGGATTCGCCGAACACGACGCGATAATTGTCGTCGTAGCCGAGTTCGGTACGATAAGCGACGGCGGCTTTTATCCGACTTTCAAAAAAATTACGGTCGATTTCTTCGTTTTTCAGAGTAAGGACGCGTACTATTATTTTTGAATGATGATTGATAAATCCCTTTCCGACGTATCTGCCGTCGAAACTGCGTATTTCGGCGACGCTGCCCTGCTTGTCTTTACCCTCTATGCGTTGCACTTCGTTGGCGAACACCCACGGATAACCGTTGAGAATTTTCTTTTCTTCGTTTTTCTTGAGTATAACCGTATACATTATTTTTCAGCCTCGTAAATCTTTGCGAGCCCGCCTTCGGCTGTCTCGCGATAACCCGTTCTTAAATCTCTGCCGGTTTCATACATGGTCTTAACCGCCGTATCGAACGCTATTTTTCTGGTGTCGGTTAAAAACGACGCGAGCGTCACTTCGTTCAGAGCCCTGAGCGCGGCAACGGCGTTACGCTCTATACACGGTATCTGCACAAGCCCGCAAATCGGGTCGCACGTCAGTCCCAAGTGGTGTTCGATCGCTATTTCCGCGGCGTATTCTATCTGATCGAGATCCATGTTTTTGAGTTGAGCGACGGCTGCCGACGCCATTGCGCACGCGACGCCGACTTCAGCCTGACAACCGCATTGCGCGCCGCTTATCGATGCGTTTGTTTTTACTACGTTACCTATAATGCCTGCCGTTAAAAGAGCCTTTATTATCTCTTTATCCGGGATTTCGTTTTTCTGCTGAAGATAACAAAAAACCGCGGGCAACACGCCGCACGATCCGCACGTCGGGGCGGTTACGACGGTTCCGCCGCCCGCGTTTTCTTCCGACGCGGCAAACGCGTATGCGCACACCAATCTGTTTTCACGCGTTTCGGCATCTTCGTTCAGAACATACTGTTCGTATAAAATTTTCGCCTTTCTTCGCGTGCCGAGTTCACCTGGAAGTATTCCGTCGGCTTTAAGTCCGCGTGCGACGCAGTTTTTCATCGCATCCCATACGCCGTAGGCATAATCCCAGATTTCGTCGCCCTCGAATATCTCCGCATACTGCCAGAGTTTAAGGTCGTTTTCTTTACAGAATTCTTTTATCTCGGCAAAATTCGTATGCGGATAGACGTCTTTCGGTCGCTCGTATTCGTCGCCGTCAAAGACAATTTCTCCTCCGCCGACGCTGTATACGACCGATTCGCCGAGTTTCTCGCCGTTTTTGCGGGCTATAAGCATCATTTTATTGGGATGTTCAAGAGTTTCTTCCGAACAATCGCCAAAAATCACCCGTGTTTTTGTCGGGCGGAAAGTCTCTATGATTATCCTGTCGGTAAGATGCCCTTTGCCTGTTGCGGAAAGCGAACCGTAAAGCGTGACTTCGTATTCATCGGCGTCGGGATATTTTGCGCCGAATATGCGACAGGCTTTTTCGGGACCCATCGTGTGCGAACTCGAAGGTCCTCTGCCTGTTTTATATAACTCTTTTAACGATTTCATATTCGTCCGATATACCTGATTCCTCTGCCAGAATATCCGCCGCTATGCGACACAGTTCGGCGCACGGGCGTTTTTTCATATATTCGGTCGTTCTGACCGACGGATTATCGTTTGACAGCACGATCGTTCCGCCGAGCAATTCGCGGCAGATAATCGAGCCGTTTACTTCTTTATTCCTCGCGGCAAGCCTTTGCACGAATGCATAATGCTCACCCTTGCTCACGCCGTTTTTATCATCGAATCCGTGCAACAATCCTGCGACCATGCAACTACCGGAAAACGCTCCGCAAACCTCGCGTAAACGACCTATCCCCCCACCGAAAGACGACGCAAGCCTGATATATGCCTCGGTGTCGCCGCCGATAACGTCGGCAAACGCCATTACCACTGCCTGAGCGCAATTATAACCCTGCTTGAAATATTCTTCGGCTTTTTCACCTCTTGTCATTAACTCACCTCATGCGGTCAAGAATAATCCGAACCATTATCTGTATACGATTGACTAAACGTATAATAAAATGATAAAATATATTTATGAGTAAATTATTATTTAACGACCGTATGACGATTAAAACGGTCGAGAACGGAAAAACGAGCGATTACGTTTGCGAATTTCATAAAAAATACGTCGACGCCGCAAAAAACCTGCGAGACAAAGAAGAATGGAAACACAGCGGCAGCGGCGCGAGTTTCCGCGGCGACGAATACGATTATGCGGTTTCGGAAGAAACCGATAATTCTTATTTCGATTCGCTCGGCTTTTTCGACGGTAAAGACGATATAATCTTTTCGGTTACAGTAAACGAAGTTTCGGGTGTAATGCGTAAAGATTTAACCGCCGAACGCGACGGCGAAAGTCATATCGCACATTCGCGCGAAAACGTATTCGCAGGAGCGACGCCGAATGCCGAAAAAAGCAAATTCGTAACCTGCGTCAAAAACGGATACATAAATTCTCATCTCGCCATATACGATTTGAAAAACAACGATTATTACACGCTGACCGACGGCGATTGTGCGGATTTCGACGCCGTGTTTTCCGTGCGTGACGACAACGCGATATTATTCGCGTCAAAAGGCGCGGGACGCGACAGAGACGGTAATTTCGTAAAATACTCGAATTCCTCGCTGTATCGATACGATACGCTGAGCGGAGACATGGAAGAAATCCTTTCCGACAAAGAACGTTCTTTGACGAAACCCAAAGACGATGCCGACGGAAACCTGTATTTCATAAGGAAACCCGAAACCGAGGAAAAACGCTCGATATGGAAAATTCTTCTGGATATTATACTTATCCCCTGGCGTCTGTTGGTTGCAATATACAGATTTTTAGAGACCTTCACGCTTGTGTTCACGGGAAGAAAGTTCATCAAAGACGGTTCTTCACCGATAAAAACAAAAGACAGAGACGGAGGAAAACTATTTATCGAGGGCAATCTTATCAACGCCGAAGAAGAATATAAACGAAACCTGCGGCATAAAGACGCTTACGCGGGTTTCGCGCCGCATTCGTGGGAACTCGTAAAACGCGATAAAGACGGCAACGAAACGACCGTCGCCAAAGGCGTAATAGATTATTGCCTCGGCGAAAACGGCGACGTGTATTACGTCAACGGCAAACACGTTCTGAAAGTTTCATCGGACGGCAAACGCGAAAAAATCGCAGATGCGTCGCTCTGTACAAAAATCGCATGTTCCGTATAAATTTCGGTCTTAACCGATAATCGGCATCCCGCGGAGTTTACTCCGCGGGATTTTTATTTTACTGCTGAGGTTTATTCGCGTTCTTAGCTGCCTCGCGAATCTGTTCCTCTATTTCTTTTTCGATTTCGGGATTAGCCGCAAGATAATCTTTTGCTTTATCTCTGCCCTGAGCGATCTTATCGCCTTTATAGGAGAACCACGAGCCGCTCTTTTCGAGTATTCCGAATTCGACGCCAAGGTCGACTATGCACCCCGTCTGCGAAATGCCTTCGCCGTAAATAATATCGAATTCCGCGGTCTTGAACGGAGGAGCGAGTTTGTTTTTTACGATCTTCGCCTTCGTCCTGTTACCGAACATTCCGTTGCTGTCTTTAAGCGTATCGGTTTTTCTTACGTCTATACGAACGGATGCGTAGAATTTAAGCGCCTTGCCGCCCGGAGTGACTTCGGGATTGCCGAACATTACGCCGACTTTTTCGCGAAGTTGGTTGATGAATATGACGCACGTCTTGGATTTATTTGTGATACCCGTAAGTTTTCTGAGCGCCTGCGACATAAGTCTTGCCTGCAAACCGACGTGCGAATCGCCCATATCGCCTTCGATTTCGGCTTTGGGCGTAAGCGCGGCGACGGAGTCTACGACGATTAGATCTACCGCACCGCTCCTTACGAGATTATCGGTTATGTCGAGAGCCTGTTCGCCCGTATCCGGCTGAGAAACGTAAAGGTTTTCAAGGTCGACGCCGAGTTTCGCCGCATAAACGGGGTCGAGAGCATGTTCCGCGTCTATAAACGCGGCAATGCCGCCCATCTTCTGAGTTTCGGCGATAACGTGCAGAGCAACGGTCGTTTTACCCGAAGATTCGGGACCGTATATCTCTATAATTCTTCCGCGCGGAACGCCGCCTATGCCGAGCGCGAGATCGAGAGTCAGACAACCCGTCGGAATGACGTCTATCGTCTGATCCGCCGCACCTTGACCGAGTTTCATAATCGCGCCTTTTCCGTACTGCTTTTCAATCTCTTTAAGTACGAGATCGAGCGCTTTTTGCTTTTCTTCCAACATCGTATATACCTCTTTTTATTTTTTCTATCTTATGACCCCGCGGGTGATAAATTTTATCGCCCTGAACATTGCGGAATCTATTCCTTTTCGGACTATCGCGGCGCGATCGCCTGCGAATTCATATCTGTAAACCTTGGTTTCGCCCATATAACTGACGCCGATAAAACACAACCCGACAGGAAACCCCGAATCATCGCTCGAAGGTCCCGCGATTCCGGTTGTCGATACCCCTATGTCCGCACAGCCAGTTTTAAGCAAACC
>ERZ808246.480-NODE-480-length-33165-cov-9.938750_pt1 | contig 33165 bp, 20 predicted proteins | sample MGYA00521083_ERZ808246 | MGnify/ENA primary metagenome ERZ808246 (study PRJEB31516, sample SAMN03275577) | gut metagenome | biome: mammalia-associated habitat; material: feces | host: Papio cynocephalus | place: Kenya | collected 2012-07-07 ...
CCTTGATGGCGGCGAACCAGAACTCCGCCTCGCCGAACATCTTCACGCTCAGCATGTTAAGCACGAACACGACCGCCAGCGCGCACAGCGCCAGCAACCATTGCGGTACGTTCTGGAAGGCCTTCCAGTAGTGGAAGTACACGGCCACGGCGGTGATGTCGGCCATCACGGTGACGGACCAGTCCAGGAAGAACAGCCAGCCGGTGATGTACGCGCCCTTCTCGCCCAGGAACTCGCGTGCGTACGAGACGAACGCGCCGGAGGAGGGGCGGCGGATCGCCAGTTCGCCCAACGCGCGCACCATCAGGAATGCGAAGATGCCGCACACCGCGTAGGCGAAGGCCAGGCCCGCGCCGCCCAAGGACAGTCGCCCGCCGGCGCCTAGGAACAGGCCGGTGCCGATGGAACCGCCGATGGCGATCATCTGGATGTGGCGCGGCTTCAGGTCCTTGGCGTACCCGGAGTCGCTTTTGTCTTGCTTGACCGCGTTGCGCGGTGTTGCGTCGCTCACTTGTTGCTCTCTTTTCTTTCTTCTTCTGTGTTCTGTTGTGACGTGCTGCCATGGTGCTGCCGTCGTGTTGCCGCGACATTGCCGCCGGCACCGTTGCGCCGGTGCTCGTCGAATCCCGTCGAACGTTCCACCACGTCCCATCATCGCGATAGCAGGGTCATTATATGGATTGCTTGCAACCAAGCCGTTTGCGGTCAAGCAGGCCGGCCGGAACCGTCCATGTTCGGTGCGACCATCCGATATGACGCTTTGGCTTGACATGCGTGTACATCGCGTGCTTACTGATACAGGTACTTGATACGTCAGTACATCAGAGAGAAGCTGAAACGATTATTGCGTGATTGCGTGAGGGGCGTGATATGGGAGTTGGGGAACAGGCCGTCGGCGCGGAGACGAAGGCGACGGTAAAGCCTATGGGTTCAGGGGAAGCGGCGGAACCAGCGGAATCGGCAGCGCCGGCAGCGTCGGCAACGTCGGCTGGCGCGGCGGCATCACCGCAGTCGCGTGTGTGTAACGCATCGTCCGCATCGGCTGTACCGTCCGTACCGTCCGCATCTTCTACATCTTCTACATCTTCTACATCTTCTACATCTTCTACATCGTCCGCATCATCCATCCTATCCGTGCTGCGCCGCATCACGCACCGCCATTGGCGCGGCATCGCATTCGCCGTCTATCTCGCCGTGGTGGTGTGCGTGATGGCATTCCACGAACCATGGTTCGACGAAGCGCAATCATGGCTCATCGCCCGCGACGCCTCCTTCCACGACATCCTGCTGGTCCGCCCTCATTACGAAGGCCACCCGCCGCTGTGGTGGCTCATGTTGTCGATCCCCGCGAAACTCGGCGTACCTTACGAGATCGGCCTGAAAGGCATACAGCTGGCCTGCGCCGCGCTCATGGCCGGACTGCTGATCTTCCGTGCGCCGTTCCCGCCGGTGGCCGCGGCATTGCTGCCGTTCACCTACTTCATGTGCTTCCAGTACGGCATCACCTCGCGCCCATACGCGCTGATGTGCGCGGCCATGTTCCTGGTGGCCGACTGCTGGGCCAAACGCGACCGGCACCCATGGAGGCTTGCGCTCAGCCTGATGCTGCTGTGCTGCACCAGCAGCTACGGCATCGCGCTCGCCTGCGCCGTGGCGGTGGTCTGGGTCGCACGCACGGTGCTGCAGGCGCGGTCCCTGCGCGCGCTGATCGCCGATTCGCGCCGTTTCGCCGCATGGCTGGCGCTGATGGTCGCGGGCATCGCGCTGACCGTGTGCATCCTGCCGTATCCCGATACGTTCGGTGCCACGCCGGGTGCGAACGGCAATTCCATTGTCGCGAAATTCCTGATGTTCTGGTTCGTGCTGCCCTCCGAAAGCCTGTTCACTTCGTTCGCCGGCGACGTGTCGTTGCACGGCATGCGGCTGGGCGTGCTGCCCATTGTGGTGTGCGTGGTGCTGTCGGCGCTCGTGTGGGCGGTGCTGATCCGTCTTGCACATCGGCGCGGCGACCTCGATATCCTGCTGGTGCCGTACCTGCTATTCGCCGTGTGCGCGGTGCGCTACTTCAGCATGCATCACCTGGGCATCCTGTTCGCGCTGCTTGTGGCGGACTGGTGGATTGTGCTGCGCGATCGTCCGCTTGAGTCCGACGATGCGCCGGAACGATTGCGGCATGCCGTCGCAGGCCTGTCCCAACGCGCCGCCGGTTCGCACCGCCGGAACGTGGCTGGCGTGCGCAATGCGGTGATCATCGTGCTGTTGCTGCCGAGCCTGTGGTGGAACGCCGCCGCGGCCGTTTGCGATGTGCGATACGACTATTCTGGCGCACGCGCCGTCGCATCGTTCGTCGAACGCAACGGTCTTGAACATGACCGCTGGGTGTCGTTCTGGCGCTACTATCCTGAAACCACGTGGCCGGACGGCAGTCATACGCCGCGTCAGGAAGACACGCATCGCTACAGCTGGGCCGCCATCGAATCCAACCCGTATTTCCCGCACGCGGTGCACGGCCTGCTGGACTGCACCTATCGTGGCCGTGCCTACGAGCCGAATCAGGTGCCAACCGCATCTCAGATGAACCGGGAGATTGCAGCATGCGCGGCCAAAGGAGAGCCGGAATTCGTGATCGGCGACACCGATTTTCCCGACTACTATTTCGGCCGGCTCGGCTATCGCATGCGCGACTATCGCAAGATCACCATCGCCATCAAGCACACGCCGTGGAAGACCTGGGTCACCTCAGCCGATATCACCGCCTACGTGCGCACGGATGTGCTGCACGCCCTGCGGCTTCGGTAGGTGGCGTTGGGGTTGTCTTTCTGGCGTTTGGTTGGCATTTTTGGCGTTTGGTTGTCTGGCAGTTTTGGACTGGTAGTTTTGGACTGATTGTCTGCCGGCCTGATTGATTGTTTGACGGTCTGTCTGCCTGATTGTCCGGTCTTCAGGTGGCCTGTTGACCTGATTGTCCGCCGGACTGCTCCTCTGCCGGGCTGATTATCCGTCAGCCTGATTCTCTGGGCTGAGTGTCTGCCTGTCAGCGTGCCCCGTAACCAGGCCTGTTTCCGGGCGTCGCTCGCATCCGGCTACGCATGCCAGTGCCTGCCGTGGCAATATGCGGATGACAGACGGGTTCCGCCCCGTTCGCGAATCCTTGTCGTGGTTGTGCGCGGGTATCGTCCGCATCTGGCTACGCTGGGCGGCCGTGTGCGTGGCTATATATGGATGATGATTGATTTTGGCCATGCTGAAGACGCATCAGAAGTGCCGTTCATGGGCGTCATCCTTGTCCGGCTACGCCGGCACCCACTATCCGCAGCACCTTTCAGATACCATCCGCATCTGGCTACGTATGCCAGTGCCCAGCGTGGCGATATATGGATGAGGTTCGGGTTCCGCCCCGTTTGTGAGTTCTTGGTGTGACTGTGCATGGGTATCGTCCGCATCTGGCTCCGCTGTGCGGTCGTATGTGTGGCGGTATGCGGATGGGAGCTGGGCTTGGCCATGTTCGCGGATGTCTGATGCGGCATCATGAGGGTATCGTCTGCGTTTGGTTACGCTGTGCGACCGTGTGCGTGGCTATATATGGATGATGATTGGGTTTGGTCATGCTGACTGTTCCCCAGAAGCTGCAATCCACGGCTGTTATCCGCATTCGGCGACGCCAGACAGACAGGCAGTCGGCATGACTCGGCAATCGCAGATACCATCCGCCATCCACACCCGTCAAGCGAACCCCCGAAGCAAACCCGCCAAGCGGTCATTCCCCAACAAAATGACCCTTTTACGTTTCGACGGTTTGCGTTAGGCTAGAGCGCGTGACTGACAATAATGAACTTCGTATTGCTGTAATCGGCGCCGGCCCCGCAGGCGTCTACTCCTCCGACATCTTCCTCCGCCAGCTCAAGAAACTCGGCGACGAACTCGGCCTGGGTACCAAAGCCCGCATCGACCTGTTCGAAAAGCTACCGGTCCCGTTCGGCCTGGTGCGCTACGGCGTAGCCCCCGACCACCCGTCCATCAAATTCATCGCCGACGCGCTCGAAAAAACACTCGACAACCCCGACATCCACCTGTACTGCGACGTGGAATTCGGCAAGGACGTCACCCTGGACGAACTGCTCGCCCGCTACGACGCCGTGCTGTTCGCCACCGGTGCCGTCGAAGACAAGCCGCTCGGCCTGCCGGGCGCCGACCTCGACGGCGTATACGGCGCCGCCAAATTCGTCGAATGGTACGACGGATACCCCACGGGCGCTCGCGAATGGCCGCTCGACGCCGAAAACGTGGCCGTGATCGGCGGCGGCAACGTGGCCATGGACGTGGCCCGCGAACTCATGCGCAACGCCGACGACCTCAAAGCCAAAACCGACATCCCCGACAACGTGTACGAAGGCATCAAGGCCAACAAGGCCAAGACGTTGCACCTGTTCATCCGCCGCGGCGTGGCCCAGGCCAAGTTCAGCGTGCAGGAACTGCGCGAAATGGAAAAGCTGCCCGGCGTGCAGCTCATCATCAACGAAGACGACTTCGACCTGGACGACGAAACCATCGAAGTCGCCGGCCAGAACAAGCTGACCCGCCAGATGGTCGAGGAACTGTTCGCGATCCGCGAGATGGCGGAAGACATGGAAGACGACGGCGACGTTGATTTCGAAGGCAACCCCGCCGACCGCAAATACTACGTGCACTTCAACTCCGCACCCACCGAAGTGCTGGGTGAAGACGGCAAGGTCAAGGCGATCCGCGTGGAAAAGACCGAAACCAGCGCCGACGGCAAGATGACCCGCACCGGCGAATTCGTGGACTATCCGGTCGAAGCCGTGTACCATGCCATCGGCTACAAGCCCGCCACCGCGCCCGGCATCGCCTACGACGAGCGCCACGCCCACCTGGCGAACGCAAACGGCGACGGCCGCATCACCACCGAAGCGGACGGCGATGGCGCGCAGGTGCGCGAACGCCTGTACGCCACCGGTTGGGCCAAGCGCGGACCGGTCGGCCTGATCGGCTCCACCAAGTCCGACGCGCTCGCCATCGTGACCAACATGCTTGAGGATCTCGCCAAGGCCGCTGAAGGTGGCCGAGTGGCCGAGGACCGCGACCCCGAATCCATCGACCGCCTGCTGGCCGAGCGTGGCGTCAAGCCGATCGATTTCGCTGGCTGGAAGAAGGTCGACGCGTACGAGCGTGCCGAAGGCGCGAAGGAAGGCCGCGAGCACAAGAAGGTCATCGACCCCGACCAGATGCGCGAACTCGCCCACGCGTGAGAGCTGAGTGAGAGTGACCGGTGACAGCGAGCATTGAGCTCCATCACCGACCATACCGGACCGCGGATGTCCGTTTCTCCCGAATCGGTCATCCGCGGTGCTGTAGTCATCCCCTGGTTGTCCGATTCTGGTGAATATGCCATCGCGAGATAGTTTTCCCTTGTCTGGTTGTCCGTTTCTCCCGAATCGGTCACGTATGATGCTGCTGCATGCCGCCGGTTGTCCGATTCTGGTGAATCGGACACATACAGTGCTGTGGTGTATTGCCAGATGTTCATTTCCCCTGAATCGGTCATCCGCGGCACTGTGATGTGATGCTGGATGTCATTTTCTCCCGAATCGGTCACGTAGGGCAGCAGCGTATGCCCATGGTTGTCCGTTTCTCCCGAATCGGACACGCGTGTATGCAGTACCTAACCCCCCCGTCCTCCCCGCAAAACAGGGGAATCCCACGCGTCCCGTTCCCCGTTCCGCATCCCCTGTTCGTTCCCGGGCTGCGTCCAGTAATCATTCAGGGTGGCGCTTTAGGCTGAAGCCATGAATGCCAAAATGCGTGTACACGGCCATTGCAATGGCCTGAAGACAACGTTGCTTTTCGCGTTGATGTGGGCGATCATCATGCTCATCTGGCTGTGCACCGGTGCCAGCCGCAATACTCTCGGTATTTATGTTCTCATTGGCTTGGCGACCACTTTCGGCTCATATTGGTTTTCCGACAAGCTTGCCATCGCGTCCATGGGCGCTCGTGAGGTCAGCGAGCAGGAGGCTCCTCAGATCTATCAGATCGTGCGCGAGCTGTCTGCCAGGGCAGGCAAGCCAATGCCGCGCATTTACATCGCGCCTACGGAGAGTCCCAACGCGTTTGCCACGGGTCGTAATGAACGCCATGCGGCGGTCTGCTGCACGCAGGGCATTCTGCGTATTCTTAACGGCCGCGAGTTGCGTGGGGTGCTTGGGCATGAGCTGATGCATGTGTACAATCATGACATTCTTACGTCCGCGATTGCGTCGGCTATGGCGTCCGTGATTTCGTATCTGGGTTATTCACTGATGTATTTCGGTGGGGGCGATCGTGATCGTGATGGTTCGTCCGGTTTGATTGGTGCGATTGGTGTGGCATTGACTGCTGTTCTTGCGCCGATCGGCGCGTCGTTGGTGCAGCTGGCTATTTCGCGTACGCGTGAGTTTGATGCGGATGAGGATGGCAGCAGGCTGACGGGTGACCCGGAGGCGCTTGCTTCCGCGTTGAATAAGATTTCCATGGGCGTGGATTCCATGCCGATGCAGGCTACTGCAGGGAATCAGTCGGTGGCGGCCATGATGATCGCTAATCCGTTCAAATCCGGTGGTTTTTCCCGTCTGTTTTCCACGCATCCGCCGACTGCCGACCGTATTTCGAGGCTGATGCAGATGGCGCAGGAGATGCGTGGGGCCCAGGTGGGTGGTACCGGTTGGCAGCAGGTGCCAAGGTATTGATTTTGGAATGGTGTGCCGCGCTCGTTAAGGCTGTGATGAAGACGCTCCGTGATGTTTCACAAGGTGTTTCATGATGAGTCCGGATGTCGAAGGACTGGAACGTGGATATATGCGCCGGCATGCGATACATGATTCGCCTTTCGGGCATTGCGCCGCGCCGCAGCTATTTTGATGCTAAACTGACCACTTGTGCGCCAAAAGCGCCACTTCGCGGATGTAGTTCATCGGTAGAACGACAGCTTCCCAAGCTGTAGAGGCGGGTTCGACTCCCGTCATCCGCTCCACTTGAAACCCTTGGAATTCCAGCAGTTCCAAGGGTTTTCTTATTGCGCAGGATACTAAGCCTGCCCTCTGGATGTCCGATTCCCCCGAATATGACATGCGCGGTCCGCAAACACTGCGCTGGTTGTCCGATTCTCCCGAATCGGCCATACAGGGTATCGGAACCCACCTTTGGTTGTCTGTTTCCCCCGAATCGGTCACCAAGGGGTATTGGATTTGCCTCCGGACGTCCTTTTCTCCCGAATCGGACATGCGTGGGGCTTCGGATCATGCTGGGATGGCATTTTCTCCCGAATCGGACACAGGGATATGGCCGTGTCGTTTCCGACAAGCCAGCCCGTCCCCAAAACCAATCCGTCCCAAATGTGGACAGCATCGTGGATGACACACCGGCCTGTGGATAACCGCCCGGAGTGTCGTCCACAGGCCCCGATCCGACTGGCACATCGAACAAGTCATCCCATACCTTGTGGGCATGGATATGCAAACGAAAGCCCAGCAAAGAATAGACGCGCTGTTCCAACAGGCCTATGCGCACTATCGCCTCGCACTGCCGACCGAGCCGAAGGATCGACGTGCCTTGCAACGCCGCACGCGCATCGGCACGGTCATCATGCCGTATAAAGGCCTGTATATCGGCGCCGCCAAATGGAACGAACTCTCATACGCCGAACGCATCATATGGACATTACGCGCCGTCTGCAGCAAATACCCCGGCATCGTGCTGTGCGGTCCCTCGGCGGCAGCGGTGCATGGATTCACCACGAACCTGAAAACCCAACGGTACGTGCACATCGCGGTAACGGAACGCTCCAAAGCAGGCCGTCACGGATTCATCTTCGCGCACTACTACAAGGATCCTCCGCCAACGCAGGAAATCGACGGCATGCTCGTCACCAACGCAATGCAAACCATGATGGATTGCGCCCGCATGCTGGATTTTGCCAATTCGCTCGAGATCTGTTCCATGGGACTGCGCAAACGCGGGTTCTCGAATGAGGCTCTGCGTAATTTCATCGGTACCAAACGAAGGCTTTGGGGCATTATCCGCGCAAGATATGTCGCGCAACGAGCGGATCCGGCATGCGAAAACGGAGGTGAGGCCGTTGCCTTGGCGGCATTCGTAGAGCTTGGCTATAAGCAGCCCCGAACGCAGGTGACGTTTTCAAGCCCCTTGGATGGGCATGAGATTCGCGGTGACTTCTGTTGGGAACGCGATGATGGTTCGCTCGTGGTGGGAGAACTTGACGGGCGGCAAAAATACACTGATCCGGCTATGACGAACGGTGCCGAGATCAGCGAGGTGATTATGCGGGAGAAGGATCGTGAAAGCGAGTTGAACATGCTGCGTATTCCGGTCGTTCGATTCCAGATGAAGCACGTGTACGAACGGGAACCGTTGAGGAAACGGCTGGAAGCTGCGCGGATACCACGTGATCCCGCAGCCAGATTGTCACCGTTCAGAGGATTCCGCTGTACATCCTACTGAGCCTGGGCTGGCGGCCGTTCCATCATGTTCCATGGCCTGCTGAGGTTGGCGGCCATTACATGGCGTCACGTGATACCGGGAAGGGGCGTGTGGGGCTTTTGGGGTGCGGATGAGTGTAGCGTACTTGCTGTGAGACACAAGGAGAACAAGAGCACTCGCCCGCATAATCCGCTTAACGGGCATGCGATTTCGCACAGGGGGACGGTCATCGGTTTGGCCGCGATTCTGCTATGGGGGTTCATGGCAGGACTGGTACGTATTGTCGCCGACAATTTCGGCGCCACGCTCGGCTCGGCGATGATCTACACCATCGGCGGCGTGCTGCTGTTCATAACGCGTAGACCGGAACCGATCCGCAACTATCCGCGCGTGTATCTGCTTGTCGGCGGCCTGATGTTCGTGTTCTACGAGGCATCCATTTCGTTGGCGATCGGTCTTGCATCGACCTCGGCCCAATCCATCGAGGTCAGTCTCGTCAACTACCTGTGGCCCACGTTGCTGGTGCTGATGACGGCTGCGGTCTCCCGAAGAAAAGGCGCGGTGCGTCGTGCGCTCCCTGGCGCGCTTGTCGCGACGATCGGCGTATTCATGGCCGTCGGGGGAGAAGACCTTGACATCAACGTTGCGTTGCAGAACATAGCCTCGAACCCGTTGCCGTATCTGCTGGCTTTTGCCGGCGCGTTCATCTGGTCCATCTATGCCACGGTGACGCCATCGCTGGCGGACGACCATGACGGTACGACGATTTTCTTCTGTTGCGTGGCGGTAGCGTTGTGGATCATCCATTTTGTTTCCGGGCAGGGATTGCCCGACCATATGCCGTCGTTCTGGGGATTTGCGGCGGTGTTCGCCTGCGCGCTGTCGATTGCGGGCGGCTACGCGTGCTGGGGCTATGGGATGCTGCACGGCAATATGGAGACGCTGGCGTTGGGTTCGTATGCGACGCCGGTGCTTTCGACCGCATCCAGCACGGTGCTGCTGGGCGTCGCGCTTGGCTTGCCGTTCTGGATCGGAGTGGCGCTGGTGGTGACCGGTTCCCTGATCAACGTGTGGTTCGGAAAACATGCCCCGGTGTCCGATTCTGGTGAATCGGACATGCACGATGCCGTCTGATCTCCACAGATGTCCGATTCTCCCGAATCGGTCGCCCACACTGCAAAACCGGTAGCTGAGATGTCCGATTCTGGTGAATCGGACGTTCCGGTACTGCTGTTTTCGCCACAGATGTCCGATTCGGGGAAAAATGCCATGCTGGCCATGAAATGAGCATCTCCGGTGTCCAATTCTGGTGAATATGACGTCCAGAGTAATTGCCCATCTTTGTGGATGTCCGATTCTCCCGAATCGGACACGTGGAAAGGTGCGGAGCAGGCCCGGGTGTCCTTTTCTGGTGAATCGGACACCCAGAGGGGTGTGGAGCGACTTTGGATGTCCGATTCGGGGGAATCGGACACTGGGGGGGGGAGAGAGAACAAACGACCGGGCGGCCCCTCACATCACCTTGGTGGATTCCAGGTTGCGGATCACCCAGTTGTTCAGGCGGATCACGGGCTTGCGCAGCACCAGACCCAGCAGCAGGGAGGGGATCAGGAACAGCGCGAGGTACACCATGTCGAGCAGGTATTCGTTGCCGTAGGATCCGGCCATGGCGGCGTGCATGGCGTCGATGGCGTGCGGGAACGGCAGGAACGGGTACAGCACTTGGAAGAATTTCGGCAGCGTCTCGATGGGGAACGTGCCGCCCGATCCGGCCACCTGCATCACCAGCAGCACCACGGCTATGGCCTTGCCGATGTCGCCGAACGACACGGTGAGCGTGTATACGATGTTCGAGAACACGAGCGAGGCGAGCCATCCCACGGCGAGGAACTGCAGGGCGTGGTTCGCCTGCACGCCGAGGAAGTACATGTCGCCCAGGCATACCAGCGTGCCTTGCAGCAATGCCAGCAGCAGGAAGATCGCGTAGCGTCCGAAGTATTCGTGGTGCAGTCGTAGTCCCCAACGCGAGGCGTTCCCAGGCCCGGCGGGTCCGGCGAGCGGCGGCAGCGAATCGCCCAATCCCAGCACGTGCGCCTTCTCACGGTCGGAGATCGACACTTTCATCATGGCGCATAGGATGATCGCGCCCACCCAGATCGACAGGATTGTGTAGAACGGCGCCATGGCCGAGCCGTAGTTCGCGATCGGGTATACGGCTACGCGGTGCAGCGAGACCGGGGCGGAGATCAGCGTGGAGAGCGTGGATGCGTTGGTTTTGGTCAGCGATTTCAGTTCGTCCGAGTTTTCCGCGCCGTTGTCGTTTGAGTTCAGTTTGGTGATCAGGGTTTTCACCGTGGTGGCTGACGAGTCGAGTTTTTTAGCGACGGCGGCGAGCGTGGATTGGATGGATGCGATGTTCGATCCCACGGTGCCCGTCACGTCGTTCAGGTTGTCGGCTGTGCCGCTCAGCTGGTTGATCATGCCGGTGGTCTGCGTGATCAACGTGCTCACGGAGGATGCCAGTGCGTCGATTTTCGGCTTGACGTTGGTGGAGTAGTCGTCGCGCACGCTGGTGATCGACTGTTGCGCGGATGTGATCTGCCCGAGGATTTCCGTACGCGACTGTTGTGCGGATGCGGTGTTCTGCGTGACCTGTTTGGAGGCGTCGTCAAGGCGCTGCGTGAGTTTCTGCGTATCGCCTTTGGCGTTGTCCAATAGGGTGATTTCGCGGTCGATGGCGTCGAGCAGCGGTTGTTTCGTCTTGTCGTCGTCCGGCAGTTGTTCCACTGATTCGCGCATGTGCTGCAGGCTGGCGGTGTACGTGTCGTATACGGATTCCCCTTCGCCGACCTGCTCGCTGAGCGTCTTCAGCTGTTTCGAGGCTTCGGCGGCGTCCTGGTCCAACGTGTCGAATGCCTTGTCCACCTTGCCGCTCATCGTGCCCAGCGCGTCCGTCATCTGGCTGAGCGCGGAGTTCACGGATGCGGTGACGTTCTTGCCTGCCGCGGTCAGCGAGGTGGCGCCGGATTTGCTTTGCCGCAAGGCGTTCTTGGTCTGTTTGCCTGCGGTGGTGGTGGATTTGAGCAGTTTGTTGGTGGAGTCGACGATGTCGTTGGCCGATCCGAGCAGCTGCGAATACGATGTGACCTGCTGCGAGGCGCCGGTCAGCGTGCTCACCATGGTGTTGAGGTTGCTGTTGAGGTTTTCCATGTATTGCGCCATTTGGGGGCTTTTCGAATAGCGCAGTACGCTTGAGGCCACGTCGAGTCCGACCTGTGCGATGGTTTTGGCGAAGGTCTTGTCGATGGTGTTGGCCACGGTGGTCGCGCCTTGGTCGGTGATGTGGGGCGCGATCGGGTTGATTTTCTCGTTCAGGTAGTACTGGAGTTGGGCGTGCTTGATGTCGGGGGAGAACAGTGTCATCATGTCGGCGCTGAATTGTTTCGGTATTACGATCGCCGCATAGTATGTGCCGGATTTCACGCCGTCGATGGCCTCGTCGCTGCCCACGAACTGCCAGTCGAGCTGGTCGTTGGCGCGTAGCGTGCTGATGATGGTCTCGCCCACGTTGATGCGTACGGGTATGAGATCGGACTTGTAGCCCTTATCGGTGTTCGCCACGGCGACTTTCAGCGCTTTGGTGTTGCCGTACGGGTCCCAGCTGGCGGCGATGTTGAACCAGGCGTACAGGGCCGGCACCACCACCAGGCCCATCGAGACGATGACGGCGATCACGTTGCGGGTGGCGTGGCACATGTCCCGCTTGAAGATGCCCCAGATCAGCTTCACTGTTCGTCCCCTTCCCTGCGTTCCTCCGCATATGCCGTGTGGCTTTCGAGCGTGTCATGCCCTTCGTGTGTCTTGGGCACTTCGGACGTTTCGGGTGTTCTGTACTCCCCGTGTTCCGTAAGGGTTCCGGGATCTCCGTCCTCATGCTCCCCGAGCACACGCGCGTGCATGGCGTGGATCGGCTTGTAGTGCATGCCCGGCCGGAACAGCAGGTTCTCGTGCAGGATCGCGCTGCGGAACTCGTCCGCGCTCATCGTGTCCTCGCCAAGGAAGTTGGCGTACCGTTCGCGCATGTACTCCACCACGATCAGGTATGTGTCGATCACGATGATCGAGATGATCCAGCCGAGCAGCATGGCGAGCTTCATCTGCGTGATGAACAACAGCAGGAGGAACGCGAACGGCAGCACCGCCAGCAGCAGGAACCCGTAGCGTACCAGGCGTGGATACAGGCGGAAGAAGTGCAGGGCCCGCTTGGTGACGACTTCGGGGTACTCCTCGGCGAACTGCTGTGCGGATGCGGTCAGGCGCAGCGGTTCCACCGTGCCCTCGTTGTGTTCGGTGATCATCAGGTCGGTGTCCGCCAGACGGTTGTCGAACAGTCGGTTGAGGTTCAGCGAGAGCTTGCGCACCACTAGGCCGATGAACAGTGCCACCGGCAGGTACCAGAACAGCGAAAGCATGTCGAGCCAGTAATGGTTGGCGTAGGTGCCGCCGATCGGGCCGCGCATGGCGTTGATGCCGTAGGTGAACGGCAGGAACGGTTTCAGGCGGCGGAAGAACTCGGGCATCATCTCGATAGGGTAGAGTCCCGCCGCGCCCGGGATCTGGATGATCACCAGGATCACGGCCACGGCCTTGCCGATATGCCGGAACGCCACGGCGAGCGCGTAGATGATGTTCACGTATACGGACGAGGCGAAGACACCGGCGAGGATGAACAGGAACGGGTGCTTGCATTGGATGCCCAGCGCGAGGTCGCCGATCGTGGCGATGATCGCCTGCAGGAATCCGATGGTGACGAACAGCAGCCAACGGCCCATGTAGCCTTGCCGTGGCGTGTACCGGCGGATCTTCTCGTCACGGTCGACTTCGAGCTTGTAGATCGCGACGAGCACGAAGCCGCCGACCCACAGCGCCAGGTTCGTGTAGAACGGCGTGACCGCGGAACCGTAGTTGTCGACCGGGTACAGCACCTTTTCGTCCAGGTGGACCGGTTCGCCTACGAACGATCCGATTTCGCCGGTGTTGATGCCGAGCATGTCGGAAAGCTGCTGGAACATCTGCGAACTGCTCAGCGCGGCCACGTCGGTGCGTGTGGTGTTGAGCTGCTTGCTGAGGTTGGCCAGTTGCGTTTGCGTGCCTGCGACGGTGGTGTTCGTCTGGCTGACGGTGCGCGACAGCTGGTCGAGCAGGCCGTTGCCCTGTTCCAGCGTGCCTTGCAGCGTGGCGAGCGTTCCGGCCAGCGAACTGTTGGCCATGCCGAGCGTGTCGAGCCCGGTGTTGAGGTTCGGCATGATGGTGCCGGTGATGTTCGTGCGTGCCGTCGTCATCGTGGCGGTGCCGTTGCGCGACAGTGCGGCGACGTCGCTGTTGAACGTGGTGGCGGTGTTCTTGCCCGAATCGATGATCGACGTGGTGTCCCGGTCGAAGGCCGCGATGCGCTGCTGCTGGGTTTTCAGCTGTTTGCGCGCTTCGTCGATCTGCGCGGAAAGATCCTTGTAGGTCTGGCTGTTCGGGTCCAGCTGGCTGTTCTTCAGCGCGTTCTCCATGTTGTCGATGGCGTCGCCGGCGGTGGCGTTGACGCCGTGCATGGTGCCGGAGACCCGACTGAGCGCGTCCTGCGTGTTGTTCAGGCCGGTGATCACGTCGCCGGTGACGTTGCCGACCGTGACCTGCAGTCCGGAAAGCTGCGTGCCGCCGTTATCGAGCGCTCCTACCAGCGTGTTCGAGAACCGTTGGGCCTGCGTGCGCGTCTCTCCGAGGAGATTGGATGTGTTCTTGACGGTTTCGAGCGAATCGGTGATTTCCGAGGCGAGTGCCGCATTGGATTGTTTCGCCGAGTCGATGGTCGTAGTGGCCTTGTCGAGTGTGGAGCGGGTGCTGCTCAATTGCCGTTGGACGTTGTCGAGCTGGTTGATGGTGTCGTTCAGGTCGTTGACGACATCGCTTTGCGTGGTGCTCAGGCTGTTCGTGGTGGCACCGGCCGCGGCCTTGACCTGTTTTGCCACGGCGTCGGCCACACTGGAGACGAACGTGGAGTTGATCTGCTCGTCGATGGTGGTCGCGCCCGTATCGGTGATCTTCGGGGCGATGGCGTTCATCTTCTCGTTGATGTAATAGGTGATCGACGGCTGGTCCTTCTCGCCCGTCACGGTGCCGATCAGGCTGGCGCTGAAATCCTTCGGCAGTACGATTGCCGCATAGTATTTGCCCGCCTTGACGCCTTCGACGGCGCGTTCCTCGGACACGAAGCGCCATCCGAGCTGATGATTCGACTTGAGCTGGGTGACGGTCTGCCGGCCGGCGTTGAGATGTCCCACCAGAGCGGAGGTCGTGCCCTCGTCCTCATTGGCCACGGCCACCTGGATGTTGCCGGTATTCGAATACGGATCCCAGTTGGCCAGGATGTTGCACCATGCGTACAGCGAGGGGATGATGGCCACGCCCATGGTGACGACGAGCGCCACGGGGTTCCTCAGAATCCTTTTCACGTCACGAAGGAAGATGGCGAAAACTGTGTGCATCACACCTCCTGCAGCTGCAACCAAAGCGTCGGAGCGTCACGCCGAAGCGGTGCGGAATCGGATCCAGGCCGCCCGGTACACCGCTGTCCAGTCCTGCGATATTCTATGTTGCCATCCGGGACGTGCACGCGGAGCAGTCGAGCGAATTACGCTATCTGATACATAAACGGTCACGAACCGATATGCGCGATGCCCATTAGCGGTGTGACCCTCATGTGGTAGTGCTTCTATAATGAATGGGATTTGAGAATGATCTGCCGCATAGTGAGGGGAAGGGGTATCCGTTGGCATCACATGGTCGGCGTGCGCAATCGCACGGAACACGCAATATTGTCATTATCCTGGCCTGTATCGCCGTGGTGATTGGCGTGGCAATCGTATGCGGGTTGGCGTTCTACAAGCAGGCGCAGTCCGTCAAAAGCCATGAGAACCAGGCGGTCGTGGCGCTGTCCGATATTTCCGGTTCCGAAGTGCTCAAAGACGGGGGCGTATCGTCCACGGCCATCACGCAGGCTCAGACGCATACCGCCGAGGCGAAGCGCATTGCGCATGGGCCGTTGTGGAGTATCGCCAGCGTGATGCCCGGCGTGGGCAATGATGTGAAAACCGTGCGAGGCATGACCGAAGTGCTGGATGATCTGGCCCGACAGTCGCTTCCCGCAATCAGCAGCATGTCACACAAACTCGCCGCCGCACAGCTGAACAGTCAGGGCGGCACACTCAACTTGCAGCCGATCGCGTCCATACAATCCGATTTCGCTGCGGTGAGCAAGCAGATGAAACAGCAGTTGGATACATATGATTCCCTGCCTACGCCGAGAATCGGCATGGTCGCCAAAGCGTATCAGCAAGGTAAGGAGCGTCTTGCCTCCATCGTCAGCACCGTCGACCATCTCAATAGCACCATGCAGATGATGCCTGCGATCCTCGGGCAAAACGGAGCCAGAACCTATCTGATCGCCGTGCAGACCACATCCGAACAGCGTTCAGGCGGCGGCCTGGTGGGCTCCGTCGGCACGCTGCAAGCCAACCAGGGGGCTGTAAGCGTCGGTGAATTCCGTGCGGACACCGAACTGCTCAACGGCGGCAACGGCAATGCCGAGGAATACGCTGTGTTCAACGGCCCTTTGACATTCTCGCTGGACGTTCGAGACACCTTCGCCGTTCCGAATCTTGAACGCAACGCTGAAATGCTCGCGGCCACCTGGAAGCGGTCCCCCTACGCCAGCGACGTCGACGGCTTCATCGCCATCGACCCCGTATTCATCCAGGAAATGGTGAAGCTCAACGGCAACATCACGTTGCAGGACGGTACGGTGCTCACCGGAGACAATACCGCGCAGTACCTGCTGAACACCATTTACAAGGAAGTCCCCATAGCGCAGCAGGACGCCTATTTCGAATACATCGCGCAAACAGTGGTGAACGAGGCCTTCGGCAAAATGAATACCCAAAAAATGCTGAACATGGCGCAAAGCGTCGGCGATCTGATCGAACAACGCCACTTCTACGCTTACACCACGCACTCGGACGAAACGAAATACTTCCAGGAATCCGGCATCTCCGGCAAGGAAAGCACCCCGCAGATCGGCATCTATCTCAACGAACAGAACCCCTCGAAACTCGGATGGTACATCGACCGCCAAGCCAAGGTCACCAAGACAGGAACCGGCAAGAACGGTGCGAGAACCTACCACGTGCGGTACACGCTGACCAACACGCTGACCGATACTGAAAAGGCGAGCGCCAGCGCGTACATTCTCGGTGGTATGGGGAACAATCCCGTGGCGGTAGCCGGCACATCGGTGCAGCGCATGCTCTTCTACGCTCCAGCAGGCGGGTCGATCGGCAAGATCACCAGCACCGGCGATGTGCGCGATCAGCGAAAAGCCACCATGGACGGCAAACAGCTCACAACCAACGTGGCATACATCGCCCCCGGCAACAGCGTGACCTTCGAATTCGACGTAACCACATCGCCCAAGGCGACCACCGATCTGACCATCGACCAGACGCCATCCGGCAAACTGCGCAACGAAGTCGACTACCAGTACTAAACCGTGCCGGCTCACGCTTGCACGCCGGCAGACTGCACGCCCGCAGGCCGCGTGCAAGCGGGTGGGCGCGCAAGCAAATAACGGTACGCAATAACAGGCAGTCGGCGAGCGTGCGATGGCACGGTAAACGCAATACGCAAAGCCAGTGCGAACAGATTCATGGGAATGCGCTCGTGGGATAGGGTAGGGCGATAATGAAACCATGACTATCGCAACACCGGAACGCTACGCACAGATGCTGGACGCCGCACGCCAAGGCGGATACGCCTACCCCGCGATCAACGTGACCAGCACGCAGACCCTGAACGCGGCCCTGCAAGGCTTCGCCGAAGCGGAATCCGATGGCATCATCCAAGTCTCCGTAGGCGGCGCCGCCTACCTGTCCGGGCAACGCGTGAACGACCGCGTCACCGGCTCGCTCGCCTTCGCGGCCTTCGCGCACGAAGTCGCAGCGAAATACCCCAACATCACCATCGCTCTGCACACCGACCACTGTGCCAAGCAATACCTCGACGAATGGGTGCGCCCGCTGCTCGACCACGAAGCCGAACAGGTGAGACACGGCCAGGAACCCACCTTCCAATCCCACATGTGGGACGGATCCACTGTGCCGTTGAACGAAAACCTCGACATCGCCGAGGAACTGCTCGACAAATCCCAAGCCGCACACACCGTGCTCGAAATCGAAATCGGCGCGGTCGGCGGCGAAGAGGACGGCCACAGCGCCGAAATCAACGACAAGCTCTACTCCACCCCCGCACAGGGCATCGCCGTCGCGCAACGGCTGGGACTCGGCGAACGCGGACGCTACATGGCCGCCTTCACCTTCGGCAACGTGCACGGCGCATACAAGCCCGGTGTGGTCAAACTCCGCCCGGAACTACTCGACGAAATCCAGGCCACGCTCGCGCTCGCGGTTCAGGCCGGCGAGATGCCCGACCCCTCGCACACGCTGGACGTCGCCCCTGGCAAGCCGTTCGCCCTGGTGTTCCATGGCGGATCCGGCTCCACGTCTGAGGAGATTGCGCGGGCCGTGAGCTACGGCGTGGTGAAGATGAACATCGACACGGACACGCAGTACGCGTTCAGCCGTGCGGTGGCCGGGCACATGTTCTCCCACTACGACGCCGTGCTCAAAATCGACGGCGAGGTGGGCAACAAGAAGATGTACGATCCGCGTTCGTGGGGGCGTGAAGCGGAAAGTGCCATGGCGGCCCGTGTGGTGGAGGCCTGCAAGCAGCTCGGCAGCGCGGGCAAGGCACTGAAGTAGTTTGGGTGCCGCGCTGGCATGGTAGCCGTTGGCGCGGCCGGTGGTATGGGTACGTGCGCGGCTGACTGACGGTTGGCGCGGCTCGTGGATTAGTAGCCGGCGATGGTTTTCGCGATGCTCCGCCTGTGCGGGCCGATAGCGGTCGACCGTGTCCAGACTGCGATTTCGACAGCGTTTCGGCGTTTGCCCGGTAGAGGGCGCAGGGTAGGCTTTGTAAGGCCTTGGGTAAGGCTTTGAGGCGAAATCGCGTACGCACGGAGGTGCAACAACATGCCTGGAATTGTTTTGATCGGTGCCCAGTGGGGAGACGAAGGCAAGGGTAAGGCGACCGACCTGATCGGTACCAAGGTCGACTATGTTGCCCGCTTCAACGGCGGCAACAACGCTGGCCATACCGTGGTGGTCGGCGACGAATCGTATGCGCTGCACCTGCTGCCTTCCGGCATCATCAGCCCGAACGTGACCCCCGTGATCGGCAACGGTGTCGTCGTCGATCCCGAAGTGCTGTTCGAAGAGATCGACGGACTGGAAAGCCGTGGCGTGGACTGCTCCCGACTGCTGGTGAGCGAGGCCGCGCACGTGATCGCGCCGTACCATCGCACGCTTGACAAGGTGACCGAACGTTTCCTCGGCAAGCACAAGATCGGCACCACCGGTCGCGGCATCGGCCCGGCATACGCCGACAAGATCAACCGCGTCGGCATCCGCGTGCACGACCTGTTCAACGCTGAGCACCTGCACGACAAGGTCGAGGCGAGCCTGCACCAGAAGAACCTCATGCTGGTCAAGCTGTACAACCGTCGCGCCGTCGACGTGGACCAGACCACCGACGAACTGCTCGCATTGGGCGAGCGGTTGAAGCCGTATGTGGCGAACACCTCCCTGGTGCTCAACAAGGCGCTTGACGAAGGCAAGAACGTGCTGTTCGAAGGCGGACAGGCCACCATGCTCGACGTGGATCACGGCACGTACCCGTTCGTGACCTCTTCCAACCCGACCGCCGGCGGCGCATGCACCGGTACCGGCGTCGGCCCCACGCGCATCAACCGCGTGATCGGCGTGGCCAAGGCGTACATCACCCGCGTGGGCGAAGGCCCGTTCCCGACCGAACTGTTCGACGAATCCGGCGACTGGCTGCGCGAGCAGGGCCACGAGTATGGCGTGACCACCGGTCGTCCGCGTCGCTGCGGCTGGGCCGATACCGTGGTGAACCGCTATGCCGCGCGCGTCAACGGTCTGACCGACATCGTGCTCACCAAGCTTGACGTGCTCACCGGCTTGAAGGAAATCCCGATCTGCGTGGCATACGACGTCGACGGCGAACGCCACGACGAAATGCCGACCGATCAGGCCGCCTTCACCGCCGCCAAGCCGATCTACGAGACCATGCCGGGCTGGACCGAGGACATCTCCGCCTGCCACAGCTTCGACGAGCTGCCGGAGACCTGCCAGGCGTACGTGAAGCGTTTGGAAGAGCTGAGCGGCTGCCGTATCTCCGCGATCGGCACCGGCCCGCAGCGCGATCACATCATTCAGATCAACTCGCTGATTGACTGATTCCTGCTGCCTATATGGCTACGATTGGTGCCGGCTGGGCTTCATGCCCGCCGGCATTTTCGTTATGCGCGTGAAGCGCAACGGGGCTGCGTGCAGTCGGGCCATCCCCAATGTCCGATTCCCCCGAATCGGTCACGCAGCCCCACAATCCTCGCCCCTGGATGTCCGATTCTCCCGAATCGGACACGTAGGGTTGATGAAAGAACCGTAGATGTCGTTTTCTCCCGAATCGGTCATCCGGGCGTTGGCCTGGTACGTCTGGTTGTCCGTTTCTCCCGAATCGGACATGAGGGCGCGTAAATATGGTGGGGAACCGGCAGGCGTAAAGATAGTAGGGAATCGGCAGTCAGGTAAAGCGCCATACATAGCCAAGAGGCATAGCCAAGAGATGCGGCCAAAAGACGTAATTAAGATGCAACCAAGGCACGATCAAGGCGCAACCCAACACACCCAGGAGGCGGCAAGTGGCAGCAGAAAAGCAGGAGACGAGCGTGGCACAGCGCGTTGAGCGGATCGTCCCGATGTTCAACCGCATGAAGTGGAAGATCGCCGCCGCGGGCATAATCGTGGGTCTTCTGTCCGGCCTGCTGGTGGTGCTGTATCGTCTGGGCATCGAGCATTGCACACGGTTCGCGCGGTGGATGTACGCGCAGATTCGCGTGAATCCGTGGCTGATCATTCCGTGGGTGTTCGCCGCGCTGGTGGTCGGCCTGCTGATCGCCTGGATGGTCGGTAAGGAGCCGATGGCTTCGGGAAGCGGTATTCCACAGACCGATGGCGTGGTGCTTGCCGGGTTGAAGATGCGGTGGCAGACGATTCTGCCGGTCCGTTTTATCGGCGGTTTGCTGGGTGCACTGTTCGGGTTGTCGTTGGGCCGCGAGGGCCCGTCGATTCAGATCGGCGCTTCGGGCGCCCAGTTTCTGTCGCATCGACTGCGTGGCCGTCGCCGTGAGGACGTGCAGGAGCATTATGTGGTGACTGCCGGTGCCGCGGCCGGCCTGTCGGCGGCGTTCAGTGCGCCGTTGTCCGGCATGATGTTCGCGTTGGAGGGTATTCATCGTAGTTTTTCGCCGGTGATTCTGATGGGCGCCACGGCGGCTTCGCTTACCGCCGATGTGGTGTCGAAGTATTGTTTTGGTTTGCGACCGGTGCTTGATTTCGGTTCGGTGGAGCAGTTGCCGCTTGGCGAATATGTGTGGCTGATTCCTCTTGGCTTGGTCGCTGGCCTGGTCGGTTCGTTGATGAATCGTTCGCTGTTGGGCTTGCAATCCTTGTACGGCAGACTTCCTGCGTGGTGCCGTCCGCTGATTGCCTTGGCGATTGCGCTGCCGGTGGGCATTTGGCTGCCTGATGTGCTGGGTGGCGGTTCGAATCTGATCGACATGGCCGAGCATGCCAGCGTGGGCTTGGGCATGTTGTGCGTACTGTTTGTGGCGAAGGTGCTGTTTACGAGCACGAGTTTCGGCTCCGGTGCGCCGGGTGGCATTTTCATGCCGATTCTTGCCGTGGGTTCGCTGGCCGGCGGTATTTGCGGCGTCGTCGCACAACGGACGTGCGGCTTGGATAGGGGAGCGGTCGCCGTGTTCGCGGTGTGCGTGATGACCGGTGTGCTGGCGGCTTCGGTGAAAACCCCGATCACGTCGATTCTGCTGGCTGTTGAGATGTCGGGTACGCTGACGCATATGCTGCCTGTTGCGGCGGTGGTGTTCATCGCCATGCTGGTTTCGGACGTGCTGCACACCAGGCCGATTTATGATGCGCTGCTGGATCGGTATATGCGCTCGCAGAAGTTGGATGTGCAGTCTCCGAGCGCCATACGTAATGGGGTGTTGGAGCTGCCGTTGGAGATGGGTTCCGTGGCGGATGGCAAGCGGATCCGCGATGTCGACTGGCCGTCCGGCTGTTTGGTGATTGGGCTTCGCCGCGGGGAGAAGGAGATTGTGCCGCGTGGCGATACTGCGCTGCGTGGTGGTGATTATCTGATCGTGCTGTTCAGCGGCGAGCAGGAGCGTACGGTGCGTCGGGCCATGCACCGCCTGTGTGATGTGGATGTGTGACCGGCGGATTGCGGTTGTCTCGCGCTGGGTGGGAATGGGAATTGGTCTGGGTCTGTGCTACGACCGCCGAACCGTGTACACTCGGAACGGAACAAAGGCGAATGCATGAACCGTGCGAGTTGATGAACGGTTCTGTGGGCGGCGTGGTTCGAAGGATTCGGCCGGGTCAAGGAGGTCGCGGCGGAATCGCGGCGTCTCCCGTTTCGCCGTGGAGAGACGAATAAGCAGGATCGAATGGAATCACAGACGAATAACGCCCTTGACGGCGATGATGCGGCTGATGCCTGGCAAGGCATCCAGCATCTTGATATGCCGGATCTGGATGTGCCGAATCTTGGGGAGATCACTTCGACGTTCGAACCGATAACCGATGCCACGCCGGTGTCGGGTGACGGCTCCACGCCTTCCGCATCCTCCGAACCGTCCGTGTCTTCCGTGGCTCCCGCGTCTTTCGCGCCGTTCGCACGTCCCGCTATCCCAATGTCCGATTCACCCGAATCGGTCACGCAGGGTGGTGCTGCGTATGCCGGGATGTCCGATTCACCAGAATCGGTCACGCAGGGTAGCGCGGATAGTGCACGGTTGTCCGATTCACCCGAATCGGACATCCAGGTGGGGCCATCCACGCAGGAGATGAGTGAGGTGCACGCGCGTTCCTATGCCGCGTCCATCCCGCACCCCACGGGTGCGGCCGCCGCCGAGCAGCCGCCGCAGATTCCGCTCGCCCCGGTGAAGCGTGTGCAGGCGCAGTTCAATCCGCTGGCGGATGGTCTGCTGTACTTGGTGGTGTTCGTCGGCGGTTTCGTTGGTGCCGCCATGCGTTTTGGTCTTGCTTTGGCGTTCCCCTCGCCGCTTGCTCGGCGTGGCGTGCTCAGCGCGTTCCATATCGCCACGTTTGGCGCCAACATGCTCGCCTGTCTGCTGCTTGCCTTGGTCACTATCTGTGTTTCGCAGGCGTCGTGGCTGACCCGGCGCGTCAAACAGCTGATTTCGAAGGGTGTGGGGCTGGGCTTGTGCGGCGGCTGTTCCACGCTGTCCACGTTGTGCGTCGAAGAGTTGACGTCGTTGCGTGATGGTGAGATCGGCGGCACTGTGCTGTATGTGCTGCTCACGTTTGTGTGCGGTGTGCTGTGTTCGATGCTGGGTGTCAAGTTGGGGTTGCTGCTGACTGCGCGGCGGAAGTCCCAGGTGCTGCATGAGGCGGTGCGCAATGCCATGCGTAGTGATGGCGGTTCGGGCCCGGTGATCGAGGGCATGCCGCAGCGGGTGGCTGATCGGCTGGCGTCGGGCGATGCCGTGGATTCGGCGGATGCCGAGGCTTTGATTGCGGCCGAGGCTCCGATTGTGGTGGATAGGCCTGTTGCCGTGCCGAGCGAGTCGGGCGGTGCACAGGGGGATTCCGGCGAAAACAGCGGTGCGGATAAGCACACCGCGACCGGTATTCCTGCGTTTGAGCCGGCTCCCATTACCGACGAGATTCCATTGGTCGGCGATTTGGCGACCGGTGAGGTGGTCGAGCTTCCCGCGTCGGCACAGAGCGTCGCATCCGCTCCTGTGGCGGACACGGGTGAGATTCCGTCGGTCGACCCGGCCGATTCCCAGGGCGCTTCCGCCGGTTCCGATGATGTCAGTGCCGCTTCCGCTCCCGCGGAATCGTCCGAGGAGGGGAGGGCCTGATGATCTCGACGTTTCTGATGGTATGCGTGTTCGGCGGTCTGGGTTCGGTGACCCGTTTCATCGTGAACACATCCGTGCATCGTTGGTGGAAGGGTCGTCTGTTCCCTCTTGCCACGTTCATGATCAACTGTCTTGCCGGTTTTTGCGCCGGTATCGCGGCGGCCGGCTATGCCAGTGGCGAGGTGGAGTATGCCACGCGCACGCTGTTCGTGGTCGGCTTTCTTGGCGGGTTCTCGACGTTCTCCACGTTGATCAACGAGTCGATGGCGTTGCTTCGTGGCAAGCGGTTCGCCATGGCCGGCCTGTATTGTCTGCTGTCGCTGGTGGTGCCGGTGCTGTGTACGGTCGCCGGCTGGTTCGTGGTCAATCTTGCGCACTGAACCGCTGGGGCCGGTCGGCCGGTTGTCATGATGCATCGACACGTCATAGTGTCATGGCGTCGTAGCATTGCGACCCTCGCGCTTCGTGCGCCGTGGCTCTTATGCGGTATCACCGTTCCGCCGGCCACTGCTCGAACCAGTCGAGCAGCCGATCCACGCTTGCGTCGCTCCAATCCATGAGTCGCGGCCCGCCCAGCTCGCGATTGTACGGCTGGTTGAACACAACCACGTGTTGCCCGACTTCGCGCAGCACGGCGATGTTGGCGGGGGAGTCGTCGATGTGCACGGTCGCCTGGATGCTGTCTTTCAGACCGGCGAAGCAAAGCGACATGTAGGGGATGTTGTTGTCGTCGAGCCATTTTGCGGTGTCGGACACGACGATGCGGTGCTGACCGGACACGAACAGCCGGTGCGTGACGATACGGATGTATACGTGCTCGTCGGCCAGCCGCTGTAGTGCGTGCGTGACGCCAGGAATCGGCTTCATGGTGGCGTAGAGATGTTCCTCTTCGGCGGCCTTGTGCGCGGCGATGTATTCGGCGTTGCTGGAGAACGGCCAGCCGTCGTTCTCGACCAGCGCGTATCGCGTATTCGCAGGAACGGTGTTCGGGTCCATCCGGCCCACGCGGATCAGGTAGTCGCGCATCGCCCCGGCGTAGTCGGCGCATACGCCGTCCAGGTCCAGATTGAGCACGCGGTATCCGCTTACGCCTACCTGCTGGTTCGCGTATTGCTTCGGAATCGTCGGATTCATTGTCCTGCTCCTTCGCTGTCCATAATGTTTCACGCTTTGTTTCACGGTTCGTTCTACGCTTCGTCTCACGCTTGGTCGGAGCCGTGCGCGCGCAAGCCGTCATGCGTCCCCGTCGCGGTATGCCTGCCGGTAATCGCATTGTGCGGAACGTTGGGCGCATCGCCCCGCACGATCATCTACCGGACAGCTTGGCATGTCATTGCCCCGATGATGCCGATGCGGAATCGGTGACGGTCAGCGTCGGCACTACCTGTTCCACGATGCGGTCGCAATCGTTCCTCTGCGCGGACGGATAATCGAACTGTATCGCACGGATCGCGCCCGCAGACACCATTTCACGCACGTACGTGATGGTGCCGTTCTCCTCCCAGCTCGCTGTGAATTCGGTATCGGTGACCTGCTGGTAGGCCACCTGATGTCCGGCTGTCGTCTGCTCGAACGCGGATTCGGGCGTTGCGTTCAGCGCATTGTTCGAGCCCCAGGCGGTGATGGTCATGCCTGTCTGGTTGTTGGTGAACGTACGTCCGTCGCCGTTGGCGGCTTCGGGGTTCCACGTGAAGCCGGCCGGAATGGTGACCGCATAGCCGAACCGTGCGTTGGCGTAGACCCCGCCTGCGGACGGTTGCGCATCCTGCTGCTTCGTTTTGGTTTTCTTCGATTTCGTGTCCGTTGCCGAGGATTTGCCGGACTGCTTGGAATTCTGATTGCTTTGGTTCGCGGTTCCGTTGCCGGCGCGCGTATTGCCTGAAGCGGCGCTGCTGGTGGTCGTGCTTGAGCCTGATCCTGAGCCGGTTCCGTGCTCGCTCGTCATCATTCGCACGATGCCTATGCCGCTGAACACCACCACGATGCATACCAGGATCACGATCGCAGCCGTAGTTGCCGGATGCTTGCGGGAGCTGCCGGATTTTCCTGTCTTGCCCGCGCTGGCCTTGCTCTTTGCGCTGTTCCTCGTGGCGCTCTTTGCGGCACTAGCGCCGGTGTTTTTCCTGTCGCTCTTGTTCTTGGCGTCTTTACGCTTGCTTTTGCCCTTACTGTTCCGGCCGTTGCCCTGACCGCCATCGGTGCCGCCGTCGGCACCGTCGGCATACCCGTCGGCCGTACCGTACGAGTCGTTGCCGTACTGGCTGTAGGGATCATAGGCGGGCTCGTAGGAGGCCTGGCGCTCGAATTCCTGCTCGAACTCTTCCAACGGCGTCGGTTCGCCCTGTTGCGGGTAATCCTGCGTTTGATAGCCGGAGCCGCCATAACCGCCCACCGCCCCCTGCGGCAGCGGCAGCGTCGCCTGGCTGCCGGTCTCCCAACCGCAGGCGGTGCAGAATCTGGCGTTGGGGACGAGCGGCTGTCCGCATTGCTCGCAGAATTCCTCGGGCATTGATTCTCCCCTCTCGCATGCGTCCCCGTTGCAAGGCGATGCGGTTCCCTCATGGCTTCATGGCGTTCCTCTTCCCAGCTTAGCGAACACTCCGGCTTCGCACGCTCCATGGCCGCGTGCCGATAGCAAACCAGGGCGGTGCTTATTCGTTGCCTGCTATGGTTTTGCGCATCTGATGAAAAGCACCATGCTCGCGCAGGTAATCGCGCAGGTATGGCAGCCTGAAGTCGACGTAGCCATATGACGACTGGTAGATAATGTCTTCCTTAATCAGTTGCGTGCGATACACATTTGCATAACCTGGGTCACGTTCCAGTCGTTTGGCTATATCTCTTGTTGAGGAGGGGCCGTCATCCTGTGCCATGGCAAGCAGGTAGTCGCGTCCCATGGGGGAGAGGCCGTCCAAGGCTGGGCCATGCACCATGTCGCCGAGCTTGATCTTCGCCTGTCGGATGCCCTCTGCGGCATCGGAAGGGATTAACTCGTCACTACTGGAAGAACGAGTCTGTGCTACGCGCCAGGTCCAGTAGCCGACAAGCTGGATCATGAACGGATAGCCGTTGGTCGCCTCGGCCAGCATGTCCAGTGTGCGATTGTCTGCGTGCCTGCCGTTATCCGTGATCGTCTTTTCGAAGGCTTTGCGTACGTCGGATAATGGCACATCGGCAAGGTGCATGCGTTCGGCTCTGCGTAGGAAGGTTAGCACGTCGTCGTTGATTACATCTTCGACCATGGACGGCAGACCTGCGAACACGAAGGCTACGTTGCGTTTTTCGCGGATGAGATGTTGTACTGCGGTGGCTAGCGACCGCATTTCCGACAGGCTTGATGCTTGGACCTCATCCAAGGTGATCAGAATCCCGCGGTTCTTGCGCTCAAGCTTGTCAAGTCGTTCGGTCATTGCCCTGCGGAAGTCCAAGGCGTGCTCTGCTGCATCGAATCCGACTGAGCCGAGACTGACTGAGCCGCCGACAGGTGTTCCGGTGATCGACATGGATGCGGATGGCAGGGTTACGGAGCTGATTTTCCCATTCGAAGGAGCAAGGGCTTCAATCAGGCGGGGCATGAACATGGATTCTGCGGTTTCGTCGATTACCAGCCAGTCGCGTTTACGAGCCAGATCGCCCAGTGCGTTGAGCATGACGGTCTTGCCGACGCCTCTTGCGCCGGTCACGTACATGAGACGGCCTGGTGCGCCGACGCCGTCGTCAAGCGCGTAGGAGAAGTCTTCGAGGTCCTGTTCTCTTCCGACCAGGACCGGCGGTGTCATACCGGCCGTTGGCTTGAATGGATTCGGCATACGACTCTCCTTGTCCTTTGTATTTCCGTTGGTGCATCGCTCCTGCTTCGCAACGCTTAGTTCGCAAGGATACTACGGAACTTATAAAAGATATAAAAAGTTATAAAAAGACGTATGCGGATGCTCAACAATAACCATGTGGGCGCTCCTTTGGTGCTGCGGGTGGTGCACCGATTTGGTGCTCCGACCTCACCACCCAATCCACCACCGATATCGGCGTATCAAAGGGCGCTTCAGGGCACTTGACGGGAAAGCCGCGGTACGTCAAAATAGCTCGTGATCGTTGAAAAGAAGCCATTTCCGGGCATGAAAAAAGGGTTTTCGAATTGCTTCGAAAACCCTGCTGGCGGAGAATACGAGATTCGAATTACATAGTACCGGATTCTCGATAAATCGAGAGAAACGGCGACACGCCGGGAAAAACAGTGTGATTCCAACGGTTCTTGGCATTGTGCAAAAGCGGATGCTGCGTAGTTTTCCTGCCGGAACGTACCCAACGGAGGGTACTAGGAGGGAACCGCGATATGCTGTCGTCAACAACGGCAGGAGCCGGAGAACGGACGGCCGTCCGGAATTTCATGAAAGGTCGCAGGCGATGAGTGGAACGAGTGGATCGCGCAGGAGCTGGGGCAAGATCAGGGTGAAGAAGGTGCGTGGCGGCACCTCCTATTACGCCGAATATCCCGATCCCAGACCCGACAGGAAGGGCGCTGACGGGAGGCGTGAGCGCATTCGTGCGCCCTTCGCATTCAGCAGCAGGCAGGCCGCCGAGGGGTGGCTCGCCCAGCAGAGGAACCGCATCGACGGCGGCATCTGGGTCGATCCCCGCGATGAGTATGAGGATTCGGCTTCCGCGAGGAAGGCCGAGGAGCGGCGTTCGGAGTCCTTCCGTGATTATGCCGAACGCTGGTTCGGCGGCAAGATCGCCCGTGGGGAGATCCGTCCCTCCACGGTGCGCACGTACCGGCAGCGGTTGGACAGCGTGCTGTATCCCGCGTTCGGGGACAAGGCCATGCGTGACATCACCGTGGAGGACGTCGAGCGCTGGTACGAGGAGATGGGCAGGCCGCGCAAGGTGGACGGCAGGCCGTCGACCAAGGAGAGGCCGCGTCTGAGCACCCGTGGCAACGCCTACGGTCTGCTCAGGCAGATCATGCAGTCGGCCTGCACCGCGCCCAACGCGATACTGGACTTCAATCCCTGCCAGATCAAGGGCGGCTCCGCCCACAAGGGCAGGGAACGCGCGGTCATAGGGCCGGAGAAGGTGCGGGAGATCGCCGACAACATGCCGGGCAAATACCGGCTGGTGGTGCTTCTGGGATTCTGGCTGTCGCTGCGTATAGGCGAGATCCTCGCCCTGCGGCGCAGGGACATAGACCTTGACGGCAAGGTGGTCCGCATCACGCACGCCGTGACCTATTCCAAGGAATACGGTTTCGTCGACGGCGATCCCAAAACCGAGGCCGGCATACGCTCGATACCCATTCCGGACGGCCTCGTGGCCGAGATCAGGAAGCACATCGACGAATACGCCGACCCCGGCGATGACGGCAAGCTGTTCCACACCGCCACCGGCAACTACGTCCATCATTCGGAGGTCGAGAAGGCGTTCATCAAGGCGCGCAGGAAGGCCGGCTGCGAGGACGTGGTGCTGCATGGCCTGAGGCACAGCGGCAACACCTACTTCGCGCAGAACACCGATGCCACCATCGCCGACCTGCAAGCGCGCGGCGGCTGGTCCACCTCCTCGATGGCCGCCCACTACATGCACAGCTCCCAAGACCGGTTGAGGCGGCTGACCGAGGAGATGGACGCCGCCCGCGGCGATGGCGGCGGGGACACGGGCGACGCGGGCGAGCTCGAATCGCTGCGCAGGCAGCTCGAGGAATCCAACAGGAGGAACGCCGAGCTGATCCGATTCCTCACGGAAAGCTACGGCGCACAGGACAAGTAGCGGGAAAAGGACGATTTACCCCGTATGGCGTGATGGGCTGTACGGGGCTTTTCGTGTCTGAGGGGAAAATTACGGCTTCCGGATATAAATGCGTATGGTCGAACTGCTTTCCGTTATAGGAAAAATCTATAGCTCGGTCATTCGCGACATTGCACGGCAAGGCAAACCGACATCGAAAAGGGCCTCAAAAGGGGGATCTAGAGGCCAAAAGGACGAAAATCGTCGATTTTCATCTGTATTCGGCTTTTCAAAACTGCGCACTTACCCCCTGAACACGCGACGTTCCGCAACCGGTGCGGACGTGCAGCGGTCAGGAAAGAGGAATTGCCATGCAAGAGTCATGGTTAACGTCATATACCCGGCTTGCCGCCTATCTAGGACTAACCGCCGACGGAATCCGCCGAATCCTGAAGAACGAGGAGCTTCTCCTTCATCTTGTGCGCTGCAACGCGCAGGAAGCCGGTGCGGACTGGCACAAGGAATGCGCTGAATACAGGGCGCGGCTTCGGCATCCAGCAGGACGCGGCTACACGGATGTGCGGATGTTCTTCCGAGCGTTCGCACCGCAATTCCTAACCGACGCCGGGGAATTACGGCGGGCCGTGTCCGGACAACCTACGTGGATTAAAGTCGCTGATGCCGGACGCGAGTACCTGGCCAGCGCGAGGACGCTCAGCAAGAAAACCGCTCTCGGCGGTTTCGAACTGGGCGGCCTCAGCTCCATACGAATCCGGCGAACTTTACTGGTGCGGCGCGAGGAGATCGCCAGCCGCTGGCCGCGACGCGACCTGTTGATGCGGGCGGGTCTGGGAATCTCGCGGAAATTCGAGAACCCGGCTTCCAGTGGGCCGCGAACGGGCGCGTATGCGGCGGCGGACGCCACTACTTCGGGAATGACGATGACTGATAGTGCTCTAGGCAATCTTCGCGGGTCTGGGGCGGTGCGGGCGACGGATTGGCCTCATCGGAATCACGATGGCGATTTTCCGCGAAATCCTTCACGGCGGTTCCTGCGCCGGGCTGACGCTGGCATCGACGCCGTCGTGAACGAGGGGCGGTGATCGGCGATGGTGGCAGTTTTCCCGAAACATCAAACCGAGTCCGCCGAGCCGAAGAGGGGCGCGTACGTCGATGTGCCGCTATTCGGCGATCCTGAGCCTGATACGACGAAAGCGGCGGCATCCTCGGATGCGGAATACCCGACCCGGTGCCTGCATCCCCACCGCCGTTCCAATGGCATGAAGGTGCGCTGCGGTCATTGCAGCGGCTGCCGATTGCGCAGACAGCTCGACGTTCTGAGCATAGGCAAGGCGGGTCTGGAAAAATCCGGCACGTTCGTGTTCGTGACCCTGACGGCACCCTCGTTCAGCCGACCCGGTGTGCCCGTGCATAGGGTGGGGAAGGGTTGCCCGTTGTGCGGCAGGGAGCATGGGGAAGGGTATCCCCTGAGCGGTGTGCCCCGGAACTTCGACCGTGATGTGAACTTCGCCGCGATGGCGACGTTCAACGTGCAACTGGGGGGTCTGCTGAACGCGACCATGACCAAGCTGAGGAAGAAGTACCCGCGCTTGGCGTACTTCTATACAATCGAATTGCAATCCCGTATGGCTGCGCACGTGCATCTGCTGCTGCGATTCCCCGGCGAAAAGACCTACGTCAACACCGACAATCTTGCCAAGCTCATCGGCGGCACTCGTCTGAAGGGCTCGCTTGTGCAATGGGGCCCGGTCATCGATATCCAACAGGTCGGCGACGATATGAACAGGCAGATCGTCGACCTGCCGACCAGCAAGGTCGCCCCGCTTGGTGATGGCGAACGGCTGCTGCGCTACATGACCAAAAGCATCCGCGATGGCTTGGTGCAGGATGTCGCGGACATCGACGGTCTGACCGAAAGCGAACGAAAGAAGGCCGGACTTTACCGGATGTGGGTGCAGCGGACGGTTGACGGGCTTCCGCTCTTCGACGAGGTCAATCCCTCGGAATGCTGCCCGGTTCATGGCGCAATCGCCAATGTGCGGTTTGTCGAACCCTTCAAGGTGTTCCGGCCTTCCGAAAAAGAACGGCAGCGTAAGGGAGAACGGCTGAGGCAACAGGCTCTTCTGAGACTGATGCTGGCCAACTCCTCATATGGCGGGAACGCCGATGAATCCGCCAAGCCGGAGCCGCGAACCGTTGCCCATCAAGGGAAAGCATGGGAACGTGGCGCGGTGGTGTGGAGCGAGCGTTGCGTATGCGAGCGAATCCAGCCGAAAGTCACCAGAAGACACAGACGGAATTACGGCCTCGGCGCACGATTGTGGGGCGACTCACGTAATTGGTGCGAGCTAACCATGACCGGGCTCAAGAAGGAACGTCGGGACCGTTTCGCCGAAGCGGGCAATGATGCGGCCCCAGACAGGGGGGCGCAGGATAACGAATCGGCCCCTGAGGACGAGACCGTCCCTCGATCGACTGCGGGAAACGAATCTGATGATATTAGCGCCGAGGAAGGAGACCGGTGCGTTCGGCTCGATTTGAATGCCGATAACGGCCCTGTCGAGATCACTCTGCGGATAAAGGTCGACGCTGGCGGTGTCGAAATCCGCTGCGAGTAAGTATGCGGCACAGTGCGGGAACCGAGCAATCCGCACTGTGCCTCCTCTTCTTGTGGCCAAGAGGGCAGTTGAAGAAAACTTCGTTTTCCTGAATCACTGGAATTACAGGTTCTTATAAATATAGGAAGACCGGTTGAAATGAAAGTGGGTGTAGTGAAGAGGCGGGTTGAAATTCCCTTATATTGAACAAGGGGATGGCGGATTCGCGAAAGCGGTCGAGGCGGCGGCAGAGGCGGAGGCGCCCCGCGCCGAGCCACCCAAAGAAACGGGACGTCGTATCCGACCCCAAAGGAAAAACCCAGTCGGCAGAACGCATATCGGGCTCCAAAAGGACGTAGGGCGGAAAAACGGGGCAGGCGGGCTACCCAAGATTCTTGCCACCGCCTACCCAACGGGGCCAAGGGCCGCGACGGCGGAGAGCCTACCTGGCGTGCAGGTCGGGCCATGGCCGCGGCAGGAGTTCGTCGAGGGTGACGCCGAGCACTTGGGCCACGGCCATGATGGTCTTCAACGTGGGATTGGCGGGGGTGTCCTTGCCTATCTTGCCCCATTCCATTCGCTGGTATTGGTATCTCGACAGGCCTGCGTCATAGGCCACGCGCTCTTGGGTGAGGCCACGCTCGACGCGGAAGCGCTGGAGGTTGACGCCCAGCTCCTTGGCGTACCTCGCCCATTCCTTCGAATCGTCTTTAACGGCCACGCGCCAAAAATATGTGGCGTTCGCATCTCACTAGGCCACAAAGTTGTGGCTTTCGCTACAATGTAGTATTGAATTCGCATGATAAGGAAGCGCGACCGTCTCCCATGCCCCCGCAGGATAAGGAGCTTCGGCCTGACGGCCTCCGCGCCGTTACATCCATGTCGATGGGCGAATCGACGTGCCAGCGCATAAGGACATAGGGAAGAGCAATGACGAAGCCATCAGAGGAAGTGGAAACCATGGATGACGCCACCCCAGAGGAGAGCAAGCCCAAGGGTATTAAGCCCGCCAAGCTCACCGCCATCATCGTCGCGGCGGTGGTCGTGGCGCTGGCGGGTATTGGCGGCGGCTACGCCTACTGGACGCACCACGAGGGCAACGCCTACCATGAGGCGGTAGCCCGAGCCGAGAACGCCGACAAGGCGCTCATGAAGGCCATTGAGCAGGCCACGGCGACC
>ERZ808246.481-NODE-481-length-33160-cov-58.977194_pt1 | contig 33160 bp, 29 predicted proteins | sample MGYA00521083_ERZ808246 | MGnify/ENA primary metagenome ERZ808246 (study PRJEB31516, sample SAMN03275577) | gut metagenome | biome: mammalia-associated habitat; material: feces | host: Papio cynocephalus | place: Kenya | collected 2012-07-07 ...
AAGAAGTCAAGTCAGACAGCCAGCAGGACGCCGCAGAACAACCGAATCCGCCACCGACCGGAGGAAAACACCCACCAAGCAATCAGCCAAACGACCGAATCCGCCACCGACCGGAGGAAAACACCCACCAAGCAATCAGCCAAACGACCAAATCCGCCACCGACCGGAGAAAAACACCCACCAAGCAGACGGCCAGACACCCAAATCACCCACCAGCTGGATAAATCGGCACGCCCAGAACCATCTCACACGACCAAATCATCCAGCCACTGGAGGAATCGGCACACTTAAGCGGTATTCAAAGAACCAAAACACCCAGTCACTGGAGCAAAACACCCACCAAGCCTTCAATAAGATGCCCAAATCATCCAGCCACTGGAAAAATCCAGACGCTCAAGTCACTTCAGACAACCGAATCACCCACCGACTGGAAAAATCGGCACGCATAGATGCTCCTTATACGACCAAAACATCCACCGACTGGAAGAAAACACCCGCTAGGCAAACGGCAAAACGCCCAAACCATCCAGTCAATGGAGGAAGAAGACGTCCAAGAACCATCTCAGGCGACCAAAACATCCAAGCAATGGAGAAATCAGTACGCCTAAATGGCGCTAACCGACCAAATCCACCAATCACTGGAGGAATCACCCGTCATACACCCGGTAAAACAGCCATAACCGGCCATGACCGGCACACAACCGGCACGGCCGGCGTACCACCCCCTACCAGTAGGGCGTACAACCCACAACCACCGGCACAGCCAGCGCAACCGAACCATACCGGACCGCCATATCCGTCTGACAAGCACGACAGCGCCGTTCCGGTCGACGAGCCTATCGAGCGTGACGCGCCGCGCGGGTGGCTTTGATCGCCACGAACAGGCTGCGCACCAGCAGCACGCATAAATAGATGGCGAACATGGCCGAGCCGGTACGCGGCGAGACGGCACCGGCGATCCAGGTTCCGAAAGGCGCGGTGAGCGCAGCGACGACTCCGATGATCACAGCCGCCTTCACATGCACGAGCTTGCGTTTCAGGTTCGCGACGCTTGTGGTGATCGAATTCGGGAACATGGCCAACAAAGAAGTGCCTCGCGCGATCAGATCGGACGCACCGAACAACATCGACAACGCCGGCACCGCGATCGCGCCACCGCCGATGCCAAGCAATCCCGCCAGCATGCCGATCAGCACACCCAATGCGACCATGCAGAGGCCGGTTGCGACGCTCATGGAAATCCGTTGGTCGCGCGAAGGGATGAAGCTCACCTGATTGGACACGACGAACACCAGGAACACGACGAAAATCCAGCGAAGTACTAATTCCGGCAGCCGAGACAACAGCCAACTGCCGATCTGCCCGCCGACGAACATGCCGCAGAACAGCAGCAGCGCGGCGAGCCAGTCGACATTGCCGCCCGCCGCATAGGACACGACGCCGGAAACCGACGTCGGCACAATCGCCATCATGGAGGTCGCGGCGGCATTGCGCTGTGTGAGTCCGAGCCACACCAATGCGGGCACGATCACCGTGCCGCCGCCGATGCCGAACATGCCGGACAGCAGTCCAACGGCGACACCGACGATCACCAACACCGCGATGCCGCGGGGCGATGCATCCAGCCCAACCGGATCATTACCGAACAGACGGTCCGGTTTCGCGATTTCCTTCCATTCATGATTTTGCGCGTTCCGCATGGCAGCCATCCCTCTCGTGTGATTCGATAGCGCGCGTTACCGCACGGCATCGGCCTCGCCCCGATACTACCCACGCGCGCATGAGATGGTACGCCCCACGTTCCCTATACGGCCTACGACCCGCGCAATCCTCTGCTCAATCAATAATCCGAAATGCGATAATCCGAGGCATCTCATGAAGCTCGTGCGCACCGCGCAACCCATACAATCCTGCATCCCGCAACTATACAGACTACGTGCATGAATCAGCCATCGCGGCGAACTGCTTGAGCAGGGCTGGGAGTGAGATACAGACTACGTGCATGAATCGGCATGGGGATGGCGGTTTCCCATCCATGCAAACCGCCCTATCCGCGTTCCCCGCGCCCGGCCAGACCGACAACCCCATCCGCGCGAAGAAACGCTCCGATTCGGTTCCCGCTATCAGCAGCCAAAATAAGCCAAAAACAAGCAACTTCGCCTGTACGAAGACCATTTGGAACATCACCTTACAGAGCCTATTGAGACTTGCACAAAAGCCCAAGCCCATACAAATCTCGGGCCTGCACAAACCCTAGGCCCACACGAGTCCTACAAATATGGGGCGGCAGCCAAGGGCCGGGCATCGCAGGTTTCGCAGCATTCGCAATCCGTGCCGCGCTGGACCAATCTCGCGCGCACAATCTCGTAAGGGCGTTCCGGTGTCTCGCCGGCTATGAGCTTCAGCGCCTTCCACGCGGCAATGCGCCCCATCGCGAACGGATCCTGACGCATGGTGGTCAGATCCGCCTCATCCGCATACGTGGAATCGTCGAAACCGATGATCGAATAATCGGTCGGCGCGTGCCGGCCGTAACGATGCAACCGCAGCAACAAAGGAATCGCGATCGTGTCGGATTGGCAGCATATCGCGTCGGGAAACTCGTTCAGCGCGATCAGCGAATCAAGCGCCGATTCCACCGACGAGCCGCCACGCGGCAAGGAAATGACACGCCATCGAAGATCGTGCGAATGTTCCGCGGTCCGGCAAGCGCGGACGAAGCCTCGTCTTCTTGCATCGATGGAGGAATGGATGGAATCGACGGCATCGGAGCACAGATACACTATCTTGTTATGTCCAAGTTCGATGAGGTGCAGGGCCGCCTCGTACATTCCCTCTTCGTCGTCTATGGAGATTGTGGCATCGAAACCCTCTTCCGACGACGTATTGATGCCGATGATCGGCGCGCGCGCCGGGCCGAGTCGTCTCACCTCTTCCGGGTCCACGGCGAACGAAGCGACGAACACCGCGGCCCAGTCATCGTCTTTTCGCAGGTCCGCGAAGAATTCACGTCGGCTTTCACCGGTGTCGACATGCTGGAACAGCGACACGGCATATCCCTCGTCATGCATCACGGAGTCGATGCCGGCGAACACCTCGTCGTTGAACCAGCTGGTGATGCCTTCGTTCATCAGCAGCGCGACCCGCCGCCGCGAGGATTGCCGAATCATGCGATAGCCATGGTCTTCATCCGTTGTATCCATAAATCCTGCCCCTTTGCGGTTCCCAGCATGTTCAGGCCGCGTCTTTCCGCCTGTGGAAAGACGCGGCGAGCTGGTTTTCCTCTCTTCATCATGCCTGAATGGTCAGGCCGTCAACTCTGCCGAAGTGTATGCCATGATACGCCATTCTCGGCGGTCTTCAACTCGCGCACGCCCGCATGTCCGCGCACACATATCATCCGCGCACACATCGCCCGCCCGCTCGCGCGCCACACTGAGTTCGTCGGTGGCGCCCAAGCATATCCGCGCACGCCCACACGTCTGCACGTCTGCACGTCCGCACGTCCGCATATACGCGCACGCTCCCGCATGTCCACATGTCCGCACGCCTGCACGTCCGCATATCCGCCGCATATCCGCGCGCCACCCATGCATCGTCCGCGTCCGATCATTCAGGATTCTCGCGCAACACGTATCGAAGCAATCCCTCGAAATCGGCTCCCAAGAACGACCGCACCGCGGATTCCGACGTCTCATGGTCGCCGGCGGGCGATGACGCCGTATGAAAATACACGGCGTCGATTCCCATGGATTGCGCTCCGACCACGTCACGCTCTTCGCTGTTGCCCACGACCAATGCCTTGCCTGCGACGACGAATTCGCGGTCGAGGGCCAGCATGTACAGGTCTTTGGAAGGTTTGCGGATTTTCTCCTCACTGGAGATGATGACGTCGTCGAGGACGCCCGCAAGGCCTGTGACATCGAGTTCGGGCCGGACATAGCATGATTGGCCGTTGCACAACAGCGCCACGACCACACCGGCCTCCTGCAGCCGCGTAATCGCATCAATCGCGCCGGGATATGCCCGCAGTCCGCTGATGGCGCCGCGCCGGAACGACCAAGCGGCTTTTTCCGCGGCCTGCGGCAAGGCCAATCGTCGCTCTGCCTCGTCGCTGCGGTTCATCAACAGCGACCGGTACACCGGCAGCACATTGAATTCCCCACAGCCATTACGCACGATGGCATGGTTCGACTGGTGCACCATTTCACGGGCCTCCAATTGCTCGAATCGATTGCGAAGCGCCGCCACCGATTCGTATTCGGCGCCCAATGCCCGCGCCGTTTCGAAAAGCGCCCGCCATGCGGCGTCCACCTGCATATCGACCTGAATATCGACCAACGTTCCGTATAAATCGAAAAACACCACCTCATATCGGGGAATATGCGTCATGCTTTCCATAACAGATCCTTTCGCCGGCATCGTCGCCGGCATCATTGCCTGATTGCTTTCCATGACGACGGCCGCATTGCAATCGTCATTGCATCCAGACTACCGCAACTTCGTGATTTCGGGGGTACCTATGAACAACATTGCAAACGTTCTGCATAGAAAATACATAAAAGACCACTCATTACATAGTCTTTCTCACATATAAACAGTATTTACAACACGTATTCACATCATATCCATGTTGCAAACGATGTCATCCCATGCTATATTCATTGATATATCCGACCGGCGCACCGAAGCGCGCGGCCCCCGCAAAACAGCATCATCGGTCAGGAACGACCCGGGAAAGAAGGGACGGCATGGCAGCACCCCAGCACACCGAAAGCGCGGAACGAATCGCACGTCCGCTCATCCAACTTGCCAAACTCAACGGCATCGCCACTTCCTATATCGATCAGCTCGGCACCTACGTGGAAATTCGCGACGAGGTGCTCGTCTCCGTGCTGGCCGCCCTCGGCGTGGACGCATCCAGCAACGAGGCGATCGCCACCTCATACGCGGCGGCCAGACGGCGCATCGCCGACACATTGGTCGAGCCGACCATCGTGAAATTCGTCGGGAAGCCCGCCAGCACGCCGATCCGCGCGCAGGGCGACGACGTGACGCTCCGCCTGACGCTTGAGGACGGCTCACCCTACATGGGCGGTCTTCGTACCCACCTCATCGAACAGGATGACGGCACGTTGAGTCTCAATCTGCCCGACGATATTCCGGTGGGATACCATACCCTGCACGTCGAAGCGGGAACGCGGCATGGCGATGCCACGCTCATCTGCGCGCCGACGCGCATCACGCCGCCCACCTCGGTGTCGGAACGACAGCGCTGGGGGTGGATGACGCAGATGTATTCCATCCGTTCCGCGCAATCCTGGGGCGTGGGCGACTACGGCGACCTGCGGGAATTGCTCATCGACGCGGCAAAGAAGTCGCACGCCGATTTCATGCTGATCAATCCGATCCATGCCACCGCGCCCGTCGAGCCGCTTGAGCCTTCGCCGTATCTGCCGGAGTCCCGACGCTTCCTCAACGTCACCTATATCCGCCCGCAGAACATTCCGGAGTACGCGCGGCTCACCCCGGAGGGCGAAGCCGAAGTGGAGCGGCTGCACAACGAGGTCGTGCCGGCCAACGACAGCGCGGAGCCGATGGACATCAATTCCGCGTGGCGGCACAAGCGCCAGGCGCTGCGACTCATCTACGCCGTGCCGCGCTCCGCCGAACGCCAGGCCGCATTCGATGCGTTCAAGCGGACCGCAGGATCTGATCTTCAGGCGTTCGCCGCATGGTCCGTGGCCTTCCAGGTTTGGGGAGCGCCCTGGGAAAGCATGTGGTTCCATGACACGAACCGCGATTCGCCGGAAGTGGCCGCATTGATGCGCGACCACGCCGACATGGTCGACTTCGAATGCTGGTTGCAATGGATCGCAGATGGGCAAGTGGCCGACGCGCAGCGTGCGGCCCGCGACAGCGGCATGGCGCTCGGTCTGATTCAGGATATGGCCGTGGGCGTGCATTCGCTCGGCGCGGACGTGTGGTGGAATCCCGAACGGTTCGCCGTCGGTAGCGTCACCGTGGGCTGTCCGCCGGATTTCTACAACCAACAGGGGCAGGATTGGGGCCAGCCGCCGTTCAATCCGAAGCACCTGGCCGAAACCGGCTATGCGGTGTACCGCGACATGGTGCATACCATGTTCTCCCATGCGGGCGCGATACGCATTGACCATGTGCTTGGATTGTTCCGCCTGTGGTGGATTCCGCAAGGCGAGGGCGCGCGCGGCGGAGCGTATGTCGCCTATGACCACGAGGCGATGATCGCGATTCTCACCATCGAGGCGACGCGCGCGAATGGGCTGGTCATCGGCGAGGACCTCGGCACCGTGCCGGATTACGTGCGCACGGTGCTTGCCGAACATGGTCTGCTGGGCTGCGTGGTGGAATGGTTCGCCCGCGTGGACGACTCCCCCAACGCCGGAGACCCCTATGCCGACCCGTCCGCGTACCGCAAGTACGCGCTGGCGTCCGTCACCACGCATGATCTGCCGCCAACCGCAGGCTACCTGCAATTCGAGCATGTCAAACTACGCGAGAGGCTGCATCTGCTTTCCGAACCGGTCGAGGAGTTCCAAGCCTCCGCGGCCGCGGAACGGCAGGCCATGCTGGACCGGCTGACGGCAAGCGGCCTCATCACGCCGGAGACCGCGGCGAACGTCGACGATCATATCCAAGACATCGTCGAGGCGATGCACACAATGCTCACTGATTCGCCGTCCGTGCTGTTGCAGGCCGCGCTGGTGGATGGCGTGGGCGAGACCCGCTCGCAGAACCAGCCGGGCACGTCCTCCGAATACTGCAATTGGCGCGTGCCGCTTGCCGACGAGCATCATCGTGTGGTGCATACCGATGAGGTGTTCGATCTACCACGCGTGCAATCATTGGCCGCGATTATGAATGGCGGGAAATAGATTCCACGCGCATTCGGCGATAGCGTACCTTGGCACCGCGCCGTCGCCACAATACCGCTGGCATATATGCATCGCGCCCGTCCGGATGGCGAAGCCGTGGATTATCGTCCACGGCTTCGCCATCCGGACGGGCGCATGATTAGCGGCTACGCCGTGCAGCCACCGACCATATGGCTATCGGCAGGCGCGTCGGTCATCAGCCCAGTAGCAACCAGACGGACGCATCGCTTTCCAAACGCCCATCTTCGGTCAGGGGGACGGAGCTCGCGACGGCGACCGCATCGGACGGCAGCGCTATCGGCGTGGAGCCGAAATTCGTGACCGACATGAAACGACGCCCTTCCGTGGCCGGACGGGAATACGCGACCACCGAATCGCCCATGTCCAGCAGCTCCGCCGACGTGTCGCGCGTCGCGGTCAACACCGTCTGGCGCAGTTTCAGCAATCTGCGGTACAGCGCGAGCATTGACTCCTTATCAGACGCTTCGACGTCGGCCGCGAAATCCTTGAACCATGCTGGCTGCGGCAGATGCGCGTCGGTGGGAGCGGAACCGTCCGCACGCCTGTCCGGACCGAATCCGAAGGTTCCGCCGGTGATGAAATCCTTGTTCCACGAAGCCGGTTCGCCGCAATCGGCGGCAATCCACGGAATCGGCACGCGGCAACCGTCACGTCCCTTGTCGGTGAAGTTGCGGCGCGTATTGAACGGCGTGGGATCCTCCAGACGGTCCCATGGAATATTCGGCACCTCAAACAGGCCCAGTTCCTCGCCTTGGTACACGTACACGGAACCGGGAAGCCCCATTTCCATCAGTGCGGCGGCGCGGGCGCGGCGCGTGCCGAGCGCACGATCCTCCGGATAGGTGCCGCCATCGCGCAGCAGCCAGTCATGCGCAAGCTGATGGTAGGGAGCGCCCTTCACCTGGGGAAGGCCGAACCGGGACGGGCTGCGCGGCACGTCGTGGTTGTTCATCACCCATGTGGTCGTGGAGCCGTTGGTCTGCGCCGCGGAGGCCAGGCCGTCCGCGATGGCCTGGCGGAATTCGTCGGCGAACCAGTTGGCTTCCGCGAATTCGAAATTGAACACCTGCCCCAATTCGTCGGTGGATGCGTACAGATGTTGCGAGGACGCCTTCACCCATGCCTCGCCCACCGCGAACCGCGGCGGATCGTACTCGTTGAAGACCTTGCGCCATTCGCGGTAGATATCATGCACCTCAGGACGGTCCCACAACGGACTGAAGCCTCCGTCGGGAACCTGCTTCTGCACGGCCTTCGGATCCATATCGGCAAGCGGCATGGAATCGAGATCCTTCGCCAAGCCATGCGCGACGTCGATGCGGAACCCATCGGTACCGTGGTCGGACCAGAACCGCAACGTCTTCTTGAATTCCCCATGCACATCCGGGTTCTTCCAGTTCAAATCCGGCTGTTGCCTGGCGAACAGATGGAGGTACCACTGACCGTCTTCGACGCGCTCCCACGCCGGACCGCCGAACAGCGACTGCCAGTCGTTCGGCGGCAATTCGCCGTTCTCACCGCGTCCCTCGCGGAAGATGTAGCGGTCACGCGCGGCGGATCCGCGACCCGCGGCGAGCGCCGCCAGGAACATCCGGTGCCTGTTCGACGTGTGGTTCGGCACGATGTCGACGACCACTTTGATGCCGGCCTCATGCGCGGCGGCCGTCATCGCATCGAAATCATCCATGGTGCCGAGGCGCGGATCGACGTCGCGGTAATCAATCACATCGTATCCGCCGTCGGCAAGATCGGATGGATAGAACGGACTCAGCCAGATCGCGTCGATGCCGAGATCGCGCAGGTAGCCGATTTTCTCGGTGACGCCGGCGATATCACCCAATCCGTCGCCGTTCACGTCTTTGAAGCTGCGCGGATAGATCTGGTAGACGACGGCCTGTTTCCACCAATCGTCGTGAAGGTTGTTCGCGGTCATATCATCCTTTCCCCGTAAAGCAACATCCATTAATGAAAACGATAGCATCGCACTCGCAAAGAGTCCGGATAGACTCCATGCGCAGCAACAGCGTACTGCTTACATTTTATATGTCATATTCAAGGTTCCCGGCATCGTGATAACGATTGCCGACATATCAGGTAAGCTAGGGCATATGAAGTTTCTTTCGCCGGATTCCGGCTTTATGCGCGGCCTCAGTGACGCGGTCGACGCGATTTGGATCAACATACTCATGCTGGCGACCAGCATCCCGATCATCACGATTGGAGCGGCGCTGGCCGCGGGCCATGACGCCACCCGCCGCACGCTTTCCGGAGAGGGCACGGCGACCCGCAATTATTTCTCCGCGTTCCGTTCGAATTTCACGAAAGCGACCGGGTATTGGCTGATTTTCGGCGTCACCGGCGCGTTCAGCGTGTATTCGTGGGTCGTGTTGCAGATCACGCCGCTGCTGATTCCGAAATTCGCGTTGAGCATCGTATGGCTGATCGGTTTTGAATGGATCTGGGCGCTGCAGGCCCGCTTCGAGAATTCGTTCTGGCACACGCTGGGCAATGCGTTCGTGTTCGGCGTGAGCAATATCGGTCATACATTGGCGTTGATCGCCATCGATGCGGTGTTCATTGCGTTAATCATCGGCAGCTGGCTGTACATGCCACAGGGCCTGTTCCTGCTGCTGGTGCTCGGCTATGGCACGATGCTGATGCTGCATTCGCCGATTCTGGAGCATGTGTTCAAGCGGTACTTGAAGTAGTTTTGCATGCCGCGTGAAACGGCGTGTGGAACATAGCTGATATGCGTGTGGCGTGGATTCCCATTCACGGGAATCCACGCCACACGCATTTTCAGCCGGAATCAGCCCTTCACCGCGCCGGCCATCACGCCTTTGACGATGTGCTTCTGGCAGATGAGGTAGAAGACGATGATCGGAATGATCGCCATGACCAGGCACGCCATCATGGCGCCCATATCGACGGAACCATAGCCGCCCTTCAGGTACTGCACGGCCACGGAGATGGTCTTGTACTTGCTCAGGTCGAGCGTCAGGTACGGCAGCAGGTAGTCGTTCCAGATCCACATGGCCTGCAGAATCGCCACCGAAACGATGGACGGCTTCATAATCGGCACGACGATCTGGAAGAAGATGCGCGGAACGGATGCGCCGTCGATCATCGCGGACTCCTCCAACGACTGCGGGATGCCCTTGATCACGCCGGTGAAGATGAATACCGCCAGACCGGCGCCGAAGCCCAGATACACGAAGCACAATCCCCACGGGGTGTTGAGCTTGAGCATGTCGGCGAGCTTGGACAGCGTGAACATGACCATCTGGAACGGCACGATCATGTTGAACAGGAACAGGGTGTACAGCAGTTTCGCGGCCCAGTTGTTGACGCGCACGATCCACCACGCGCACATCGATGTGCACAGCAGAATCAGAACGACCGAGCCGACGGTGATGAGCAGCGTCCAACCGAAGCTGGCGAAGAAATTCGTGGTTTCGATGCCGCGCGTGTAGTTCTCCAATCCGACGAATGCCTTGCCGGTGGGGATGGAGAACGCGTTGCGGGAGATATACGCCTTCTGTTTGAACGAATTGATGACCACCAAAACGATCGGGAAGACCCATGCGAGCGAAACTACTGTGAACAGCACGGTCCACAATCCGCCGTGCTTCGTTTTTTCTCCGGAGATCATGCCTCCACCTCCTTGCTTGTGGTGAGCTTGTTCTGGATGAGCGCGACGATGGCCACCAGGATGAAGAACAGCACGGCCTTGGCCTGGCCGACGCCCTCCCAGCCCATGCGTCCGTAGAACGTGCGGGTGATGTTCATCGCCAGGCCCTCCGACATGTTCGACGGAGCGCCGTTCGTCAGAGCGAGGTTTTGGTCGTACAGTTTGAATCCGTTGGTCACGCACAGGAACGAGCAGACGGTGATCGACGGCATCATCAGCGGAATGATGATCTTGAACATGGTCTGCGTGCCGTTCGCGCCATCCACGGCGGCCGCTTCGAGCACATCGGTCGGCAGCGATTGCATGCCGGCGATGTAGATGATCATCATGTAGCCGATCTGCTGCCAGCACACCAGAATGACCAATCCCCAGAAACCGTAGGTGGCGCTGTACGTCAGCGCGCGACCCCAGTGCGCGAGGATGCCGTTGAGCAGCAGCATCCAGATATAGCCCAGAATGATGCCGCCGATCAGATTCGGCATGAAGAACACCGAACGGAAGATGTTCGACCCCTTGATGGCCTTGGTGAGCATGTACGCGATGGCGAACGCGACCACGTTGATGACGATCGTGGTCACGACCGTCAGCGCGGTGGAGAATCCCAGCGCATGCAGGAACTCCTTGTCTGCGAACGCCCTCTGGTAGTTTTTGATGCCGACGAATTCGGCGTCGGTGACGGTGGTGAACTTGCAGAAGCTCAAGTACACGCCCATGATGAACGGAATCACAAATCCGATGATGAATGCGGCGAACGTCGGCAGCGCGAACAGCGCCCACCATTTCCGTATCGCCTTGCCAGCCATGCTGATCATAGCCTGCCCGCTTTCCTCGTTCTCCATTCCGCGTATCGCAACGGCGCGATGCGGAATCCCTGCATTCGTTACTTTGATCGGCGATTCACAACTTCGTTCCTCGCCGTTCCTTGGTTTTCACTCGCCATGATAAACGGTTCGCAACAAAATGTCAAACGTTGTCATTTCTAACGATTACATATGCAACATCTACCAACGTTGTCATCATTTGAAAATGTTGTTTTCCATTGAAACAACGGACTCTTTACAATCTTTCTTTCGATATGAAAACGTTTGTAATGGTATACTTGCAAAGCATCGTGGAATACACTGGTATCGAGATACATCAACGGCACCAAGGAAAGTCATGAAAAGCAGCATTCAAGATGTGGCGCAACTTGCGCATGTATCCATTTCGACGGTCTCGCGCTCCTTCACCCGACCGGATCTGGTTTCCAAAACCACCCGCGACAAGGTGATGAAAGCGGCCAATGAGCTGAACTTCTCCATATCGCGTTCAGCCGCGGCGTTGAAGACCGGCCGCGCGCTGCGCGTCGCGGTGCTGGTCTCCGGCCGTCTCAACCTGTGGTTCAGCTCGTCGATCATCGAAGGCCTCAACCAGGTCTTCCACGACGAAGGCTACGACATCTCCATCTACCAGATGTCCAGCATCGAGGAACGTCGTGAATTCTTCGAAATGCTGCCGGTACGCCGCAACGTCGACGCGGTCATCGTGATCTCCTTCGACATCGATGGCAACGAGATCAAGCAGCTCAAATCGGTCAACGTGCCGATCATCGGCATCAATTGCAGCCTGCCCCAGGAACGTGGATTCAACGCCGCCGTGCGCATCGACGACAAGCAGGGATCCGAGCTCGCGGCACGGCATCTGATGACTTTGGGGCATCGCGACATCGCCTACATCCGCACCGACCGCGAGGTGACGCTGCATTTCAGCGTGGCCGGACGCTTCGAATCCTTCATGGCCTGCTGCGAGGCCAACGGAATCACACCGCGCGAACTCGTCACCGACGAGAACGAGAACAACATCAGCAAGGTCGTCACGCAGCTGCTCAGCCTCGACCGCATGCCGACGGCCATCGCCTGCCAGGAGGACGGCATCGCCATCCCGCTGTTGTTCCAGCTGGAACGCAGCGGATTCACGGTGCCGAACGACATCTCCATCATCGGTTACGACGACAGCGCATACGCGCACGACATCGGATTGACGACCATCCGCCAGACCCCTGTGGAGATGGCGAGGACGGCCGCGCACATGGCCCTTGACCTCATCGACAAAAAAGAAATTGACGAACCGTTCAAGACCTTCCCGGCGCAGCTGATCGTCCGTTCGACGACGGCGCGGCTACGCCACTGACGATTTCGCAAACGGCCGCCGGAAACGCCGCGTCCGGAGGCGTCGGATAAATCAGCGCCGAGGCGCAAGGCATCGAAAAGGGTGCAATCGTATCGCACGATTGCACCCTTTTCGTCATGGACGGACCGAAATCCCGGCCGTCGACACGGCCGGATCCGCATCAGATCGAATCCGGACGGCCCTCCGCATCAAATCAGTGGGCGGCGTCGTATTCGGTCTTCCAACCGTCCACGAATGCGGTCTTGACGGCGTTCCAGTCACCGGTGCCCTGCGCGTATTCGAGCAATGCGGAACCGAGCTGGTTCTTCCATTCCTCGGACGGCATCATGGTGAAGTTCCAGGAGACCGCGGTCTTGCCGGAGTTCTGGTCCTCCACGGCGGCCTGGGTCAGCGGGTTGTCGGACTTGACGTCGTTGAAGGACTTGAACGGCGTGGTCAGGCCCATGTCGGAGGAAAGCGCCTTGATGCCGTCCTCATCGGTGACGACCCACTTGAGGAAGTCCTTCGTGGCCTTCTTGTCGGCGTCGGAGGCCTTGTCGTTGATGCACCAGTAGTTTTCGGATCCGGTGGCCAGGCCTTGCTTCTCCTCGCCCTTGACACCGATGTAAATCGGAATCATGCCGACGGAATCGGCCTTCATGCCGTTCTTCTGCAGATCAGACCATGCCCAGGTGCCGTTCTGGTAGAAGGCCGCCTCGCCAAGCGAGAATTCGGAAGTGGCGTCATCGCCGGTCTTGGAGCTCAACTGGGTCGGCTCGGTGGTGGAGTCCTTGAGGTACAGATCGAAAATCTGCTTGTACTGCGGCAGATACGTGCCCTTGACCGTGGCCGGCTGTTCGGTGACCTTGTCTTTCTTGAACTCGTAGTACAGCGGCAGGTTGGCCAGGTGTGTCTTGAAACGCCAATCGGAACTGGAATCGAAGCCCGCGGAGGTGAACGCGCCCTTGATGCCCAGCTCGTCCTTCTTGGCCTGCATGTCGTCGGCGACGGCCTTCAGCGTATCGAAATTGTCGATGTCATCGACGCTTGCGATCTTGGCTCCACCGGTGGCGATGTACTTGGCCAGCAGGTCCTTGTTGTAGATCAGGCCGTAGGTCTCCATGGCATATGGGATGCCGACGACCTTGTCCCCGTCCTTCAGCGCGACGGATTTGTCGATCAGCTGCTTGTACGGCTCCGTGTCGGACATGTCGGCGGTGTAGTTCTTCCAGTTCTGGTAGCCGACCGGTCCATTGACCTGAAACAGCGTCGGAGCCTCGGATTTGGCGATTTCGGACTTCAGCGTCTGCTCGTAGGTATTGGAGGCGGCCGTCTGGACCTTGACCTCGACGCCGGTCTTCTTGGTGTATTCCTTGGCCAGCTTCTGCCATGCGTCGTTGGCCTCGGGCTTGAAGTTCAGGTAATAGACCTTGCCTTTGCCGTCATCCGAGCTGGAGCTGGAGCCGCACGCGGCCAACGTGCCCACGGACATCGCCGCGATGGCGATCATGCCTACTGCCGTTTTGATAGTGCGATTCATCATCGAACCTTCCTTGTCACTCCCCCGGCATCATGCCGGTAGCTTCTCCGAAGCCGCATCCTCACGGCTTCCGACAAGTACTATTGTGCCGCATTCCTCCCTTTTTTGCAAACGTAGGCATTTTTGCCTAATTATTCACGCATACCCATTCCATATCAAATTACGTAAAACCTAGTATTTTCAATAGTTTGCGGCACTATAAAACAATGAAAGCGTTTGCGACACGCCACCCTAAAATCCAATCAATTGCCATGATTCCTCTGAAAAGCCAAGAAATCGAGAGAGCCTCTTCATCTCTTCGGAATCACAGTCTTTTCAGAATCCTCGGCGCCGCAGACGAACGCATGCACAACGACAGTGCGGGCGGACCGAATTGCTTCGATCCGCCCGCACCGGAATCAGTAGATGCCGTCGAAGGAACGCGTCAGCAGTTCCAATGCTCGATGACGTTGTCGCCCTTGTACTGGCCGAGCACGCAGTAATGCGCGGTGTCGAGACGCAGCAGACGCGCGAAACGCGGCTCGACGCCCAACCACTGCGACGTCAGGATACGCAGCACATGCGCATGGGCGACCAACAGCACGTCCTGTCCCGCATCGAGCAATGGCTTCACCGCTGCGATCGCCTCGCGGGTGCGCGCAGCGGCCTCTTCGACGGTCTCGCCGGGACCGTTGTGCACGGGAACCTGCTCGCCGTCGGGCAACGTCTCCACCCAGTCGCCCTCCAACGATTCGGGAATCGATTGCGGACCATCGCGCCACACGTCCCACGTGAAACCACTTGCCTTGCTGATTTCCTGACGGGTCCGGCCTTCCGCGCGGCCATAATCCCATTCCGCGATTTCAGGCAAGACCTCGAAATCGCCATATCCCGCCAATTGGGCGGTTTGCCGCGCACGACGTAGCGGGCTGGAGAACACGCGGAAACCGTTCGGGAAAACCTCGCGCAATCGCGCGCCGGCCGCTTCAGCCTGGGCGCGTCCCGTATCGGTCAGCGGAATGTTGGTCCGACCGGTATGTTGTCCCGATTCGCTCCACACGGTTTGCCCGTGGCGCAACAGCACCAAACGCCCGGGCGCACCGGTAGGAGCGGCATTGCTTCCCAATTGAGTATCAGTCATACCCCATTACTGTAATCGAAGAAAACCGTCGAACGCGCCACCGGACATACCGTGTTGCGCGCTTTGCGTACGACGAGATGCCCCTCTTGTTCCGCAACATGGCCGTTCATGGCATGGAAGACCGCATCGCAGTTGCATTACACTGGAGGCATGAGTGCACAACCAGTTCCGGAATCCAGCGCCGACCGCATCGTCGAGGCCCTGCACGGCGTCGACCGCGCGGTGGACACGATGCGCGAACGACGCACCAACGATCCCGAATCCTTCGGCGACAAAATCTTCAAAACCGTCGTGCCGTCGTTGGCGGGTCTCGCATTCGGCAAACTATTCGAAATGGCGTGGAACAAGGGATTCAGCAAGGCGCACAACCCCGGCAAACCCGTGAAACACGTTGTGAAACATAGCGGGATGCGGCGGGGCGCCACGCACGGCATCGGCTTCGCCATTGCCTCCGCTGCATTCGGAGCGCTGGTCGCGCAATTGTCCGAACGTGGTTCGCAGGCATTGGTGGATCGCCGACACCGCCATCACCACTGATTCACAAACCCATCACCACCGACCATCGCGGATGCGGCGGGCGACATCCTTCGCGAAATACGTGATGATGAGATCCGCGCCAGCACGTTTCATGCTGGTCAGCACTTCACGCACGATACGACGCTCATCAATCCAGCCATTCTGCGCCGCGGCCTTCACCATCGCGTATTCGCCGGAAACGTTGTAGGCCACCAACGGCAGATCCGTGGCATTACGAACCTCACGCATCACGTCGAGGAAGGCCATGGCCGGCTTCACCATGACGAAATCGGCGCCCTCCGCCTCATCGCTGGCCACTTCGCGCAACGCCTCAAGCCGGTTCGCCGGATCCATCTGGTATCCGCTGCGATCGCCGAATTGCGGAGCGCCGTCGGCCGCGTCGCGGAACGGACCATAGAAGCTGGAAGCGTATTTGACGGAGTACGACATAATCGGCACCCGTTCGTAGCCGGCCTCGTCCAGGCCCTCGCGAATGGCCGCGACATAGCCGTCCATGGCGTTCGACGGGGCGATGATGTCGGCCCCGGCCTTCGCCTGGCTGACGGCGGTACGAACCAAATATTTCAACGATTCGTCGTTCGCCACGTCCCATCCGCCATTCGGCAGCGACACCACGATGCCGCAGTGACCGGTGCTGGTGTATTCGCACATGCAATTGTCGGCGATCACAATCAAATCGGGATATTCCTTTTTGATGAGCCGGGTCGCTTGCTGAACGATGCCGTCATCCTCCCAAGCGCCCGAACCGGTGTCGTCCTTATGGTCCGGAATACCGAACAGCAATACCGATTTGATGCCGAGATCGACGATTTCCTTGATTTCGGCAAGCACGCCTTCCAGCGGAAAACGCTGGATGCCGGGCATTGACGTAATTGGCTCAGGTCGGTCGATGGTGGCATCCACGAACACTGGCATGATCAGATCATCGATACCGACATGATGTTCGCGGACCAGATCGCGCAATGCCGCGCTGGTGCGCAGCCGACGGTGACGAATAAACGATGCCATATGGCACTTCCCTTCTCGACGAATCCCGCGGATTCGCCGCAATCATGATTTCGCAGTTCCCACAACCTGCGGCTCGCCGTCTTGCAGCAATCGTCCGGCATACTGCTCGGCTTCAGCCACCAAGGCGGGAACGTCAGACCCCGCAGCGGTGAAGGAACAGCCCCGCCATTGGGTGCCGTCCGGCTGCGAGATAAATCCATCAAAAGCGAATCCCTCGTCCGTCCCACGGCCGTAAGCACCGATGGGGAACGTGCAGCTTCCACCCAAAGCCTGCATGAACGCGCGCTCCACGGTCACATCACGTCGTGTGGAGGCGTCGTCGACGTACGCAAGCATGCGCAGGGTCGCCGCGTCATCGGCGCGGCATTCCACGGCCATGGCCCCCTGGCCCGCCGCGGGCAGCATGGTTTCGTCCAATGCGATCCAGTGCAATCCGTATTCCGACATCAGCGATTCGGGCGTGAAATCCAATCTGCGCAATCCGGATTGCGCCAGCACTACCGCGTCCAATCCGTAGCGCTCGATGGCACGGATGCGCGTCGGAACGTTCCCCCGAATCGGCACGATCCGCAAATCCGGACGCAGATGCAGCAGCTGGCTTTGCCTGCGCAGACTGTTCGTGCCCACGCGCGCGCCCTTCGGCAACGAATCCAACGGTGCCGCGCCTCCGGCATGAACCGAAATCAGACAATCGAACGGGCAGGCGCGCGCAAGAATGGCGCCGACCGTCAGCCCCTCGGGAAGTTCCGGAGCCATATCCTTCAGGCTGTGCACCGCGATGTCGATTTGGCCATTGAGCAATTCGGACTCGATTTCCTTGACGAACACGCCTTTGCCGCCGATGGCCTGCAAACTGGCGTTCAGCTGCCGGTCGCCTTGGGTGGAAATGACGCGAATGTCGAATTCCGGAACGTCCACGCCCGGCAACGAGCGCCGCAGCGCGTCCAATACCAATCCGGTCTGGCACCTGGCAAGGGCGCTCCCCCGTGTGCCCACAGCGACGCACGTCATCACAGTCACCCCGCTCTCGTCGAAACCCATGCTGGACCTGCAAAGCAGAAGCCATTATAGATGGAACAGCCGGAGACAGACCGCGTTGCTTCAATCTTTTATTTTGAGCGGGTTATCAATATATTCGTAACCGCGCCGGTCTCGTCGGAAGATCGCAGGATATACAGTGGGCGTATGTCTTGGCTCATCACTTACCCGCAGACGGCCATTCCCGAGGATCTCGCACAACGGCTGGCAAAATCCTCAAACACCATATATTGTCCGCTTCGGTTCCTCGAACCGCTGCCGTTGGATGCTCGGCAACGCGCCGATCTGCTTGCCTATGATCGGTTGATAATCACCAGTAATTTCGCGCTGCGGGTGTTTCTTTCGGATATCGCGCGGCCATGGGCGGATATGCACCCACACGGAACATTGCTGGTATTGAGCCAGGCCATGCTGCGGAAGATCCGCGACGAGGATTCGCTCGCGCACATTCATGTGCATATTCCCCAATCGGAGAACCGCGAATCGCTGCTGGAGCTGTTGCATTCGCTGCCGAATGACCGTACGGCGTTGCTCTGCGGTGACATCGCTCTACGGGGAACCCGTCTGCCCGAACGGGTACGTTCCATTCCGATCTATACGAACCAGTGGAACGAGGATCACGAGCAGCAGGCCGCGCGAATCATCACGAATGCGATGTCGATTGTCCATCGGCCGGATCACGGCGACGCACGCGATGTCATCACCAGAATCCTCGTCACCAGTCCCTCGGCATATCGACGGTTATGGAGGCTCCGCGAACGTCTGCCCGAGTGTTTTTCCGACCGGCCGGAGCTGTTCGCACTCGGTCCCAGCACCGCGCAGGAGACCCGAATCCATGCCGAAACGGCGAAGACGCCGGCCGACCACCGGGATGTTCTGCGAAAGACCATCGAGCTCATGCTGGACCGGTGACCGGACGTCAACGCCGAACAACCTCACCCGCCTACAGCATGCCCCATTTGCGGGCGTATTCCACACGGATGGCGTAATCGTCATAGGTGAATCCGGCATGCTGCAATTCGTCGGACAACTGGGTGAATTCCTCCCCGAACCGTTCCGCGAACACTTTTTTGGGAGTGATGGTGACTGCCCAATCGCTCGCTTGGGTGATGCGTTCCACCGCCAGCAACAGTTCCTTCGCCCGTGCCAGACGCTCGGCGCGCGCCGACAATCTGTCCAGCGAATCCACGAACGGCTGCCGCGTGCAACGGGTGGAATCCCCCAATGGAATCTCGATGATGGTCCTCCATATCACCGGCAGCGAATCGACATTCTCCGCGTCGCGCACGCCACGGGCGCTTTCAACAGTCGCCATGTCTCCCATCCTTTGCATCAGGCTGAAATCGCGGCCCAGAAGTCATGCAGCACGACATCGGAAAGCACGAATCCCAATGTGATGTTCACCACGGCCCCGATGCTGAACGCCGCGATGGGCTTCCAACCGAGGTTCGACAATTCCTTGAAACGCGTGGTCAGGCCGATGGAAAGGAACGTGAACGTGAACGCCCAAGTGCGCAGTTCCTTCACCGGGGTCACCAGATTCGCCGTGATATCGGCGGATGCCGCCGCGCCAGACGCCGCGATCACGATGGTCAGCACGATGGACGCGATGAAGAAGCCGATGACGAACTTCGGGAAGCGGTGCCAGATCTGAGAGACATCGGTTTTCTCCTTGGGCAGTGCGGAAACATCCTTGCCTGCGGCCTTGGCTTCCTTGATGCGGTCCTGCCTGTCCCAGAACGTGATGGCGATGATGGACAGCACCAGGCTCCACACGCCGATGAAGATGTCGCGGCCTACGACCTTCACCAACGTGAATGCCGCAATGCCCTGATCGCCGAAGCTGGATGCCGCGGTGATACCGGCCGCGTCTGCGAATTCCGACGTACCGACCCATGCACCGGCCACACCGTCAGGAAGTCCAAGACCCTTGGCAAGGGCGGTAAGCAGGAAGATGGCGATGATGGCCCAAACCACGACGATGGAAATCGCAGCGGACACCTGTTCCTTGCGGGCCTTCACCGCGGAGCCGACTGCGATGCCGGCGGAGACGCCGCAGATGGAGCCGCCCGCACCCAGAGTCGCGGCGAAGCGCTTATCGATGCTGAACACCTTGGTGGCCACGAAGTAGATGATGAGGAAGGTGGAGACCGCGACGACGGTGGCGTGGGCCAAAGCGATGGGACCCGCCTTGAGAATCGTGGTGAACGGCAACGTGGCGCCAAGCAGAATGATGCCGACCTTCACATAGAGTTCCGTGCGCAATGCGCCGCCGAACAGACGCTCCACGTTGAACAGGTTGCCGAGAATCAGGCCGATGGCCAACGCGACCAGCGGCGCCTCCAGATTGTAGGAATTGGCGAATTTGGATGAACTGAACACGTTCACGACGAAGCTCAACACGAACAGCACGGTGAAACCGGCAAGATACGAGCTCGTGCGCAATTTCAGAAAATGCGCGGCGATGGTGAACACCGCGGCGAACAGCACGAACAGCGCGATGATGTTCGGCAATCGTCCGATAAGACCTGCGACCACGGAGGTCTCGCCGTCCTTGGTCACCTCGCCGCCATTGAACAGGAACGCCCAATTCGACCAGCTGGGAATCTTGGCCGCGAACAGGTTCAACGACTGCCCGGCCAGCCACAGCAGTATGGCGAATGCCACGATGCCCAAGCCGATGAACACCGCCCACCAATCCTCGCTGCCCAGCACTCCCTGACCGCTGGCGGCGGTGGGCGCCGATTCCTTCCTACGGGTTTCCCTTTGGGTATTCACTTCCTTTACAGAAGACATAAATCCCCCTATCTCTCTGTTGTCGATTTATGTTGCACAATGATTCAGGCACGTATGAGGATTGCCAAATTATTGGCAATAAGCGCCTATTCCCAACACTTTCGCAATCCCCATGCAATCGTTTCGGGAAGGTGGAAAACTTATTTTTTTCTGTAGTTTTCCTATGCCCTATTATCACTCTATATGCAACTCGACACCAGCGTTTTCGGAGGATTCGCTATATCCGTTGCCTATGACGCATTATGTGAACGAAATGCGGATCGCGCCGTCCATGGCACGATCCGCATCGCACCCAAATCACAGGCCGATCGAGAACTTCTTGTCACCCGTGTCGTTCAGCGCGTTCTTGTCGAGACGCACCATGCAGAAATCGACGTGGTCGGACTTCTCATCCTTGTCGTCCTCATCCGCGATGCCGGTCAGCGCCTCCTGCTTGGGGTTGATGCCCTCGACTGTCGTCACCTTCAGCTTGTCGCTGCTGGCGCCAGGCACACGGAACGTGGTGTTGTCGATCGGTTCGATGGCGGTTTCCTGCGGCTTGGGCACCTGCGGCACCCAGTCGTACGGCGCGCGATAGGCACGGTACGTCATGTTCGAGGGGAATCCGGGGACCATGTCGCGGAAGTAGGGATTGATGTATTCCCACACCAGCTCATGTTCCGGAGTGACCTCGATGACGCGACCATCGGATCCTTCGGTGATCAGCGTGTTGCCGTTCTCCAGGCGCTGTGCGGAGGAGATATACGACGAGTAGAACTTGGAGCCATCGGAGAACGGCAGGAATCCCGCTTCGATCGGCGTGTACTGCCATACGATCTCCAATGTGATCGGGTTGATTTCCAGTACACGGGAGTAATCGCGGTGCACGGCGTTGGTGCCGTCCGGAGCGATGGCGTTCGGCGCATCGTAACCGGCCGCGCCTCCATTGTCGAAGACCAGCAGGTTGCCGGCCCCCGGCAGACCCTGGGGAATGAGGTGGAAATGATGCTGGCCGATGATCGGACCGATCTTGCGCACCGCCTCCGGAACGTCCGGGCCGGTGAAATCGGGACCAAGACGCCATACGATCTTGCCGGTTTCCTTGGAGATGATCGCCAGGAAATTCGCGTTGCGCGCATCGAAGAGGATGTTGTCCGGATTGAACCGTTCGTCGCCACGGTCATACCACTTGTTCGGTCCGACAGTGGAAATGCAGTTGACATGCAGCCAGTCGCCGCCGGCGACGCCTCGCATGGACGGGTTGGCGTACAGGGAGCGCTTCGCGGTGTCCGAGAAACCGTATTCGTCGAAATGCTCGGCGGCGCGCCACTGCCAGACCACTTCGCCGTCCCATGTCACCTCGATGATCTTGTCGTCGATCAGCAGCTTGTCGGAGATTTCGGGATGGTAGGAGTTCTCGTGGGTGAGGATCAGCGTGTTGCCCGAATCGGTTTTGGGTGCCAGGCCCGGCGCATAGTAGCCAGTCGGAGAGCCCTCGCGCTCGAAGTCATGATGCTGGCGAGCCTGGTAGCTGGGTTCCTTGCCTTCGTCGTGCACAAGCTCGGTGTGGTCCCACTTCCATTCGACATGGCCGTCCCAAGACACCTGCAGGAGGTCCAGCTGATCCTGGTAGGCGGCGTCACCGCCACGCGAGCCGGACGAACCGAACACGGAACCACCCGGAAGCAGCTTGTTCGGGAAGCCAGCCAATCCGGCCCAACGATTCACCTCGCGGCCGTTCATGTCGATCAGCAGAGCGCCGCTTTTCGTCGGCAGCAACGTGAATCCGTTCCACGCCTTGTCGGGGTTGTAGACCGTGACGCCGGTCGGGTATACCGAGGGATAGCCCATGATTGTTCTCCTTGAGTCGGGTTGAAAAATTCTGATATGCGGTTGCCTGAAGTTGTTTCCGGTCGTCGGTGTATCGCGCCGGCCTACGACGGTCAGGCCGTCTGTGTGATGAAGTGGTCCAGCACCTGCTTCTTGTACGCCGCGAAGTGGGCGCTTCCGCGATCACGCTGCCCTTCGTCGAAATGCAGGTCGATCACATCCTCGATGCGTCCCGGTCTGCTCGACATCACCACGATGCGGTCGGCGAGGTACACGGCCTCTTCGATGTCATGCGTCACCATGACCATCGTGGTCTTCTGCTGCTGCCGAATCCGCAGCATCTCATCCTGCAGCTCCATCTTGGTCAGAGCGTCCAACGCACCGAACGGCTCGTCCAGCAGCAGCACCTTGGGCTTGGGAGCCAAAGCCCTGGCGATGGCGGCACGCTGGGACATGCCGCCCGACAGCTGGCTTGGATATGCGTTCTCGAATCCGCCGAGCTTGACCATGTCCAGATACCGTTGGGCGATTTTTCTGCGCTCCTCCTTGGGCTGGCCGTACAGTCCAAGCATCACGTTGGAGATGCAGCTTTTCCATGGAAGCAGACGATGCTCCTGGAAAATCATGCCGCGGTCGAATCCCGGAGCCGTGATCGTCTGCCCATCCAACGTCACGGAACCGCGATCCTGCCGTTCCAAGCCCGCGATGATCTTCAGCAGCGTCGATTTGCCGCAGCCGGAATGTCCGACGATGACAAGGAACTCGCCATCGTGCACATCGAGGTTCACGCCTTCCAGGACGCTCACCGCCTTGCCGTGCACATTGAAACCTTTGTATACGTTATGAAGGGAAAGACTTCCGGTCATACAATCACTTCCTTGTCCATGGTGTGGAAATATGCGCGATCAGGGAAAGCACGGCGTCCATGATGACGCCCGCGACCGCGATGACGATCATGCCGGCGAACACGATGGAGTAGTCCATCAGGCTTCGCGCGTCGTTGATGCGGAAACCGATGCCGGAGCTCGCCGCGATCATTTCGGCGCCCACCACCGCCATCCAGGAGATGCCGAGTGCGAGTTTGAGCCCCACGAATATGCTGGGCAGCGCCGAAGGCAAATACACTTCGCGGAACATGCGCCAGCGGGAGAACTGGTACATGCGTCCGACTTCGACCAGATGGGGGTCCGTGCGGGAGATGCCATCGATGGTGTTCACCAGAATGGGGAAGAACGCCGCAAGGAAAATCACCGCGACCTTCGAGCCTTCGCCGATGCCGAACCACATCACCAGTAGCGGCACCCAGGCCATCATCGGAATCTGACGGAACGCCTTGAACGTCAGCATGAAGAACCGGTGCACGTTCAGGCTCATGCCCATGAGCACGCCGAACAGCAATCCGAACACCAAGGCCAAAGCGTATCCCTTGAGAATGCGGCTCACACTGATGGCCACGTCTCCAACGAAGGTGCCGTTGGGACCGGCCAGTTCCGCGACAATGGTCTTGCCCACGGACGAGATGGACGGCATGATCAGCGAGGAGACGAGCTGCGCGGCGGAAACGGTGTGCCATGCCACAAGTATGCCGACCGGAAGAATCAATGCGAACAGCGCCGTCAGTATCTTGCGCAGGTTCAGCAACGCGCCACGGTACGAGGCCGAATCGTCCGACGCTTCCGAATCCTTCCGAGCCGACGGGTCCGATTCCGTCTCGTCACGATGCGCGATCGCCTTCTCCTCATGGCGTTCCAACGCGTCGATCTTGCGAATCACCCGTCGACGCCCCAGCACGATGAGGAGGGAGGCCAACACATAGACGAGGATGGGCAACACGACCGTGACGAAAATCCTGCTGTTGCGGGACTTCGATGCTTCTGCGGACGCGGACGCGGCCTGCACGACTCCGGAGACTGCCTTATCCGCGGCGGCACGAGCTTTCGTCTTGCTTTCGCCCAGCGTCTGCTGGCGGTATTCTGCGATGGCGGTGCGCAACGGTTTCGGGTCGGTCCAATCGACGATGTCGATGGAACGGCTGATCAGCGAGTTGTCGAGCTCGAATTGCTGGACGGATTTCATCGAATCGATCAGCGAGGAAGACAGCGACATCGGGTAGCCGGTCTTCGCGTCATCCACTTCCGTGGCGCGCACGACATTCAGCGGATTGCCGGATTTCTGTGAGGACAGTTTGATGTATGCCTCATGGTCGGCGACGATGTCGTCCTTCGCCTTGAGCATGGCCTGAAGAATGGCCGCGGAGACATCGGGATGCTTCTTGTTGAACGTGCGGTTCGCCACCAGCACCGTTGGCTCGTAGTAGGTTTTGCGGTCGGCGTCCTTGCCGATGTGCAGCACGCGCGCCTTGCCCTCATTGACCAGCTGCTGTTCCTGACCGGCATTGGTCACCGCGGCGTCGACACCATTCGACGCCAATGTGGACAGACCGTCGGGCAGCGAGGCGTTCACCGCCTCTACATCGCTGAATTTCAGTCCGGCTTCCTTGAGCACCTTGATCATGTACATCTGGGGCGCGGCACCGCGCTGGTAGGCGATTTTCTTGCCTTTGAGGTCGGAGAGCTTGCGTATGCCGGACGCCGTGGACGCCACGAGACGCCAACCGGAGTTATATGCGGTGACGCCGAGCAACGTGGTGTCGACGCCCTTGGACTTGCCGAGGATACCTGCGAATCCGGCATAGTTCACGTAATCCAAGTCACCTGATGCCAAGGCTTCATGCAATGCCGGCGCGGCACCAACGAAACCCGTCGTCTGCGCCTTGTATCCCAACGGCTTGAGGTATTCGTCCAGATATCCCTTCGCCACAGCGACGCCAAGAGCCCCGCCAGCCCAGTTGCTGCCGGACGAGGGGAACCCAATGCGCAGAGTCTTGAGGTTTCCATCATTGCCTTTCGTCTCATCGGCCTGCGCGGAAGATGGCGTCGCAGCCGCGGTGAATGCGGTGGCCGCCAATATCAGAACCGCGATTATTCCCCGAACGAGGCGACGGATGCCGTCCAAGCCTCGGCCCATCGATGCTGTACGAGATTTCATGATCCCCTTCTGAAGAAATTGCAGTGCTCCCCCAGACGGCGCTGCCGTGGCGGAAATGGAAGGCCGAACAAGTACATCCCCATGTCGTTCGGCTGCCTTCATCGTAGGCGAGGAATCCCGGTCACACTTCCGAAAACAGCGTTTTCGTCATATCAAATATCTATGGCGGGCTATGTTCGGCTGGAAGTCCGCCCTTCCAGCCACGCGGCGATGCGTTGTTTCATCGAACGGGCGCGTGCTGGGCTGCTGCCCCCGGTCGATACGGTGATCAGCGTGCCGTCATGCCGGATTTGGGCGACGTTGGCGAAGTCGGAATATGTCGGATCGGACGCGTCGTTGACCAGACGCCAATCCGTCGCGTCCGACCGCCGCAGACGCGCGTCCTCACACACCTGTCGGTTCGTTCGGCGGCTGTCGGTGCAGGCGATGACGATCGCCGCGTCATCGGGCAGATCGCAGGATGCATAACGATGGGACCGCCATGCGATACGGCGGTCTTCCGCAAGCGCCGCCAGAGCCGGTGTCGCCGTGGGACTGATCAACGTGATTCTCGCCTCGGCACGCAGCAACGCCCGCACCTTGCGTTCGCCGACGGCGCCGCCGCCGACCACCACGGCATGCCGCCCCCGCATGGACAGCACGACCGGATAACCCAAATCAGATGTTTCACACATTGTTTCACATCACATCCGTCGGAAGATTCCACACATGCGCATGCATGCGTCGAGGCCGTTTTATTGGCCGGCGCAAATTTCCATACCATCGTCACCAAAATCACGACGATTGCCGGAATCTCGAGAACCGGCGGCATCATCGGGAGTGCGGAACGGCATAAATCCCGGGGAATCCGGATCGATGAGCCTCGCGACCCCGCCTACGACGATCAACGCCGGAGACCCCAGTCCGCCCAGGCGCACGGCTTCCTCGATATGCCGCAAATCAGCCACGGTGGAGCGCTGCTCGTTCCTGGTGGCCCATTGAATCACGGCGACGGGAGTGCCCTCCGACTTGCCATGGGCCAACAGCTCATTGACGATATGCGGCAATTGGGCCATGCCCATAAGGAACACGACCGTGCCTTCAAGCCGCGCGATCACCGACCAGTCGAGTTCCTTCGCGGACTGCTTCCGATGCCCGGTTATGACATGGAACTGCGCGGCGTAATCCCTATGGGTGATCGGAATGCCCGCCGCGGCCGGTCCCGCTATGGCGCTGGTCACGCCAGGCACCACCTCGCACGGGACGCCTTGGCCGAGCAGGAACTGGCGTTCCTCACCACCGCGGCCGAAAACAAAGGGATCGCCCGATTTCAGCCGTGCCACCCGCTTGCCCTGCTTGGCCAGCCGCACCAGAAGCGCGTTGATCTGCTCCTGCGTCGCCAAGTGGTGCGACGGCATTTTGCCGACGTTCACCAGTTCCGCGTCATCCCTGCGCCATTCCAGCATGACGGGATTGACCAAATGATCGTATACGATCACATCGGCCGTTTCGATGCATCGCCTGCCACGGACAGTGATGAGGTCGGGGTCTCCGGGTCCGGCACCGACCAGCGTCACATGTCCCATTGCCGCCGTCATACGATTCACCTTTCCAAGCGATTACTCATGCAACGGCTGCTTGCGGTCAGGATACAGCGTTTCGGCGATATGGTTGATCGCGCCCGGCGCCTCACCGAAGCCCGCCGAAATCAGTTTCACCTTACCCGGGTACGTCACCGCGTCACCGATACCGTAGATGCCCGGCACCGCGGTCTCACGGTATTCGTTCACCTCCAAATCACCGCGTTTGACGGGCAATCCCCATTCCTTCAGCAGATGGTTGTCGGAAGTGAAGCCATAGTTCACCAACAGCGCATCCACCTGCAGCTCCTTGGTCTCCGCCCCCTTCACCTGGTTCAGTTCGATGGAAAGACGGTCGTCCCGCTTCGCGACCGAGGCGAACTTGTACGGGGTGAGAATGCGCACGGAAGAGGACTTCAGCGCGTCGACGCTGGATTCCAGGGCCCGGAAGTTGTCGCGACGATGAATCAGCGTCACGCTGCGGGCGATGGGCTCCAACGTAAGCGCCCAATCGATGGCGGCGTCACCGCCACCGGCCACGGCGACATCCAAGTCAGCGAAATCGGCGATGTGCTTGACGAAGTAGAAGACCTTGTCGTTGTCGAGCGCGTGATCGTAATCCACCGCCAGCGGGCGTGGCGTGAAGGCGCCGCTTCCCATCGCGATAAGCACGGTCCGGGTGCGGAACACGCGCTTGCTGGTGGTGAGCGCGAACACACGGGAGTCCGCCGCGGCGTTCTCGGCGGGACGCTCCACACCGACGACCTCCTCGTTGGTATGGATGCCGATGCGGTCGGAGAACTCATCCAACTGGGCCTTCAGATTGGCGATGAGCTGCTCGCCCGTACCCGATACGAATCCCGCGATGTCATGGATCTTCTTCTCGGGATACAGCGTCGCCACCTGGCCACCGAGATGCGGCAGACTTTCGACCAGCTGAACATCAAGATTGCGCGTGGCCGCGTAAAAAGCCGCGAACATGCCAATAGGTCCGGCACCAATCACAGTCACGTCATACACATGATCGTCATGCTGCAGTTGCTTGTTGTCGGTCACGGAATCCCCTCCCCGTGTCATCACACGATTCGTTGAATATGCCTCCCATGCCCCATGCCAAGTGGCATCGGGCACGGCGAATACATGCCAGCATACGGATATACGGCATTCGGCGCCATAGCGTCAAATCTCTCATGTTCGTTGGAATTCCAACGATTAATAACCGCTCACAAATTAAAACGAATACGCTTTTGCCATGTTGTTTCCCGCTTTTTCAACGAAGAATCATGCGAAAACCCAATAATTGCAAGGATTACACGGCATCGACCATGTATTTGAGCGGGATTGCGTTCCTTTGTATGCTATGGCATGAATGGCGCGCGGAAGGGGCTTGTGATGCGCGTCATTCATAATTCGTCATTCATAGGAATAGTCGAGGAAAGGAGTGGAAATCCATGGGCTATACAGTCACATGGGCCGATCAGAAGCTGAACGGCAATGAAATCGCCAAGCTCAACAAAGACGGCCTCGACGTGTTCAAGGATCTGCCGGAACTGGTCAAGCATCCGTTTTCGGAAATCGATCCCAGCTATTACATGTATTTCAAGTACGCCGGTCTTACTGTCCAAAAGCCGCAGTCGGCCGGTATGTTCATGCTGCGCGTCAAGATTCCCGGTGGACGAATCAACGTCAAGCAGGGCGAGCATCTCGCATGGATCGCGAACGAGTACGGCCACAACGTCATCGATCTGACCACCCGCGAGGCCGTGCAGTACCACTGGGCGCCGTTCAATGAGCTTCTCAAGATCTTCCAAGGACTCAACGACGTCGGTCTGACCACCGTCGGCGCCGAAGGCGATATCACCCGCAACGTGGTGGACAATCCGCTGTCCGGCATCGACCCCGACGAACTGTTCGACACGCGCAGCATCGTCATGGACGTGTACCGCAGGTTCCAAGGCAACTACGACTACTCCAACCTTCCTCGTAAATTCAAAATCTCCATCTCCACCGACATCCACAACAACGCCGACTATCAAATCAACGATCTTGCCTTCATCCCAGCAGTGAAAACGATTCGTGGCCGGCAGGTGCAGGGATTCAATGTGTTCGTAGGAGGCGGACTCGGATCCAAACCGCAATTGGCCCAGCAGATGAACATCTTCGTGCGTCCGAACCGCGTGGCGGACATCGCGGAAGTGGTCTGTGGACTGTACCGCGATCATGGTTTCCGCCGTTCGCGTTCCAAGGCGCGTCTGAAATTCCTCATCAAGGATTGGGGCATCGACGAGTTCGAGCGTCTGGTCCGCAAGCAGCTTCCGCGTCTGCCGTATGCCGGTGAGACCAAGATCGTCGATTGGAACAAAAAGATCCTGGGCATTCATCCGCAGAAGCAGCAGGGCTACTATTATGCGGGCATCTCCGTTCCGGCCGGTCGCATGAGCGGTGATGACTTCCGCGCGGTCGTAGAGCTTGCCGCCAAGTACGGTAAGGATGAGATTCGTTTCGACGACAAGCAGAACATGATCATTCCTTGGATCGCCGAACAGGATCTCGAAGCGTTCAAGGCGGAGTCCATTCTGCAGCGTTATTCCGTGAAGCCGGGGCTGCTTGCCGACTATGGCACCACGTGCACGGGAGCGGAATACTGCAATTTGGCCAATGCGCACACCAAGAGCGTGTTCAAGCCGCTGATCGACGAGCTCGACGCCCGTTTCTCCCTCGACGTTCCGGTGCGCATCACGATGACCGGTTGCGGAAGCAACTGCGCGCATCGTTCCATCGCGGACATCGGTTTGGAAGGCGTACACGCCCGCACGCCGGACAAGAAACAGACCGAGGGCTACCGTCTCGCCGTCGGCGGAAGCCTGGAGGGCACCGGTCATTTCAACGAGCAGCTTAAGGGCACGCTGAGCGCCCAGCAGCTGCCGGACGCGTTGTCGGCAATCATCAATGATTACCAAGACAATCGTGAAGGTGAAGAATCCTTCTACCACTATTTCAACCATGCCGGCGTTGATCATTTCCAAGAAGTGCTCAACAACTATCTGTCCACCCAAACGGAGGTACTACGATGACCGTGAAAGTTATTTACACCAGCGCGACTGGCAACACCAAGACCGCCGTCGACGTGTTCACCGAGGCGCTTGAGGATCTCGGCGTTGATGTCGACGTGGTCGATGCCGAGGACGGCGTGGAGGTGGACGAGTTCTTCGAGGATGGCGACGCCTTCGCCATCGCCTCCTGGAGCGACGGAGCCAATGGCGAGGTCCCTGGTGGAATCGTCGATTTCTACGACGACCTCGAGGACTTCGATCTTTCCGACAAGAAGGTCGCGGTATTCGGTACCGGCGACACCTCCTACAAGTCCTACTGCGCCGCGGTCGACGTGTTCACCGACCGTGTGAAGCAGGACGGTGCCACGATTCTCGGCGAACCGCTGAAGATCGAGCTTTCCCCTGATGATGATGCCGAGGAGGCGCTGAAGTCCCTGGCCAAGACCGTCGCCGAGGCCATCTGAACATGACCACAGGAACGAACGAGGGACGCGTATACGTCCTGCACGGGCGCAAGGGCGGAGTGCCCGCCTCGAACATCGATTTGCTGAATCGTTTCATCGAGGAGTCCGGAGTGCCATCCGCCATCGGCTTCCTCGAAGGCGACCAGCAGACTTTGGAAGATGCCGTACGTCAGGTACAGCAAGCTGGAAGTACCCACATCACGGTGGTTCCCGTGCTGCTATATACGGCCACGCACGTCCGTTGGGACATTCCGGAACGCGTGCTCGCCGTTCTTGATCCTGGCGTGCAGGCCACGGAACTACCACCGCTGGCAGATACGAAGGCGATTGAATCGTATCTTGATGCGCAGTTGTCGGATGCGGTACGACAGCATCCCGACAGGACGGTGCTGCTCGTCGTCCACGGAACCGGCCATTTCGACGGTCCGTGGAATCATCTGCAGGCACTGGTGTCCCGGTTGCGGGAGAAGCTGCAGGTTCCCGTGTTGGGAGCCAATCTCATCGCCGAACCGAAAATCGCCACCGTGCTGGCGACGACCAAGGCTCCACTGCTTGTGCAGCGTTTGTTCCTGACCGACGGGCGGCTTGCGAATCGCATCGAGAATCTTGTGCGGGAAATCCAGCCGGACAGCGTCTTCCTTCCGACTTTGGAAGACAATCAGGTGATTCTCGACGCCATCTCGGAGCGTTTGCATGAAGGTGGACGCGACATCACGCAGGAGGTCGTGGACACCGTGCGTGAAGAACGAGAGGCCGATGCAAGGCGCCGTGCCGCCAAAACCAAGTAACGACGCGATGATTCGGCAGGTTTTGCCCTGACCTGCCGAATTGTTTGGTGAAAATCCGTTCATCACGGATTCGCATGTGTCGTGGATTCCGCGGTATGTGCGGAATCTTTTCAACCAATCGACTTCTAAGTTCTCGTTGCCATGGAACATGGCGTATCAACGTGTGCGGAGCGACAGACGATTGTCTACTCGCTCCGCACACGTTTTGCTTTGCGTATTGGTCAATGTTCTTGCGCAATCACCGCCAACGAATGACAATAGGAAATATGAGTAACATTCTTCATAATGCGACCATCGACACTCTGTTGGAGCGTCGTTCCATTCGCAAATTCAAGCAGGAACCGTTGGATGACGATATCGTCGAAACCCTCGAGACCGTGGCGCAGCACGCGGCAAGCAGCCAGTTTCTGAACGACTGGTCGGCGGTTCGCATCACCGATCCGGATCTCAAAAAGCAGCTGTCGGAAATCAGCAGACAGGCATATATCGCAACGGCGCCATTGCTGTATGTGTTCGTGCTCGATGAGCATCGTAATGCCGCCATCGCCGCTGAAAAGGGCATTGAGACCGCTTCCGACGCATTCACGCTCAATGGCAGCTACCGCTACACCCAGGCGCAGAATGACGCGGTTCTCGCATTGCATGCGATGGAGACCGCCGCGTATTCGCTCGGCTTGGGATGCGTGATTCTTGGATCCCTGCTGAATGATGTGCAGAAGCTGATCGATCTGCTGAATCTGCCGGAATACACGTATCCGGTTCTGGGACTCGCCATCGGCAAACCGGATCAGGAGCCGGCGCTCAAACCGCGCATGCCGCGGTCGATGCAGTTCTTCGAGAACGAATATCCGGAAAACGATGAGCTTCTGCTGCTGGGTCTGCACGACTTTGACGAGCAGGTGCATCAGTACTACGACCTGCGCAATGCCGATCGTCCTGTCGATGCTTTCAGCGATCAAATCGCCACGAACGCGGTCGACGAAGGTGTGAATGAGAAGGCTGTGGCGCCGCTTGCCAAGCGTCAGGGCTTCCGCCTGGAGCGTTAGTTTCCGCTATCGTTCTGACTTCTTTTCAAGGCCGGTGCGCCATCCCCTCTCTAGGATGCGCACCGGCTTTTTGATATCTTATTGGGGGACTTATCGGCCGTGCCGCAGTGCATGCTTGGAATTCCATCCTTTGCATTCTCTGCATTCATCGTCTGCGTGGTTTATAGCCCTTTTTGCGGGAATGAGGTTTCAACTGCTGATTGAACGGCACATAGCTATAGCTGGATTGCGGATCGCGATGCGTAAGATGCCAAGTACCACAGAAGTCGCAACGATACACCCAAAGCTCAGTACCGCGCTCACGCCAGCTTTGATCAGCCGCACGCTGTGCCGTTGCCTTGTCGTGATACATGATCTTATTCGACTCAACGCAACGTTTCGGTACAAAGTAATGCATATCTGTGTAGTGTATTCACCCGCGCAGACGCCTGTTTGCAGCCATATCGATCATGGACAACGCTGAAAAGGCAGGTGGCGCGGCCTTCCCCGAACAATTGGCACGGTACATCTCCAAGACCCTGAAGGGTCCATCCGGGCCCGCGCCCAGGGACGCGGGGAAGGGACCCGGACGCCGACAGGC
>ERZ808246.482-NODE-482-length-33151-cov-48.910231_pt1 | contig 33151 bp, 29 predicted proteins | sample MGYA00521083_ERZ808246 | MGnify/ENA primary metagenome ERZ808246 (study PRJEB31516, sample SAMN03275577) | gut metagenome | biome: mammalia-associated habitat; material: feces | host: Papio cynocephalus | place: Kenya | collected 2012-07-07 ...
GCCCGCTTTCCGTAAGGGCGGCGACTTCGGCGGCGGTGAGTCCCTTTTCGTCGGTCTCGGGCATGGATTGGCTTTCACTCATGTTGCCAGCCTACCGCCTTGGATCCCACCCCCATGGGGTTTTTGCGTAACGCTCCGGCAAAATTCAGGGTTTTTTCAGGGAACGTACAGTGCCACGGCCTGAAACGGTCGGCGGAGCAGCGGAATCAGACGTCAGACGGGATGGATCCCATGCTTATCGGATCATCCGCGGGTCTTGCGTTTCACGGTGGTGACGATGATCTCCCGATCATGCGGATCATTGTTGGCGATGGCGGCCACCACGTCGGCGATCGGTTTGGCATCCGTCATACGATCGTTGGTTTTGAGCGTCGCCGCGAACAATGCGCTGTCGGTCGGCATGGAGATGGGGTCGAGCAACACGACCGGTATGCCGGCCTGTCTTGGCGCGTCCAACATCTCGTACCAGCCGTCGTGGTTCGCGCCGGACGCGTCCATCCCCGCGATGACGATGATGTCGGCCATACGCTGCGTCATGTCCTTGACGCCCTGCCGGGCGGCGGCCTGCGCGTCGACGGTTCCGGAGACGGGCAGGTAGATCGGTTTGAGACCGCCTGTCTTCAGAGCCTCCATGGCCATACGGTCGGATTGGACGTCCTGGGATCCGACCATCGCCACGTTGAGGCTGTTGCGGTCCTTCATGATGTGGGCCACCGCGTCATCGGCGGATTGCGTATCCCCCACCGCGGCATTGCCCGGCGCGCAGGCCGACAGCATGGAGGCGATGCAGGCCGCTGCGACGAGACCGGCGGCCGCGCGCCTCACGTGACCGTTCACCGCGCGTCTTTCCTGAACAAGGCCACCGTCTCGACATGGTGGGTAGACGGATAGATGTCGAAAGCCCGAATGTCGGCAAGGGCGTATCCAAGCCGCGTCAACGTGGCGGTGTCGCGTGCCAACGATGCCGGATCGCAGGCGATGTATACGATGGCACGCGCACCGGATTCGGTGATCTGCCCGCACACCTTCGCACGCGCGCCGGCGCGTGGCGGATCAAGCACCACGACATCCGGTCTGGACAGGTCGCTGCGCACGTTGGCAAGCGTTTTGGCGACGTCGCCCGTGCGCGCATCGACATTGCCCATATGGATGGCCCTCAAGTTGCGCTGCGCGTGTTTGACCGCGGTTCTGCCGCCTTCGACGCTCAGCATGCGCACGCGTTCGGCGCTCAACGTGGCCAACGGCAACGTGAACAGACCGGAACCGGAATACAGGTCCCACAGGCATGCGGATGCAGCTCCGTCAAGCTCGCCGCGGACCAGGGACATCACGTGGTTGGTCAATGCGATCGGCGCGTGGCGGTGCATCTGCCAGAATCCGCCCGCGTCCACGCCGTATTCGAATTCGCGTCCACAGACCGTGGCCTTTTCGACGAGCTCACGTTCGCCCGATGTCACCTCGCCGTCGACGAGGACGGCATAGTTTCCGGCGATTTCGGTGCCATCACGCGGTTCAGGGACCGCCAGACGAATCTGGGATCCGGGCGTGAAGCCGCCGTCCCACACGTGTTCCTTTTCGGCCACCTCAAGAAGCGCCCGGCTGGCCAACGGCATGGTGTCGATGGGCACCCGCACGTGGGTGCCCCGCCTGCGCATGGATGGACGGCCTTCGTCGTCGGCGATCATCTCGATGCGGGTGCGCCAATGCAGGCCCTGTTCCGCCTCGTCCTCGGGCATGCGTTCAATTGGCACTTCAACGTCGACGTGGCCGAGCCTTTTTATCTGCTCGGCTATGGACGAGGCCTTCCATTTCAGCTGGCCGGAAAGAGACACGTGAATCAGATCGGCGCCGCCGACGCCGCCGCCCATGGCAAGCGGACCGGCCAGAGGCCAGACCGGGTCGACGCGGTCGTCGCTGGCTTCCAGCACTTCCGCCACCTCGCCCGTCCAGAAACGGTCCTCGCGGTCATGCGGCTCGTCCAGCACCACACGGACCAGTTCGCCGGGCAAGGCGAATCGCACGAACACTACCCGTCCGTCGATGTGGCCGACGCAACGGCCCTGGTCTGCGTACCGTTCGATGCGGATGGTCGATTCCATCAGTGTCGTTCCTCCGTTTCGGATATCTTCTCCGGCACGCTTTCGGACTGTGCCACGTCCATCGTCTTATGCCGGTGCATGGGGGTGGCGACGATCAGATACGACACCCAGATCGCCAAAGCCCAGAACGGAATGCCCATCAGCAGACGCGCGGTGCCAAGCCAGCCGACGTGGTTGCCCAAGTATAACGGCACCTGCACCACCAATCGCAGGGAGAACACCCCTATCCACAATGCGGTGATGATCGTGTACGCGCGGTTCAGAGCGCGATCGCCCCGCCAATCCGCCAGCCATGCGCGGAAATGCTCGGTCGGCAGCGTGCGGATGAATTCGACCACCAGACCAAGCCCCGGCACCCGGGCGATCAACGAGATCGTGAGCACCACGATGTAGAAGGCGTTGGTCAGGAATCCGAACATGTAGTAGTTGCGTGCCTCGTGGCTGTTCCATGCCCAGATCAGGCAGATGCCGACGGCCAGCAGTCCGGAGACGGCCCCCATGACGGACTGCCGCTGGCATAGGCGAATGATCACCTGCAGCACGGCGAGTGCGGCGGAGACACCGATGGTCAGCTGCAGGTCGGATGTGATGACGAACATCGCCACGAACACCACGCCTGGCAGCATCGATTCGACGACGCCGCGCGGGCCGCCGATGGCGTCGATCACGGAGAAGTCGTCGGTGCTGCCGGCGTCGGCGAGCGCGCCGATGCCGGTGCGCTTCTTGGTTTCGGTTTCGCTCATGCTGTCGATTCCGTCGGTGCCGCCGTCAGCGCACTTCGGAGAACATCGGGCCACGGGACAGCGTGGTCTTGACCTCCACCTGCTGGTCGGAATCGAACGGTCCCTTCGGCTGGCCCGGGATGTCCATCTTCCTGCCGGCTTCCTCGGCTTCGGCGGCTTCCTTGGCGGCCTTGCGTTCGGCGGGGGCGACCGGCGGATGCATCGGGATCAGATCGCGCGGAGCCAGCGGATCCTCGCCGCGCTCCACGACGATGTTGGAGAAGAGCTGGTTCAGCGCCTTGGCCTCATCGCCGTCCGGATCGGTGGCGGCCTTGCCGGAGAAGATGCCCCGCAGCATCCATCGCGGTCCGTCAATGCCGACGATCCGGGTGATCACCTTGCGGCCGCCCTTGACCACGACGGGCAGTGTCAGCTCGGTGCCGAACACGCCGTCGGTCTCCTTGGCGTCCTTGTTGGCTTCCAGCAGGTCGGCACGGACATCGTCCCACAGGCCGAGCGTCTTCGGAGCCGCGAAGGCTTCGATCTCCACGCTGGAGGAACCGTAGGTGATGGTGGTGCCGAGCACCTGCTGGGTGGCGCGGTTGGCTTTCACGCGTAACTCGATGCCCTGCAGGAATGGCAGATAGTAGGCGCCCATATCGAGGTACTCGTCGTAATTGGGCACGTTCTCGTCGGCGACGTCCCATGGGCCGCGCTCGTCGCCGCGGCCGACGTATTCGTCGGACGGCTCCGGCAGGACGATGTCCCGGACGTCGGTGGAGACGGCCTCCGCTTCCCCGGTGGATGCCCCGTCGGCCTTGTCGTTCTCTTCGGCGGCGGTTTCAGCGGCTTCCTCGCTCTGATGCCTCTTCTTGCCGAATCCAAACAGTCCCATGATGTTCCTCATTTCGTTACGGTTGCGACCGTGACTAGCCTAGCACCCATGCTTAATATGGGCTGGGAGCCGGGGCGCGCCATCCCGCACGCGCATCCCGGCCCGTCCTTTCACACGTCGTAGGTGATGCTCAGCGGCGCATGGTCTGACCAACGCATATCGTAGGTCGGCGCCTTGTCGATGACGAATCCGCGGGCCGATTCGGCGAGTTCGGGCGTGGCGAACTGGTAGTCGATCCTCCACCCGACGTTGTTGTCGAAGGCGCGTCCACGCTGGCTCCACCACGTGTACGGACCCTGGATGTCGCCGGCCAGCGAACGCATCACATCCACGAATTCCAATTCACCCAGCCATTTGTCCACGTAGGCGCGTTCCTCGGGAAGGAATCCGGCGTGTTTCTCGTTGGCTTTCGCGTTTTTGATGTCGAGCGGCGTGTGCGCGATGTTGAAATCGCCACACAATACGGCCTGCCGGCCGCCGTGCGCGGCCTCGTCGCGCAGTTCGCCCATGCGCTCCAGCATGGTGTCGAGGAAGCGGTACTTCTGCTTCATCTTCTCCGGATCGTCGGTGTTGCCCGCATGCACATACACGCATACGACGGTGATGACGTAGCCTTGAGGCGTTTTGACGTCCGCTTCAATCCACCGTCCGGAATCGACGTCCTCCTCAAGTCCCGGCAGCCCATACCGCTTGTCGACCACGGGCAGAGCCGACAGCAGGCCGACGCCGGCGCGTCCTTTGATGCGGCAGATCTCGTTCATGCGGTCGAGTCCGCTTTGGTCGGCGACACGTCCGGCGGTGGCATATTCGAAGCCGAATTCGTCGAAGATGGGGTCGATCTCGTTTTGCGGGGCGCGCACCTCCTGCATGCACCACACGTCCGGCGTGTTCCTCGCGGCCCACTGCTCGATGCCCTTGCGTTTCGCCGCGCGAATTCCATTCACATTCGAAGTCGTGATCGTGATCGTCATAGCGTCCTAGCCTAGCCCGGATACAAGAGAACCTCCCTTATGAATGAGGGAGGTTCTCCGGAAGGCAAGCGGTCAGTCGAGTCCGAGCTGCAGTTTGCCGCCCGGGATGGCGTCCAGCAGATCGCGGGTGTACTGCTTCTTCGGATGGTCGAAGACCTCGTCGGTGGTGGCATGTTCCACGAGTTTGCCGTGCTGCATGACCACGACCTCGTCGGCGATCTGGCGGACGACCGCCAGATCATGGGTGATGAACAGGTAGCTCAGTCCGCGTTCGGCCTGCAGGTCGTTGAGCAGACGAAGCACCTGATCCTGGACAAGCACGTCCAATGCCGAGACGGCCTCGTCACAGACGATCACATCCGGGTCGAGCGCCATGGCCCGCGCGATGGCGATGCGCTGGCGCTGGCCGCCGGACAGCTCGTTCGGATAACGGCCCATCACGGATTCCGGAAGCTCCACCATGTCGATCAGCTCACGCACGCGCTTGGCACGGCTCTTCTTGTCGCCGATGCCGTGGATGCGCAGCGGCTCCTCGATGGAACGGTAGATGGAGTACATCGGGTCGAGCGAACCATAGGGGTTCTGGAACACCGGCTGCACGTGGCGGCGGAAGTCCAGCAGGTCCTTTGCCTTGAACTCGGAGATGTCGCGGCCCTGATAGAACACTTTGCCGGAAGTGGGCTCCAGCAGGTGGAGCACCATGTTCGCCACGGTGGATTTGCCCGAACCGGATTCGCCCACGATGGCCAGCGTCGTGCCCTTCTTCAGCGAGAAGCTCACATCGTCGACGGCCTTGAACATCTCCTTCTTGCGCGGCAGCTTGAATTCCTTGGTGAGATGGTCCACGGTGATGATGGGCTCGCCCTTCTTCAGCGAGGCCTCGTTGACCGTATGCTCCATCACGGTCTTGGCGTCGCCGCCATGCTCCTTGACGGAGATGATGCGCTGCGACGCGAGGGACGGCGCGGCGGCCACCAGACGCTTCGTGTACGGATGCTGCGGATGCTGCAGCACCTCCAGCGACGGCCCGGACTCGACGACCTGGCCCTTGTACATCACGACGATGTGCTGGGCGCGCTCGGCGGCGAGGCCCAGATCATGGGTGATGAACAGCACCGCGGTGCCCAGGGAGTCGGTGAGCATGTGCAGATGGTCGAGGATCTTCTTCTGCACGGTCACGTCGAGTGCCGACGTCGGCTCGTCGGCGATCAGCAGCTCCGGACGACATGCCAATCCGATGGCGATCAGCGCGCGCTGGCGCATACCGCCGGAGAATTCATGCGGGAACTGGCGCGCACGAGTGGCGGCGTCAGGCAGACCGGCCTCGGACAGCAGCCCGGCGATACGGTCGTCCATGGTGGAACCGACCACGTACTTCTTGGCGATGCTCCACGCGTCATCATCCTTCACCCCGGCCTTGATCAGGCCGTCGGCCACGCGCCAACGGGTTTCGGATCCCGGAACCCACTCATCGCTGAAGCGCGCCATAATCGCATCGAGATCGTCACCGGCCAGGCCGATGCCGCTCAGTGCCTCCTTGGCCACCGCAAGCAGCTCCGGGAGTTCCTTGGAGCCGAGGAAGGTCTCGTCATCGTTGCCTTTGAGCTCGACCTCGTCGCCGGCCAGAGCCTTGGCCAATGACGAACGCTTCTCATGGTCGATATCCATGTTGTTGGCGACCAGAGCCTCCTTCACCTGGGTGCCGATGCGCCACACCGGGTTGAGGTTGCTCATGGGGTCCTGCGGCACCAGACCCATCTTGGAGCCGCGCAGCTTGTCGTATTCCTTCTGTTTGAGTCCGGAGATCTCCTGGCCGTCGAGCTTGATGGAGCCGCCGACCACATGGCCCGTGCCGGGCAGCAGGCCGAGCACGGCCATGGCGGAGGTGGATTTGCCCGAGCCGGACTCGCCCACGATGGCCACCCATTGCCCCGGGTAGACGCTGAAGGAGGAGTTGCGCACGGCATGCACCGCGCGGCCGGTGTCAGTCGTGAAATCGACTTGGAGGTTCTTGACCTCCAGAAGCGGCCCTTGGGCGCGCTGCATGGCTTCGAGCTTATTTTCGGTATTCATTTCAGTCATCGAATTCCTCACTTACTCTCAGGCCGTGCGGCTCTTTGGATCAAGCGCGTCCTTGACGGCATCACCCATCATGATGAACGCCAGAACGGTGACCGCCAATGCGACAGACGGGTAGAACAGCACCATCGGGTCGGAACGCAACAGGGATTGCGCGCTGGAGATGTCGCCGCCCCAGCTGACGGTGGTGGTCGGCAGGCCGATGCCGAGGAAGCTCAGCGTGGCTTCCGACACGATGTAGGAGCCGAGGGAGGTGGTGCCCACCACGATGATGGGGGCCAGCGAATTCGGCAGGATGTGGCGGAACAGGTTGCGCATCGGAGTCGATCCCAATGCGGTCGAGGCGGTGTTGAACTCCAGGTTCTTCGATTCCATCACCGCGCCGCGGGCGATACGCGCCGTGCTGACCCAGCCGAACAGGGCCAGCACCAGAACGACCTTCCAGATGGAGGAATTGGTGCGGAACATCTGCAGCACGACGATGGCGCCCAGCAACATCGGCAACGCCATGAAGATATCGATGATGCGGCTCAGCAGCGCATCCACCCAGCCGCCGAAGAAGCCGGCGATCGCACCGATCAGCGTGCCTACCAACACCACCAGCAAAGTGGACAGGATACCGACGCTCAACGACGTGCGTGTGCCATAGACCACGCGGGTGTACACGTCGCAGCCCTGCACGTCGAATCCGAACGGGTGGCCGGCGGACGCCGGTTCGAGGGAATGCTCCAACGTGCAGTAATTCGGGTCCTGCTTGGTGAACACGCCGGGGAACAACGCCACGAACACGATGAACACGATCAGCAAGCCGGAAATGATGAACAACGGATTCCTCCGCAGCGTCCGCCACGCATCCGCCCACATGCTTGTGGCGGGCACGGAATCGTCGACGTTGTCGACGGTCTGCAAAGGCGTCTCCTCAATGGGAGCGACATAACGTTCCTGCCCGGGAAGGGCGGTCATCTTGGTCTCATCAGTCATGATAGTTTACGACTCCTCCCCGTCACGCGTAACGGATGCGCGGATCAAGCGCGGCGTATAGCAAATCGACCAGCAGGTTGCAGACCACAAAGATCAGCGTCAGCAGCGTCACGACGGACACCACGACATTGGCCTCACCTTTGAGGATGCTCTGATAGGTCAGGAATCCTACGCCGTGGATGTTGAAGATCTGTTCCGTGATCATGGCGCCGCCCATCAGCGCGCCCAGATCCTGGCCGAGGTACGTGACGACGGGGATCATCGAATTGCGCAGGACGTGGCGCAGCATGACGGATTTGTTGCTCATGCCCTTGGCACGCGCGGTGCGCACGTAGTCCTCGGAAATATTGGAGGAGATCTCGGTACGGGACAGTCTGATGATGTAGGCCATGGAAACCGAGCCAAGTACCATCGCGGGCATCAGCAAATCGAAGAATCCGGGATCGGCGCCGGCGGTGACCGGCAGAATGCGCCACTTGACACCAAGGAAGTATTGTCCGAGGAAACCGGTGACAAAGGTCGGAACGGAAATCAGCAGCAGCGAGACGATCAGGATCACGGAATCGTACCACTTGCCCTTTTTCAGGCCGGCGATCACACCGAACACGACACCGAACACGGCCTCGAACACGAAAGCCATCAAACCGAGCTTGATGGTGACCGGGAACGCGCTTGCGATCTCATTGATGACCGGCTGGCCGGAGAACGTCTGGCCGAAGTCCAGTGTCAGAGCGTTCTTCAAAAACAGCAGGTACTGGATGATGAACGGTTTGTCGAGATTGTACTCGGCACGAATCTGCATCTCCACAGCATGGTTGACAGGCTTGTCTCCGAACATGGCCTTGACCGGATCTCCCGGAAGGGCGAAAACAAGAGCATACACCAACAACGTTGTGCCGAGAACCACTGGAATCATCTGCAGAATGCGACGCAGAAGATATTTGCCCATTTCTGGTTGCTCCTTATTCCATTCCATATTCCGGCCGGACGCCAGCTCTTACTGGCATGAGTAAAGGAACCCCACCGGAATCAAATACACGTAAGTTTACCGCAATGACGGACTTATGTGTTGCGGTACCCTGGACGAAAGACTGAAATTCGTTCCTTTATTGAAACTTTTATGCGATTTGTCTAATAAAAAAGGGAAACGGGACGAGCCCGTCTCCCTGATTCAGAATCCTTACGATTGGTCGAAACCTATCGCAGCATTCACTTGGTGAGTTCGGTGTAAACCGGCAGGTTCTGCCAATCCATCTCGAAGCCCTTCACGCCAGTCGCCGCAACACCATGGGCATTGTCGTAGTACAGCGGGAAAGCGGGAAGCTCCTTGAGCAGAAGCTCCTGGGCCTGCTGGTAGATCTTGTTGGCCTCATCCGTGCTCTTTGCTGCGGAAGCCTCGGAGCACAGCTTGTCGAACTCGGCGTTCTTGTAGTCGCCATCGTTCGAACCGTTGCCATCGGCCGCGGCGGAGTCATACAGCTGGTAGAGGTAGTTTTCCGGGGACGGATAGTCCGGCTGCCAGCCGGTGCGGAACGCGCCCTTGATGGAACGGTTGGTGATATCGTCACGGAATTCCTGGAAGGTCGGAATCGGGTTGGTGGCCACGTCGATGCCCAGGGTGTTCTTCACGGAGTTCACCACGGCGTCGTAGATCGGCTTCGCGCCGCCATCGGCGTTGTACGCGAAGGTGAGCTTGCCGTCATAGTGGGAGATCGCCTCGGCCTTGGCCCACAGTTCCTTGGCCTTCTTCGGGTTGTACTTCAGGTTCTCGCTGCCCTTGAGGGAGTCGGAGTAGCCCGGGGTGAGCGGGGAGGTGAATTCGACGGCCGGAGTGCCCACGCCATTGAGCACCTTCTTGCAGATGGAGCTGCGGTCGATGGCCATGGACAGCGCCTGGCGACGGAGCTGGCCTTCCTCGGTATTGGTCTGCCAGTGCTCCAGCGACGCTGGGATGGTGAACGTCTGGCTCACGGAACCGGCCTTGTTGTAGGCCTGGACGGAGGAATCGGTCATGAAGGTCTTGGACGCGGATGCCGGGACGGAGTGCATCACGTCGAGGTTGCCGGCCTGGATGTCGGCGTATGCGGCCTCGTCATCGGTGTAGACCTTGAAGGTCACGCCGTCGTTCTTGGCCACGTCGTTGCCCTTGTAGTCGGGGTTCTTGACGAGCTGGATTTCCTTGTTGTGGCTCCAGGACTGGAACTTGTACGGGCCGTTGCTGACCGGCTTCTCACCAAAGGCCTTCGGATCCTTGTAGAAGGATTCCGGCAGCGGAGCGAAGGCGAGGTAACCGATCTTGATGGCGAACACGGAGTCAGGCTGGTTCAGATCGACGGTGAACTCGTGGTCGTTGACGACCTTGAGGCCTTCGAGCTGCTCGTCGCCCTTGAGGCTCTTGGCGTCCTGCAGCTTGTCATAGCCCTTGATGGTGGAGAAGAACGAAGTGCACTTCTGCGCGTTCTTGGCGTTGGCCACGTAGCTCCAGGCCTTGGTGAAGGATTCGGCGGTCACCGGAGTGCCATCGGTGAACTTCCAACCGTCCTTGAGCTTGATGTCGAAGTGGGTGGCATCGTCGTTGGACTTGATGGAATCGGCCACTTCGTTCTTCGCGTTGCCCTTCGCGTCGAAGGAAATCAGGCGTGCGAACAGCAGGTCTCCAGGAATGCCGCCGCCGGTTTCGTTGGTGTTGCCCGGGATGAGCGGGTTCTGCGGTTCGGAATTGTAGGCGGTGATGATGTCCTTGCCGTCATCCGAAGAAGCAGAATTGTTCGAGGAGCCGCAGCCACCGAGCAGCATGCCGAATGCGCATGCCGTGGCGACGAGAGCCAACGCTTTCCTCTTCATAGAATCATTCTCCTTATTCATTGAAATATTGGGGCGCATGCCCCTGCGCACAGCGAAAGTAGGTTGGATGCCACAGCACCAATACCCCCTTATGCCTGCTCGCGGAGTATCATTATCACTTACTTGAGGGACAAAGGCAATTCGTCACGGAAAATGAACTCCCGCGATACCATGACGAAACGCCATCAGCTGCCATATTTCCGTGTGGATCCTGCAAAAAACCACCCCGGTATACGGGTATGCATGGCTTCTGTTCGCGGATGGCGAAATCGTTGGAAGCACTGTCAGGCCCGGGGGAACGCCTGACCGTATCTCGACTTCAGCTGTTCGATGGAGACATGCGTGTACCGTTGCGTGGTTTTGAGCGAGGAATGCCCCAGCATCTCCTGCACCTCGCGCAGGTCGGCGCCGCCGTCGAGCATGTGGGTCGCGGCGCTGTGCCGCAGCGCATGGGGGGAAATGTCCGGGACGCCCGCCTCCCTGGCCCTCTCGTGCACCACCTCACGTACCATGCGCTGGCCGATCCGGCCGCCCCGCGATCCCAGGAAAAGTGCTTCGGCGGAGCTCTTCCCGGCCAACGCTGGACGGCCATGCTCCAGCCAGCCGCGCAATGCCCTGTCCGCCGGCGCGCCGAAAGGCATGACGCGCTGTTTGTCGCCCTTGCCCATGACCTTCACCGTACGGTTGCTGAACGCGACGTCGGCCATGTCGAGCCCGGCCAATTCCGCCACACGCATGCCGGTGGCGTACAGCAATTCCAGCATGGCCTCGTCCCGTAGTTCGATGGCCCGCCGTTTCGCGTCCGGCTCCTGCGACAGCGCCGCCGCGGCGTCCTCGTCCACACACTCCATCAGACGCTCCGCCTGCGATTCGTTCAGCACAGTCGGAAGCACATCGGGGATTTTCGGCGTCCGCAGCATGGCCGCGGGATCAACGGCCGTCACGCCATGGTCATGGGCCCATGCGAAGAACCCTCGGACCGCCACGGTCTTACGCGCCATACTGCTGCGCGCATGGTCTTTGGATGAGTCGGAAAGCCATACGCGCAGATCCTCGATGGAGACTTCGTTCAGATCCCCGCAGCCATGCCTTTCCAGCGTGGACAGGCATTCGGTTATATCGCTCCGATACGCTTTGCGCGTATTCTCGCTCAATCCGCGATTGGCTTTCAGATATGCGTCGAACCCATCCAACGCCTCTTTGAAAAGCATGACGCATCAACCTTCCAGCCAATGGAATCGGGCATCGTCCGTGATAACGCGGGTATTGCGGGGATGGCGATCTTGGGAAAAACCGTTTCCATTATGCCCCGAACCGATAGACTTGCATTGATTAGGCATACATTATGAATAGGCGGTAGCATGGCTCGTCATACCTTCCATGACACACAGCACACGACGGACAAGACCCCCGATGATGGGATTGTGGCCCGCGCCATCGACCTGACCAAGGTCTACGGCTCCAAAGACAACGAAGTGACGGCATTGAACCACGTGAACGTTGAGTTCCGACGCGGCGAGATGACCGCCATCATGGGACCGTCCGGTTCGGGCAAATCGACGCTCATGCATTGCATGGCCGGACTCGACACACCCTCTTCCGGCAAGGTGGTCGTGGAGGGGCTCGAGGTCTCCTCGATGAACCAGAAACAGCTGACGGACCTGAGGCGGAATCAGATCGGGTTCATCTTCCAATCGTTCAATCTGGTGCCGACGCTGTCCGCCGAAGAGAACATCCTCCTGCCGCTGCAGATCGCAAAACGGCCGATCGACCGCGACTGGTTCAACCAAGTGGTCAAGGTGGTCGGCCTGGAGAAACGCCTCTCCCACCGTCCAAGTCAGCTTTCCGGCGGCCAACAGCAGCGCGTGGCCTGCGCCCGCGCCATCATGGCATGCCCGTCCGTGATCTTCGCCGACGAACCGACCGGCAACCTCGACTCCCGCTCCAGCCGTGAAGTGCTCGGATTCCTACGAGACTCGGTGCGCGACTACGGACAGTCGATCGTCATGGTCACCCACGATCCGCGCGCGGCCTCCTTCGCGGACCGCGTGCTGGTTCTCGCCGACGGCAACATCACCCGAGACATGCCTCATCCGACATATGACGAGATTCTCGAGGTGTTCGCCGGAGACGACGACACGGATGGCGTCTCCCCGACGGAGACGGAGGGCAAGCAGGCATGATTCGCATAGGATTGCGCGACGCGCGCAGCCATTTCGGCCGCTTCATCATGTCAATCGTGGCCATCGCGCTCGGCGTGAGCTTCGTCGTCGGCTCGTTCTGCTTCCGCGAGATGCTCGACAACCAGGTCTCGCAGATGATGTCCACCAACGCGGACCACGACGTGTACGTGCGGGGTTCGCAGGAGAAGAAGAGCTCATCGGCGATGTCCATGGGCTCCACGAAAAGCTACAACGCCATCGATGCCGACCTGGCGGACGACATAGCCAAAATCGATGGCGTCTCCTCGGCGCACGTGATGTACGGACTGTCCGGCGTGGTGCTTCTCGACAAACATGGCGACGCGGTGACCACCGTGGGCTCCCCCACCCTGGCCATGGGCATGGGCAAGTCGGAGCCGTGGCGATCCGCGAAATTCACCGCCGGAACCTGGCCGAAGAACGGCGACGAGATCGCCCTGCACTCCTTCGCCGCCGAGCAATCAAAACTGAAGGTCGGAGACAAGACGAAAATTGTTTACGCGGACGGGGCGCGCGAAGTGACCGTCAGCGGCATCTTCACCACCGACGCCAGCCAGGCGGGCGCCATCATCATCGCCATCGATCCGGCCACGGCCAAGGAAAAGGCGAACCAGCAATCCGACGACCCCGATAAGACATCCCTCATCAGCGTCTACGGCAGCGACACCACGCCATTGACCGCCGAGCAGCAGCAACAGCTGGCCGACCGCATCAACAGGAAACTGCCGAAATCGGCGAAAGCGCGAGCCATCACCGGCGACGCGTACCGCAACGAATCCACCAAATCCACGCAGGACGCGCTTGGATTCATCCAACCACTGATCCTCATCTTCGCGGTGATCGCGCTGTTCGTGGGCTCATTCATCATCGCCAACACCTTCTCGATGATCGTACGCGAATCGATGCGCGGCTACGCGCTGCTGCGCTCCATCGGCGCCTCCCCCCTGCAGGTGTTCTCCACGGTGATCGTGCAGGCGGTGCTGCTGGGTCTGGCCGGCTCGGCCGCGGGCATCGCGCTCGGCTGGGGCATGGTCAAACTCATCGCATCAGGCCTGTCGAACATGGGAATGCCATTGACGGGCGCCACCGACCCATCCATCGCCGACATGCTCGTCGGCCTGCTGGTCGGACTCATCGTGACGCTGATCGGCGCGGCGCTGCCGGCACGCAACGCGGCGCTCGCGCCACCCATCCAGGCGATGAACGAGACCGTGAATCCGGAGAAGTCGGTCCGCGCACGCGGCATCATCGGCACCGTCATGGTGGTCCTTGGATTCCTGTGCTGGGCGTTCACCTGCGCTCTGGCCGGAGCCGACGGCAATGGTCCCACGCCATGGAAGGCCGTCAACGACATCCCCGTAGGCTGGCCGCTCGGCATCGGCGCGGCCTTGGCCGTGATCGGCGTGATCGTGGCCGGACCGGCGTATGTATCCTCCGCCGGCACGGTGCTCGGTTGGCTGCCGTCGAAAATCTTCACGGTGACGGGACGGCTCGCCCAGCGCAACATCTCCCGGTCGAAGAGACGCACGTCCAACACCGCTGCGGCGCTGTTCGTGGGCGTGGCGATCGTGAGCTGCCTGGGCGTGGTGGCCACGTCGGCGAAAGCTTCGGTCAATTCGCTGATCGACACCGGTCTCAAGGCCGATTTCGCCATATCTTCGGCGTCGGGTGGGCGGATCCCCGACCAGGCGATCAAGGACATCAAAAACGTCGACGGCGTCAAACATGTGGTGTCGAACCGCGTGGTGCTTGGCGTGAAATATGATGGCAAGTCCGTTTCCGGGTTCACGTTCGCGACGCAGCCGGAGCTATTCACCAAGATATTCGCCGCCGAAACCACCGAAGGCGATGCCGTGTCCGCGTTGAAGGACGGCAAGCTGCTCGTCGGCAAGACCATCGCCGACGACCGTGGATGGCATGTGGGCCAGAAGGTCAAGGTCACCGCCGAGAACACGGTGGTCGACGAGCAGGCCACCGCCGAGGCTCAGGCCGATTACCAAGCCAAGGTGAAGGCGCATGCGCAGGAACTGCAGGCGCAGGCGCAGCAGCTGGCGGCCTCCGGCGACCTGGCCGGCGCGCAGGCCAAAGCCAAGGAAATCGAGCAATACACGGACAAGGCCAAGAACGCCGATCCGAAGACGCTGATCAGGACTAAGAAGGTCAACACCAAGAAGACATTGACCATCGGCGCGATCGTGTCGAATTCCGTATACCGCGACTTCGCGATCATCAACGATGACCTGGCCGAGCAGATCGGCAACAAGCAATCCATGTTCGTCATGCAGGCATACGTCACCGACAGGAAAGGCTCCGACACGGCCCAAATGAAGAAGACCATCAAGAAGGCCGTCAAGAAGTACTACACGATCTCCGTATTCGACCGCGACGAGTACAAATCCACCATGAGCTCGATGATCAACCAGATGCTCATGATCCTGTACGCGCTGCTGGCATTATCGATCATCATCGCGGTCTTCGGCATCGTCAACACTTTGGCGTTGAGCGTTTCGGAACGCACCAAGGAGATCGGCCTTCTGCGCGCCATCGGCACATCCCGCGGACAGGTGCGCGGCATGCTGGGCATCGAAGCGGCGATCATATCCGTGTTCGGCACGGTGATGGGACTCGTCGTCGGCGTGGCTGCGGGCGTGGTGATCCGCGCGGTCTACGCCGCCAAAGGTTTGGAGACGTTGGCCATTCCTTGGCAGCAGCTTCTGGTGTTCCTGCTGCTTTCGATCGTGGTGGGTCTGGTCTCCAGCGTCTCCCCCGCCTCCCGCGCGCTGAAACAGCCCGTGCTTGACGCCGTGGCAAGCGAGTGAGACAGTTGGAACGGAACACCGAAAGGAGGCGGCAATGTCCATTCCCCATGAGATTCCAGTAGGAGCACGCATCGTGGCGCGTACCTTGGAAGGCGTCGATCCGGCCGACCACCGCATGAAGTTCCGCGATTACGTGGGACACGTGCGTTCCTGGGACGGCCAGAAGCTGGAAATGACGCGCGACGCGGCGGCGAACGGATCGCGCCCCGAACAACGCGTCACCATCCCGGCCGACGCAATCGTGACGATCAAGCCGGTGCCGGAACGATCCATGACACGTCCGCGGCCATAGCGAAGGCATCGTACGTAAAAAGACGGATGCCGCGGCCACATCATTCCAGTGGCCGCGGCATCCGTTTTTTATGTTTCCTACGATTCTCCTGTGAAGCTGTGAAACGTCGTCGTGGGACCGCCGTCACACGGCGGAACGCACTTCGACGATGACGTCATGCTCCCCTTCGAAGCACACGATATGCTCGCCTCTGCGGGCGGATTCCAGCAATGCGCGCCGCCAATCGTCCTGCGGAACCGCAAGCTTGATCTTTTCGCATCGTTCGGCGTAATCCGGTTGCTTGACGGCGGCCTTGTAGTCGCGGAACGGCTGGCCTTGGGCGAAGAAGCGATCCATCTGTCTCACGTCGCCTTCGGTCGGCCCGGCATCGGCGTCGGCCATGTCATGCAGCACGTTGGCCATCAGCGTCAGACGATTGGCCATGTCGCGCAGCAGCGTCTCCACGTTGGCCGCATCCTCCTCGACCATCGCGCGCGTGCGATCTGGATCGGTCAACGCCACACGGGTCATGTCTCGCCAGGATCCCGCGGCGAGCGCCGCCGCGATGTTGCGGTTCGGGTTGGCCACCAGTTCGTTGACCATGGCGGTGGCGACGACGTGCGGCATATGCGAAATGAGCGCGGCACACCGGTCATGCGTGGCATCGTCGAGCACGATGAGCCGGTTGCCGCACCTGTTCACGATCATGTCGGCCACGGCGAGGAACCGGCGGTATTCGGTGTTCTCGTCCACGGTGATGGCCCAGAGGGCGCCGTCGTACAGCTTGGGATCGGACGACTCCCATCCCGACAGCTCGTTGCCAGCCATCGGGTGCGCGCCTACGTAGCAGTCGTCAAGCCCCACGGCCTTGACCTGGTCGCGGACCATGCCTTTGACACTGCCAACGTCGGTGAGCGTGGTCGTATCGGGGTCGATGAGCGGTTTCAGCGCGCCGAGGATCTGGGGCATGGCTTTGAGCGGATTGCACAGCACCAGCACGTCCGGATTCGCTCCGGCGAGCGCCGCCAACGTGGGCTTGCATATGATGCCGTCGGCTTCGGCCGTGGTGTAAGGGCGATCGTTGTGGTTCCATGCGATCACCTCGCAGCCGGCGTTCGCAAGCCGACGTGCCAGCGAACCACCGATCAAGCCGAGTCCTACGATTGCGATGCGCGGCTTCACCACATCAGCTCCCTTCCAACGGTTTCACTGTCCTGCCAATGGTCCGGCAGATGCCTGTCATCCAACCGCACGCCGCCTTGGGGCAGCATCCACGATGTGACGGGCGGGTTGGGCCGTTCCCTGCGCGGGTAGACGGCAAGTGTCTTGGCCCAGTCTCCGTGTTCTGCGATCTCCACGAGCGCGTCACGGAAACGTCGCTCCCATGGGGCCGCGTCAAGGGTCGCGATGAAGCTGTATGTGCCGGTGCGTCCTTTGATGGGCCGTGAGATGAAGCTGGTCATGTTGAGTCCCGCGTCGCGGATCACGTCGAGCAGGTCGGCGAGTACGCCTGGGCCGGTGGCCAAGGGGATGAGGGCCAGCACCGATTCGTATTCGACGTCCGATTCCGCTCGCGATGCGTCGAGCAGGCATGCGGCTTCCTCGCGCGGAACGAGCACCAGAAAGTCGGTGGCCGCGCCTTGGTAGTCCTGGACGGAGGTGCCGATGCGGACAATGTCGTACAGTTCTCCGCAGATGGCCGGCCCGAAGGCGATTTCACCCGTTTTGAGGTCCCTGCATGCGGCCGCGTTGGACGAGGCCGGGCGCGTCGTGAGATGGCGGTCGGCGATGAACCGCTTGCATTGCGCGAGCCCGTGCGGATGGGCGGTGGCCACATGGGCCGTATCGGGGTCAGCCCCCCGGGACACGTAAGCGTCGAACGAAACGTTCACGCCGATACGGGCGAATCCGACGAGGTCCTTCGCATCGATCAGCGCATCGAGGTTGGGTACGACATAGCCTTCGACGTTGTTCTCCCAAGCCACGGCTCCCCAGCCATCGCCCCGCTGCACGGCGTCAAGGATCTGCGGCACATCGTCCATGGGCACCAGCTCGAAGCCGCGCGGCTCGAGACGGGCCAGCGATTCGGAGGCGTCGACCGCCGCCTGGTGCGTGAAGGTACCTTGCGGCCCCAGATAGAACAGCTTTCGTGCGCTCATGGACACCTTCGCCTCCTTGTAGGTACCTATGCACCTTACCGCATCATTTGAGGCGTGCCACGCATTTAGTCCACCGGTTGGTCAGCCGGGCCGTCCGGTTCCCGCTTTTCATCCGCCGCGTCATCTGGAACGTCGTCCGCATCGCGCGGCGGCATCGTGAACCACCGTTTCGGCAACGCGAGCATGACCAGCGGAATCAGCACCACGCCATACAGCCAGAAATAGCCGGCGTTGTCGCTGAAATACGGCAGCGAGGCCGAATCGCCGAAGCCGACGGGGATCATGGCGTCCCCGCCGGGGCCATAGCCGGCCATGACGGTCCAGACCATCAGGGATGAGCCGATCAGATGCAGGGCGAGACCCGTCACTCCGTCACGCGAACGGGCGGACCACGTCGAGATGGCCACCAGCGCGTAGGCGAGCACAAGTCCGTACGGAATGTTCGCCGACGCACCCATGCGGTGGGCCATGGTGCCGACCATGCCGACCGCGACGCCGACGATCAGGTCGATCAGGAGACGGGCCCATGCCGGCAAACGATGCGACCATGGCATCAGCGAGCGATCGCCGTCCTCGCGTGGCTGCGTCTTCGATTGCGGTTCCTGCATATGTTGCGTCATATCCTCCACTATGCCCCATGTTCCTTACAAAGCGTTCCTCGCATCGCATAAAAAGACAAAGAGATACGTGGGATACACGTATCTCTTTGTCTTATCGCCTCGGTCTCATCGCCTCAGCCAGACGTCCGGCATGCCACCATGCCCGCGAAGCGTCGAAGCGATGTCTGGAATCACTTGTTGTTCTGGGCGTTGTTCTGGCGACGCTGCTTGGCGCGCCACTTATACCAGTCCTCACGGCTCAGGATGATCTTGCGCACGCGGATGGATTCCGGGGTAACCTCCACGCACTCGTCCTCGTTGGCAAAGTCCAGCGATTCCTCAAGGCTCATCTTGATCGGCGGGGTCAGGGTCTCCAGCACGTCGGCGGTGGCGGAACGCATGTTGGTCATGTGCTTGGCCAGCGTGATGTTCACGTCCAGCTCGTCGGGCTTGTTGTTGATGCCGACGACCTGGCCCTCATACACCGGGGACTGCGGCTCGACGAAGAAGTTGCCGCGGGCCTGCAGACGCTGCATGGCGTACGGGGTGGCGATGCCCTGACGGTCGCAGACCATGGAGCCGTTCTGGCGGGTCACGATCTGTCCGGCCCACGGGGCGTAGCCCGCGGAGATGGAGGAGGCGATGCCGGTGCCGCGGGTGGCGGACAGCAACGCAGTGCGGAAGCCAATCAGGCCACGGGACGGGACGGTGAACTGCAGACGGACCCAGCCGGTGCCGTGATTGGTCATGTTGTCCATACGGCCCTTGCGGTCGGCGAGCAACTGGGTGACCGCACCCATGTACTCCTCCGGCACGTCGATGGTGGTGTTCTCCATCGGCTCGTTGACCACGCCGTCGATGGTCTTGGTGACCACCTGAGGACGGCCGACGGTCAGTTCGAATCCTTCACGGCGCATCTGCTCGGCAAGCACGGCCAGCGCGAGTTCGCCACGGCCCTGGACCTCCCAGGCGTCCGGACGGTCGGTCGGCAGCACCTTGATGGACACGTTGCCGATGAGCTCGCGGTCGAGACGGTCCTTGATCATACGTGCGGTGAGCTTGTGTCCCTTGCCTTCGGTGCCCGCGAGCGGGGAATCGTTGATGCCGAAGGTCATGGAGATGGCCGGGTCGTCGACGTGAATGAGCGGCAGCGGCTTCGGGTCGTTCGGATCGACGATGGTCTCGCCAATCATGATGTCGTTCACGCCGGCGACGGCGACGATGTCTCCCGGGCCCGCGGATTCAACCGGAGTGCGCTCCAGACCCTGCGTGCGCAGCAGTTCGGAGACGCGGAAGTTCTCGATGGAGCCGTCCACACGGCTCAGGCCATAGGTCTTGCCCTTCTCCAGGGTGCCGTTGTAGATGCGGACCAGGCCGAGTCGGCCAAGGAAGTCGGAGGAGTCGATGTTGGCGACATGCGCCTGCAGCGGCGCGCCTTCCTCGTATTCCGGGGCGGGGATGTTCTTGATGATGGCCTCGAACAGCGGCTCGAGGTTGTCGTTGTCCGGCAGGCCGCCGTTCTCCGGCTGGTTCTCGGACGCGTAACCGGCCTTCGCCGCGCAGTAGATGACCGGCAGGTCGAACAGGGCGTCCTCGTCGAGGTCGATGCCTTCCTCGATGACGTCCTGGGCCAGGCCGAGCAGCAGATCGGAGGATTCGCCGACGACTTCGGAGATACGTGCGTCCGGACGGTCGGTCTTGTTCACGCACAGGATGACCGGCAGCTTGGCCTCAAGGGCCTTGCGCAGCACGAAGCGGGTCTGCGGCAGCGGGCCTTCGGACGCGTCGACGAGCAGCACGACGCCGTCGACCATGGAGATGCCGCGTTCCACCTCGCCGCCGAAATCGGCGTGGCCGGGGGTGTCGATGATGTTGAGGGTGATGCCTTCCGGATGACCGTACTTGGCCGCCAGCGGACCGGTGTACTGCACCGCGGTGTTCTTGGCGAGGATGGTGATGCCCTTCTCGCGTTCCAGATCGTTGGAGTCCATCACGCGATCCGGAACTTCCTCACGCTCGTTGAACACATGGGACTGGGCCAGCATCGCGTTGACCAGGGTGGTCTTACCGTGATCGACGTGTGCCACAATCGCTACATTTCGGATATCGCCGCGAACCGCCATCGAAACCTCTCTTAGTATTGTTCTCTTGCGTAAACGTTCGGTACGTACATGCTGTCGGTACTTGGAAAATCGACCTTACACACAAACCGAACCAATGGTAGCGGAGCGTTGCGACACCTTCGCCGTCCATGTTCAGGCGACGGCCCGTTGCGCCTGTATGTTAATCGACGCATCGCCGACCTCCGAAGCCCCTCGCAACGTGGAGCAGGACTCCTCCACCACCGACGCGATACGGTTGATCTGTTCCGGTGTGAGCGGTTCACGGAAGGTCATGCGGATGGCCGATTTCGCGACCGCCGGTTCATATCCCATGGCCATCAGCGTGCCAGGCGCCTCATGCCGTCCGACGGCGCAGGCGGAACCGGACGAGCAGGCGATGCCCCGCGCATCCAGATCGACCAGCAACGCCTCGCCGGACAAACCGGGGAACACGAACGACGCGTGTCCCGGCAGCCGCCGCCGCGGATCCCCCGTAAGCTGTGCCCGGGGCTCGACGCGCAGCACCGCATCGACGAGACGGTCCCTGGAGGCGGCAAGACTCCGCCATGCATCCCGCATCCCCACGTTCGCGTCACGCAATGCGACAGCCAGCGCGACGGCTCCGGCCACGTTCTGCGTGCCGGACCGCAGGGAACGCTCCTGTCCGCCGCCGCTCATCAACGGCTCTACGGGGACCCGGGACCGAAGCAGCAACGCGCCCAGTCCTTTCGGAGCGCCGAATTTGTGCCCGGACAGACTCAACGCGTCCACGTCCCATTCGCGCATGCGGATGGGGATGAGGCCAACGGCCTGCACCGCGTCCACATGCAAAGGCACACCATATTCATGGGCGACGCGGGCGATCTCATCGATGGGTTCCACGGTGCCCACCTCGTTATTGGCGAGCATCGCCGACACCAGCAACGCGCTGTTGCGTGGCCTTGCGGACGCTCCAGCGGCTCCGTCGGATCCGTCCGCAAGAACCCCCCGCTCCAGTTCCCCACGCAGAGCGTCCACGTCGATATGCGCCTGGCGGTCGACGGGAATCTCCACCACCTCGCAGCCGAACCAGCGTTCCATCCAACGGGCCGATTCCAACACCGCGGGATGCTCGATCGATGACACGATGACGCGCGGACGAACCTGTTCGCCGTAGGCTTCGCGCAACAGCCGCATACGGGCCATCGCTATTCCTTTGACCGCAAGATTGTCCGCCTCGGTGCCGCCGGAAGTGAGAATCACGTCATCCGGACGCGCTCCCAGATCCGTCGCGATCGACCCGCGCGCGGCCTCAAGCGCCCGCGCCGCGGTCCTCCCGGCACCGTGCACGCTCATCGGATTCGCGTACGCCTCGGTCAGGAACGGCGTCATCGCGTTGATGACGTCGTCTCCGACCGGTTCGGCCGAGGCTGCGTCCAGATACAGATGCTCCATTGGTCCTCCCGGCACCCGTCAGTCCCAATCCAACCCGAGATCGATGCTGCTCACGCTGTGGGTGAGCGCGCCGACGGAAATCACGTCCACACCGGTGGCGGCCACCTGCGGTACGCGTTCCAACGTCATGTTGCCGCTGGCCTCCACGATGGCGCGCCCCGCGATGGCCTCCACTCCCCTACGGGTGTCCTCAAGGGAGAAGTTGTCGAGCATGATGGTGTCGGCGCCGCCTTCAAGAGCGGCTTCGATCTGTTCCAGCTGGTCCGTCTCCACTTCGATATGCGTGGTGTGCCCCACCTGTTCGCGTATGCGCCGGATGGCTCCGGCCATGTCGATGCCCTGCTCGGCGAGCGCCGCGAGATGGTTGTCCTTGACCATAACGGCATCGGACAGGCCATAACGGTGGTTATGCCCGCCGCCGCAGGTGACGGCGTATTTCTCGAACGGACGCAGGCCCGGGGTCGTCTTGCGCGTATCGACGATGCGGGTGCGCGCATAGGTGTGCGGGGTGCGGTATCCGTCCGTTCCGACGGCTTTGGCCGCGGCTTCGACGAAATCCGAGGTCATGGTGGCGATTCCGCACATGCGTTGCGTGAAATTCAGCGCCACGCGTTCCGCCGTGAGCAGGTCGCGTACGGGACCTGCGGCTTCGGCGAGGGTCTGCCCCGCTTCGAACCGTTCGCCGTCCTTGATGTTCGCGCGCACGACGATTTCGGGATTCTGCGCGGCGAACACGGCTTCGAACACGGCGATACCGCTCATCACGCCCGGTTGCCTGGCCACGAGTCTCGCGGATCCCCGGGCTTCGGCTGGAATGGTCGTTTCACAGGTGATGTCGCCGTTGGGAGCGTCTTCCTCAAGCGCGGCTTCAACGGCCGTGCGAATGACCTGACGGGTCAGCATGGTTATGGTCCTTTCGATTTTTCGCCATCACACCATCTGGTAGGCGATGGAATGCGCAATCGTTGGATTGGCGGTCGGATAATCCTGCCGCGTGTGCGCGCCGCGCGATTCGCAACGGTTGCCGGCCGCGACGGCCGCAACGTACCCCACGGTGAGCAGGTTGCGGTTCTCCCATGTGGCGATCCGCTGCGCGTAGGTCATCTGTACACCGTCTTCCGCCGTGTCCGCATCGTCCGCCGAATTCGCGGCGGCGAGCGCGGCACCGAGTTCTTGTACGCCCTGGGACAGGTCGTCGCCGTCACGAATCACGCCGACATGCTTCCACATGGCGTCTTCGATCCGCGCGCGGTCCCATACCTGCGGCCGCGCATCGTGCGTCCGTGTCCCGACGGCCGGCATGCGCAGCTCCATCGGCCGTTGGCATACCGGCATGTCCTCGATCGCGCTGTTGTTGAAATCCTGTGGCTGCCACACGGCGTCATCGGCGTCATTCGCGGCGGCGAGACCGGCGCGATACCCGTAAACCATGCCTTCGAGCAGTGAGTTCGAAGCGAGCCTGTTGGCTCCCTGCACGCCGGTCCGGGCGCATTCGCCAGCCGCGTACAGGCCCGGGATGCTGGATCGTCCGAACAGGTCGGTGCGGATGCCGCCCATCCAGTAATGGGCGGCCGGAGCCACAGGAATGGGCTCCTTGCTCCAGTCGAAGCCGAGGGATCGCGTGTACGCGTCGATGGTCGGGAAGCGATGGCGCAGGAATTCCGCCAAATCGGGGTTCTCCTTGGCCATCGGAGAGACGTCGAGCATGATCGGCTTGCCGCCTTGCGCCTGCATGGTGCGGAAGTTGGCGCGCGCCACCACATCGCGCGGCGCGAGTTCGGCTTTGGGGTCGATGTCAGTCATGAAACGGTGGCCATGCTCGTCGAGCAGCACTGCACCTTCGCCGCGGACGGCTTCGGACACGAGGAAATGCTCGCCCACGGCCATGGCCGTGGGATGGAACTGGTAGAACTCCAGATCGGCCACTTGTGCTCCGGCGCGTATCGCCGCGGCCAATCCGTCGCCCGTCGCGACCGAAGGATTCGTGGTGTATGGGTACAGGCGTCCGGCGCCGCCGGTGGCGAGCACCACACGATCTGCATCCACGACACGCGTCTCGACGCCGTTTCGGGCGTCCCTCACCGCCAGACGCACACCGGTCACACGGCCGTCACGCACCAGCACGTCGTTCAGGAACGCGTGTTCCAGCACGGTGATGTTCGGATTGGTCTTCACCATGGCGGAAACGTCGAGTTCCAGGACTTTTCCGGTGGCGTCCCCTCCGGCGTGCACCACGCGGGAGCGGCAGTGCGCGGCTTCAAGACCGCGCAGCACGTGTCCTTCCCCATCACGGTCCACATGCCATCCGTCCCCGATGAGTTCGCGTACGCGGCGCGCGCCCTCGTCGGTCAGGATGCCGACGGCGGTGCGGTCGCACAATCCATGGCCCGCCGCCATGGTGTCGGCCGCATGCAGCGCCGGCGAATCGTCATCGAAGATCGCGGTGGCCACGCCGCCTTGGGCATGGTATGTGTTCGATTCGACGAACTCGTCCTTGCATACGAGCAAAACCTGACAGGAACGGCGTCCTCCGTCTCCTGTGATCGACGCGCGACCGCCATCGGCCAGCCCCTCGCCGCCGAGACGTTCGTCCCCCGCCGCCGCGAGCGCCGCGCACAAACCTGCGATGCCCGCTCCGACCACAACGATCATGGATGCACCTCCAGCATGCGCTGCAATGCGATTTTGGCGTCGCGCGCAGTGTCTTCGTCCACGGTGATGCGGTTGACGATGTTGCCTTGTTCGATGTTCTCCAACGCCCACGCCAGGTAGGCCGGGTGGATGCGGTACATCGTGGAGCACGGGCAGACTACCGGGTCGAGGCAGAACACGGTTTTGTCCGGATACTGCGCGGCCAGACGGTTGACGAGGTTGATCTCCGTGCCGACCGCAATGGCGGAACCGGCCGGAGCGTTGGCGATCTGCTTGACGATGTACGCGGTGGAGCCGGTGCCGTCCGCCGCGTTGACGACGTCCATCGAGCATTCGGGGTGCACGATGACTTTGACGCCCGGATACGCCTTGCGGGCGCGTTCGATCTGGTCGACGGTGAAACGCTGGTGCACCGAGCAGAAACCCTTCCACAGGATCATCTTCGCGTCCGCGTACACGGATGGATCCTCGGCACCGCCGGCCGGCTTGTACGGGTTCCATACCGGCATCTGGTCGAGGCTCATGCCCATGGCGAGCGCGGTGTTGCGTCCCAGATGCTGGTCCGGGAAGAACAGCACCCGCTTGCCGCGCGCGAACGCCCATTCAAGCACGGCGTGCGCGTTGGACGACGTGCAGACGATGCCGCCGTGACGTCCGCAGAACGCCTTCAGCGCGGCGGACGAGTTCATGTACGTGACCGGCACGATCTGCTGTCGGCCGTCGGAATCGGGCTTGACGCCGCAGATCTCACCGAGCTGCTCCCAGCAATCCTCCACCTGGTCGATGTTCGCCATATCGGCCATCGAACAGCCTGCGGACAGGTTCGGCAGCGTCACGGTCTGCTCGGCGGTGGACAGGATATCGGCGGTTTCGGCCATGAAATGCACGCCGCAGAACACGATGTGGTCGGCGTCGGGACGTTCGGTCGCGTTCTTGGCGAGTTGGAACGAATCCCCCACGAAATCGGCGTGCACGATGATCTCGTCACGCTGGTAGAAATGGCCGAGGATGAGAAGCTTGTCGCCTAGACGGGATTTGGCCGCTTTGATGCGTTCCTGCAGCTCCTCGTCGGAGGCATCCCGGTATTCCTGGGGCAGCACCTGCTGCCGGGGGGCATTGTTCGGCAGCGGGTCGAACATGGAGGCGCCCGGTCCGTAACTCGGCTTGGTGGTGTCGAAGTGCCATGGATCCTGGGTCAGACCCGCGTCGCATGTGCTTTGCGCGCCCAATCGGGCGATGATTTCGTCTACGGATGGCGATGACAGAGTAGCGGCCATACCGCACCTTCCCTTCGTTTGGTTTGTTGTTGTCGTCCGTTTGCCATGGGGTGTCCCATGGATGATGGGATATCGATGATGGATGTGCTGCGGCTTTCCGATCCGCCGCACCGGTTTCAGATGGTCGTCAACGCCGCCAGCGCGTCATCGCCTTTTTCCTGGTCCTTGCGATCGGGGAGGCCATCGTCGTGATCCCACGGCGTGGTCCGTCGAAGCGCGTCCCGCACGTATCGGTACACGGCGGCCGGGCGATTGCGTCCGACGCGCAGCTTCTCGCCGGTGTCCTCCAATTGGCCCGATGCGAGCATTTTCCGGCGGAAATTCGCCAGATCGATGGCTTCACCAGTGACCGCCTCGTACACATCATGCAGCTGGCTCAGGGTGAACCGTTCGCCGACCAAGCGCGTGACGACCTGTGGATATTCGATCTTTCCACGCAACCGGCTCATGGCGTAGTCGATGATGGCGCGATGGTCGAAGGCGAGTTCCGGCAGGTCATCGACGGGGAACCATTTGACGTTGTTCCCTTCGCCGGGTTCCGTCTGCGCGTCCGATCCGCCGACCAAAGCCCAATAGACAATGGATACCATGGGCAGTCCGCCGTGCGAGCGCGCGGGGTCGCCGAACGTGTACAGCTGTTCGAGATACCTTGGGTGCAGTGACGTGGTCGATTCCAACGCGGCATACGCGGATTGCTCCAACGAGTGGTCGGCGCGCAGATCCCCTCCAGGCAGGGCCCACTGTCCGAGGAACGGCTGACGCACACGTTTGACCAGCGGCATCCACAACGTCGACCCCGCGCCGGACAATCCGGTTTCGGCACGTCCGCCGTCATCGGATCGCAGCGCCGGCCCCAAGGCGAGGATGACCACGGACACGCCGATCTGCGGCGGCTGCTTGCGCCGTTCCGAGACATTGCCCATCATCATGGAATACCCCTGTTCCAATCGCTTCCGAATATCGACAGGGCACGAGTGTATCACTTATGGTCAACTTGACCATAAGTCTCTTGCGTGTCCCGTACGCATCCATCCGGCAGAAGCGGGGCGTAGCAGAATGAAGGCCGTGAAAAACAAAAGACTCCCCTTACGGGGAGTTTGGAACGGGATTCAGGCCACGATGTCGTTGGCGATCAGCTCGCGGGCCACTTCACGGTATTCCTTCGCCGTCTTGTGGTTCGGCGCGTAGATGGTGATCGGCGCGGCCGCCACCGTGGAATCGGGCAACTTGATGGAACGCGATATCACGGAATGGAACACCTTGCCTTGGAACGCCTCGTAGATACGCTGCAGCACCTCCTCGCAATGCAACGTCCTGGTGTACATGGTCACCAGCACGCCATACACCTCAAGGCTCGGGTTGATGCGCGACTGGACCTTCTCGATGGATTGCATGAGCAACGCGACGCCGCGCAGCGCGAAGAATTCGGCGGCCACGGGAATGATCACCCCGTCCGCGGCGGTCAGCGCGTTCACCGTCAGCAGACCCAGCGACGGCTGGCAGTCGATGATGATCACGTCGTATTCGTCCTTGACCTGGCGCAGCACGCCGGCAAGCACCTGCTCGCGTCCGACCTCGGTGACCAGCTGCACCTCGGCCGCGGACAGGTCGATGTTGGCCGGCATGATGTCGAGGTTCTCGAAATCGGTATGGTGAATCACGCTATGCACATCCATGCGCGGATTGAACAGCGCCGTGTACACGGTGTCCTCCACCGCGTTGGCGTTGATGCCGAGCCCCACCGTGGCGGCGCCCTGCGGATCGAAATCGACGATCAGCACGCGTCTGCCGTACTGGCTCAATGCGCCGCCGATATTGATTGAACTGGTGGTCTTGCCGACCCCGCCTTTCTGGTTGCACATGGCGATGACCCTCGCCGGACCGTGCGTCTGCAGCGGCTCCGGAGCGGGAAACGTCTCATAATCACGTCCAAGCAAATCCGTAGGCATACCGTTTACCTTACCAACATCCTCGTGTCAAAGATTTCACTGTGTTCCATGCTAACCCATCATCACCTATGAAAACGGCAACAACACATCCCTCAACGCCTATCTCGCCCTCGGATGCGAGGTCAGGTACGTTTCGATGAGGCTCTCCGGACTCACGTGCGTGTAGATCTGCGTGGTGGTGACGCTGGCATGCCCGAGCAGCTCCTGCACGGTGCGCACGTCGGCGCCTCCCTGGATCAGATGGGTGGCGAAGGAATGGCGCAGTGTGTGCGGATGCAGGGGCTTGTCGATGTGCGCGCGCCGCCCCGCCTCGCGGATGATCTCCCACACCGATTGTCTGGACAGCCGTTTGCCTCGTTTGTTGAGGAACAGCGCGCGGCGTTCGGCTGGGCCTTTCGCCTTCGCCTCGAGTCGAGGCCTCCCGCCACGCAGATACCTCGCGATCGCCTCGCACGCGTAACCGCCGACCGGCACCAGCCGTTGCTTGGAGCCTTTGCCCATCAATCGAGCGACCTTCTCGTCCAAGTCGATGTCGTCGAGGTTCGAACCACAGGCTTCCGAAACACGCGCCCCGGTCGCGTACAGGAATTCCAGCAGCGCCTTGTCACGCAGCATCACCGGATCGTCCGGTTCCTCCGGCGAATCCGTGCCGGATGGATGGCTCTGCGACACCGGAATCGCATCCAGCAATCTCGCGACCTCATCCACGGTGAGCACATCGGGCAAGGTCTCCGCGCTTTTCGGCGCCTTGACACATGCCGAGACATCCTCCGCGACCACATGCTCGCCCAAGGCGAAGCGATGGAGCTCGTGGATGCTCGAAAGCCGACGAGCCTTGCTGCGGACGGACTCTCCGGCATCGTCAAGAGAAGCGATGTATCGTTCCACGTCGTGCGTGCCCACCTCATCGAGGCTGTGGATGCCCTGCTTGGCGAGCCAATCACCGTACTTGCGCAGATCGGCGCCGTATGCGGATACCGTGGCCTTCGCCAGACCCCGTTCCACGTCGATATGCGCGAGGAACTGTCTGATCAGCCGATCGATGCCGTCCATCAAAGCCTCCCCATATATGGCTCCTGCCATTCCCATCCATCCAAACCAAGATGGCTTTTCGACGCCTTATACGTGAGAACCCCCGGTCCGACGCGCGGACGGGGGTTCTTGCACAGATAAGGCGGAACGCCGGAAGACTCAGGCTTCCTTCGGAGCGTTCACATCAGCCGGAAGAGCGGCCTTGGCCTGCTCGACGATGGCCTTGAAGGCTTCTGGATCGGAGACGGCCAGCTCGGCGAGGGCGCGACGATCCAGTTCGATGCCGGCGAGGTGCAGGCCCTGGATGAAGCGGTTGTAGGTGATGCCCTCAGCACGGACGGCAGCGTTGATGCGCTGGATCCACAGCTTGCGGAAGTCGCCCTTGCGAGCCTTGCGGTCGCGGAAGTTGTAGGTAAAGGAGTGCAGCAGCTGCTCCTTGGCCTTGCGGTAGAGACGGGAGCGCTGGCCGCGGTAGCCGGAAGCCCTCTCGAGAACGACGCGACGCTTCTTGTGGGCGTTTACTGCGCGCTTGACACGTGCCATATTTGATTCCTCAGCTTTCTTGTTAAGTCTTTGTTATATGAGCTCTCGCTATGCTCAGCGACCGAGCAGCTTCTTCATGTTCTTGCTCTGGGAAGTGGCCAGAACACCGTCGGCCTTCAGCTCGCGGCGCTTACGAGCGGACTTGTGCTCGAGGTTGTGGCGCATTGCGGAGCCGGCGTGCATCAGCTTGCCGGAACCGGTCACGCGGACGCGCTTGGAAGCGGCGGAATTAGTTTTCATCTTCGGCATTGCTGCCCTCCTTGTTTGTTACTTCGATTCGGAAGTCTTCGTTTTGTCGGACGCCACGGCTGCCTTGGCTGCGGCTGCCGCCTGGGCCTGGGCCTCCTGCTTGGCGGCCAGACGCGCGGCCTGACGGGCCTGACGCTCGGCACGGGACTGATCGCCACGACGGCGCTGCTCGGACTGGGTGTGGACCTTCTTGCCCTTCGGCGCGAGCGTCATGATGATGTTGCGGCCTTCCTGCTTCGGGGCGAATTCGACGGTGCCGTACTCCTCCACCTCGCTGGCAAGGCGCCTCAGCAGCTCGACGCCGCCGATCGGACGGGACTGCTCGCGGCCGCGCAGCATGATGGTGACCTTGACCTTGTCTCCGCCGTTCAGGAAGCGCACAACGTGGCCCTTCTTGACCTCGAAGTCATGGTCGTCGATCTTCAGGCGGAAGCGGATTTCCTTGATTTCCGCGGTGCTCTGGTTGCGGCGCGCCTCACGAGCCTTGATCTTCTCGTTGTACTTGTACTTGCCGTAATCGATGAGCTTGGCGACCGGAGGCTTCGCGTTGGGCGCCACCTCGACGAGATCGAGGTTCGCTTCCTTTGCCAGGTTCAGTGCGACGGAAGTCGCGATGACTCCCACCTGCTCGCCGTTCGGGCCGATCAGACGCACCTGGGAGACGCGAATCTCGTCGTTAATACGTGGTTCGTCGCTGATGATGACTCCAATCCTCATGTTCCATGCGACGGAACGTCCCTAGATTGGCAGTATTCCAAAATCCCGAATGTCCATGAACCGCCAAGGCGCAACAAAACGCACGCGAAAACCGCATACGCGGCCAGCATATCTCACCGTCGAATCGGTGGAAAGGCGATTGCCTGAACCCGAGACCATGAAAGGCTTCCAGGTGGGGATGTCCCGCTTTCTTGATTTCTCAAGCCTTATAGATAATACCACACACCCGGACAACGCGTGTCGCATTCCGTGAGCCATCATCGCGGGACGGACATGGGCAGACGCGGACTGACATGCCGGACGCGTCATATATGCGCCATGTCGGGAAAAGCGTATGGACACGCACGTACACTATCTTCGCATGACCATGAATTCCAAGACATGTGTGATTTTCGGCGCGGGCGATTACTACGACGAGGCTCCCGCCGTTCCGTCCGGAGCCTTCGTCATCGCCGCGGACGGCGGTTACGACCATGCACGCGCCGCCGGCATCGGCGTCGATTTTCTGGTGGGTGATTTCGATTCGATCGCCGGTTCGCGTCCGACGCATGACGACCGCACCATCGCGCTGCCGACGGAGAAGGACGATCCCGACCTGTTGTCCGCGATGAAGATCGGATGGCGGCATGGCACGCGCACGTTCCATATATATGGCGCGTTGGGCGGACGCGTCGACCACACGATCGCCAACATCCAGCTCGTGGCGCTGCTGGCCGACCATGGCGCGGTCGGTTATCTGCACGGCGACGGCGTACTCGTCACCGCCGTCCGCGACGGCGCGCTCGACTTCCCGGCGAATGACGTCGCACAGGGACGCATGGTGTCCGTGTTCTCCCACAGCGATATTTCGACGGGAGTAAGCGAGACGGGGCTGAAATACGAGCTCGACCATGCCTCGATGTCCAGCGTGCGCGTCAACGGCTTGAGCAACGAATTCCTCGAAGGCAGGGCGGCGCGCATCGAAGTGGAGCATGGCACGCTCGTCGTCACGTTCCCCATCGAGGCTCCCCTACCACGCGTGTCATGGTCGCACGGGTTCACCGGCGATCTGGGGGCGATCGATACGGCCGTCTCCTCCGCGCTGGTCCAACCGGATGGACGGCGATCAGGCACGCCGGCGAAAATGTGAGCGCTCACTGAAAATTGCGTTCCTTTTCCGGGACACGCGTCGGAAACGTTGCCCTAAGTACAGGTGACGCACTACAGTGGACCATGTTGGTAAACAATGGCTTCTGTGTGCCTTGGCACACGCGTGGCCTACCCTAAAGGGAGAATTACATGACAGTTAAGATTGGTATTAACGGCTTTGGTCGTATCGGTCGTCTGGCTTTCCGCCGCATCTTCGAGCTGCAGGCCCGTGGCGGCCAGGCTGGTGACATCGAGGTCGCTGCAATCAACGATCTGACCACCCCGTCCATGCTGGCCTACCTGCTGAAGTACGACAGCACCCATGGCACCTTCCGTCATGACGATGGCACCCCGGTCGAGGTCACCTCCACCGATGACTCCATCGTGGTCGACGGCAAGGAATACAAGGTCTACGCCGAGAAGGACGCCAACAACATCCCGTGGGTCAAGAACGACGGTGTCGAGTTCGTGCTCGAGTGCACCGGCTTCTACACCTCCGCCGAGAAGTCCCAGGCCCACATCAACGCCGGCGCCAAGAAGGTCCTGATCTCCGCCCCGGCCAAGGACGAGACCACCCCGACCGTCGTGTTCGGTGTGAACCACGAGATCCTGAAGCCGTCCGACGTGATCGTGTCCGCCGGCTCCTGCACCACCAACTCCATGGCCGCCATGGTCAAGCTGCTGGATGAGAAGTGGGGCATCAAGGCTGGCTTCATGACCACCATCCACGCCTACACCGGCACCCAGATGATCCTCGACGGCCCGCGCTTCCCGAAGGCTCGCAACAACCGCGCCGCCGCCATCAACACCATCCCTCACTCCACCGGCGCCGCCAAGGCCATCGGCAAGGTCGTTCCGTCCGTGAACGGCAAGCTGCAGGGCCATGCCCAGCGTATCCAGGTTCCGGATGGATCCGTCACCGAGCTGACCACCGTCCTGAACAAGGAAGTCACCGCCGATGAGATCAACGCTGCCTTCAAGGAAGCGTTCTCCTCCACCGACTTCTACGGCTACAACGAGGACGGCATCGTGTCCTCCGATATCATCGGCGACACCCACGGTGGCGTGTTCGATCCGACCCAGACCGATGTCAACACCGTTGACGGCGTGACCATGGCCCGCACCGTCTCTTGGTACGACAACGAGTACGGCTTCACCTGCAACATGGTGCGCACCCTGCTGTACTTCGCCGAGATCTCCGAGTGAACCGTCGCGGAATAAGCCGCAAGGTTCGACTCTGAGCCTCAACTGAAAAAGGCTTTCCACCTCGTGTGGAAGGCCTTTTTTCATGCCGCAATCCATCATCTTTGCCTCCAGCGCGGCTGAAGCCACCGGAAACGGTCATGCACAGGCCTATCATGGGCGGCATGGCAAAGAAAAAACACGAGAAGGGCGCCGGATCCACACCGGCGACAGTGCAGTTGGAAA
>ERZ808246.483-NODE-483-length-33148-cov-17.623606_pt1 | contig 33148 bp, 38 predicted proteins | sample MGYA00521083_ERZ808246 | MGnify/ENA primary metagenome ERZ808246 (study PRJEB31516, sample SAMN03275577) | gut metagenome | biome: mammalia-associated habitat; material: feces | host: Papio cynocephalus | place: Kenya | collected 2012-07-07 ...
GGAGAAGTACTCAAGTTGGTGACGAGGCGCCCCTGCTAAGGGCGTAGGTCGGGTAACCGGCGCGGGAGTTCGAGTCTCCCCTTCTCCGCCAGAAAAAGCACTTGCATTTGCAAGTGCTTTTTCAGTTCTATTCGCCTATGGCGAGTGTTATTGCTTCGCAGGGATATTCGGCTTCGCCGAGGGATATTGTCTGCGGCAGTTGTGTAGACAAAAAATCCACCGTAATTCCAGTGGAATTGCGGTGGATTTTTTCATGATTAGTATCAATCTTTTGGTATGTGTTTCTTCTGCAAGCCGAAATTCGAATAAAAAATCACTTAATTCTTAATTGTTCAAAGCGGTAACGCGGCTTTCCGATACTCTTTTTCCCATACTCGATCGCCTCCGTCGGGCAGTAACAGATACACGCCATACAATGCGTACAGTCCTTTCCCCACACGGGTTTTCCGTTATTGAGGCGAATGTTGTTCATCGGGCACCTCTTGGCGCATCCACCGCAACCGATACAGGCGTCGCTTGCCTGAAATGCCGAAGCTTTCACAAAGAAACGATAGAAGATCGGATTTACCGGGCCGCTCATAAAGCGATCATAGAGGGTATTTCGCGGCACAGAAAAACGCTGCCCTGCCTTGATATGGGTAATACCATCCACAATAGCCGATTCTGCTCTCTCAACAATTTTTTCGGCTTCCGCAATCTGCGGCGCGTTGAACATCGCAATATAGTTTTCCGGCATCAGGATCTGCGTAGTTCCCATATAACGCAGTTCCTTTTGTTTGGCAAGCCGACGGTTGTACTTTGCCGCATTTCCAATCTCGCCGCCGCAATCCATTACGAACCAAATGCGCTCCGCACCAACAAGCTTCGTTCCGGAAAGCCAACGGGAGACGATCCGCGGAATTCGCCACGCATAGGTCGGAGTGACAACGATCACATCACGCCCTGTCTGTATCGGTGAATTGTCATTTGCTTTGATTTTTTCATTCAGATCAATCACTTCATCTGGCAATGCTTCCGAAATCCGCCTTGCGATATAGCGGCTGTTGCCGGTTCCAGAAAAACAAAAAAGCATATTTCCCATTGCCTCCGTAAATTTCGCGCTGTCTGCTGCTTCGCGGATGTCATTTGACTCCGTAAAAAATGCCTCTTTTGAACGAGAGGTAAATTGGCAATCCCGAGGCAAAGTTCAAAAAGCCGCCAATGACGATCCATACCAGTTCGGATGAGACGCCTGTAATCACCATCTGCCATACGCCGATAATCGCCCCTGCTAATCCGGAATAAACCGTCATACCAAAGCTAAGATCCTTTTGCCGTTTTGTGGCCATTTCCTTTTCGTGTATTTTGTTCAGGTAAACAATATAGGCAACACCAAACAGGACAGCTGCCAAGGCAATGAGCGCCAGATAGTCCAATACATGATGAAAGCCGTTTCGGCAAAAGAAAAGAATGCCGGCGATCAGATGGAGGATCCAGCCAATATCATTGGCCAGCCCGAATACCAGAAATGGTATATCCGGCATCATAGCCGTATAGCGGACGCCCTGTTTTCCTTCCTGCTGGAGCTGTTGGATGTGTTTTTCGGTTGTTTTTCTTTTTTTATGCAGAATTTCTTTTATCGTACCCATAGGAAACCACATACCTTTCTCTGCTAACAGCCCAGTCAATCGCCTGATTGACGCGTTCAATGATTTCCCTGTAATTTTTTGTGATATCATTTTGAAGGTCGATCACGACCAATGCGCTGTTTTTCATCCCGCGTTTCCTCCATCGGCTCCGGTTTATCAAGCTCATTATAGCATATTGAGCCTAAAAAAGTCCACCATAATTCCGATAGAATTATGGTGGACCGATGGCGGAGAAGGAGGGATTCGAACCCTCGAACTGCGATTAACAGTTACACGATTTCCAATCGTGCGCCCTCGACCGGACTAGGCGACTTCTCCATACAACGCTATTCAAAAAATGTACGCTCTCTCAAGCGCTCAGTTATTATACTGAATTTCGTGCCGTTTGTCAAGGCATATATGCAATATTTTTCCGTCATCATCCAAAAAATCTGAAAACCCGCCGGAAAAACCGGCGGGCTTTTCGCTCACTTTTTCTTAATTTCCTGCCAATACGCTGCAAAGGATTGCTCCATCTTATTATCCCCCGGCGTATAGTACACGGTGCCGCGCAAAGCATCCGGCAGATACTGCTGCTGCACCCAATGCCCCGGAAAGCTGTGCGGATACTGATAAAACTGCCCCTTTTTCTCCACCTCGGCACCATCGTAGTGCTTATTCTGCAGCTGCCGCGGGATTGGGCCGCTCTTGCCGGCCTGCACATCTGCCATGGCAGCATTGATCGCGTTATACGCCGCATTCGACTTCGGCGCCTGACACACCAGCACCACCGCGTCCGCCAGCGGAATACGCGCCTCCGGCAGACCCACCTGCTGGGCAATATCCACCGCCGCCTTGACGATCGGCAGGATCTGCGGATAGGCCAGCCCGACATCCTCGCTGGCGCATACCATCAGCCGGCGGCAGGCCGAGGGAAGATCGCCGGCCTCCAGCAGACGGGCAAGGTAATGCAGCGCCGCATCCGGATCCGAGCCGCGCATGGATTTCTGGTACGCCGAAACGATATCGTAGTGCTCATCCCCCGCCCGGTCGTACCGCATGGCACTGCGCTGCGCCAGCTGCCCGGCCGTCTGCGGTGTTACTGTGATGTTTCCCTCGTCATCCACCTCACCGGCCAGCACACACAGCTCCACGGCATTCAGCGCCTTGCGCACATCCCCGCCGCAGGCGCGGGCGATCTGCGCACACACGCCCTCCCCGACCGTAATATGCACGCTGCGCTCCTTTTCCAGCAGCTGAAATGCCCGCAAAACCGCTTTCTCCACCTCTTCCGGCTCCACGGCCTTAAATTCAAACACGGTGGAACGGCTGAGGATGGCATTGTACACATAAAAATACGGATTTTCCGTTGTGGAGGCGATCAGCGTAATGCGCCCATTCTCGATAAACTCCAGCAGGGTCTGCTGCTGCCGCTTATTGAAATATTGGATCTCATCCAGATACAGCAGCACGCCATTGACCGCCGACAGCGTGTCCAGCTCCTCCACCACCGCCTTGATATCGGCGGTGCTGGCCGTTGTACCATTGAGCTTATGTAGGCGCATGTCCGCCCGCTCGGCAATGATCCGCGCCACGGTGGTCTTGCCAACACCGGAGGGGCCGTAAAAAATCAGGTTGGGGATATTGCCGGAATCGAGGATCCGGCGCAGCGCCTTCCCCTCGCCCAAAATATGCTTCTGCCCGACCACCTCATCCAGCGATGCCGGCCGGATACGGTCTGCCAGAGGTGCCGCCATAGGCCATACCTCCCTCTATCAAGTCAATGGGTCAACATTGCCATGATACTGCAAAACAGCCGTTTTGTCAAGAATGTTTGTTCGGTGCTATCTTAAACACTTCTTAAGGTGCCCTCACTTGTATCTTAAGGAACATGCGGCTATACTGATACTGAAAATTGACAGCCGGTCGGCCATGTGGTATCCTGTAAGGCAGGAAATCCCCCTGTATATTCTGTATAAGGAGATACGACTGCATGAACAAAAAAGACCGTGCCCTGCAAGCCATTGAGGCACTGAAAAAGCTTTACCCGGACGCCGTGTGCTCCCTGCGCTCCGATAATCCGCTGCAGCTGCTGATCGCCACGCGCCTGTCTGCCCAATGCACCGATGCGCGCGTAAACCTGGTCACACCGGCGCTGTTCGCACAGTTTCCGACGCTGGAGGCCTTTGCCGAGGCCACGCCGGAACAGGTGGGCGAATATATCCATTCCTGCGGCCTGTACAAAACCAAGGCGCGGGACATCGTCGCCATGTGCACTATGCTGCGAGATACCTACGGCGGCGCGATCCCCGACACGGTGGAGGAACTGATCAAGCTGCCCGGCGTTGGCCGCAAGACCGCCAACCTGGTCTGCGGCGATGTATACGGAAAGCCCGCCGTGGTCGCGGATACCCATTGCATCCGCATCAGCGGCAGGCTTGGCCTGACCGACGGAACCAAGGACCCCTACAAAGTGGAGCTGCAGCTGAAAAAGCTGCTGCCGCCGGAGGAAAGCAACGCCTTTTGCCACCGGCTGGTGCTGTTCGGGCGGGATATCTGCTGCGCCCGCGCCCCCCACTGTGCCGATTGTCCGCTGGCTGAAGCATGTCCCGGGAAGGCAAAGCTGTAAAGTATATGCGCTTTACGCAGAACGGTGCAGCCGCGCTGCCAGCACACGGTAGCACAGCCGGTACAACGGGCAGGCCGCGGCGCTGAGCACCAACCAGAACAACGAATACAGCAGACACACCTGCCCCTTGATATTGAACCGCATCCCGCTGTAATCCCACACCCCCAGCCGCAGCCATAAATTCAGGATGCTGCCGCTGACCAGCTCCACCGCTGTGATCGCCGCTGCACAGGCCGTACAGCGCAGAGCCATCGGCCGCCCCTGCAGGCGGCGGTGGATGCACCCGATCAGCTCAAAGCAGACGCCACCCACCAGAAACATGCTCCAGTGGGTACGCCCCCGCCAAAGCAGCTCGATCATGTTATATCCCAGGCCGCCGACAGCGGTCAGTTCGGCATGCAGCTCCAGTTCCCGCAGCCCTTTCATAGCGCATCCGCTCCCCTTTTTTGCGTTTTCTCACGGCTTAGCGTGACCGACGCGGGGGAAGAATATACACAAACCGTAAAGGAGAAAAATCCATGCTTGAGGTACGCAATCTGACGAAGGTCTACCGCCCGAAAAAAGGGCAGCCCGTGACGGCAATTGACGATGTTTCCCTGCGCTTTCCGGCAACGGGCATGGTCTTTCTGCTGGGCAAATCCGGCAGCGGAAAATCCACGCTGCTCAATCTGCTTGGCGGGCTTGACCGGTACGATGACGGCGAAATTCGGATCAACGGCGTTTCTTCCAAAAGCTTCCGGCAGCAGCATTTCGACTCATACCGCAACACCTATGTCGGTTTCATTTTCCAGGAATACAATATTCTGGAGGAATTCACCGTTGGCGCCAATATCGCGCTGGCCATTGAGCTGCAGGGGCGCAAGGCAACCGATGCCCAAATCAACGCCATCCTGCATGAGGTGGACCTGGACGGCTACGGCAACCGCCGGCCAAACGAGCTTTCCGGCGGGCAAAAACAGCGGGTGGCCATTGCCCGCGCGCTGGTCAAGCAGCCGCGCATCATTATGGCGGACGAACCAACGGGCGCACTGGACTCCAACACTGGCCGACAGATCTTCGATACGCTGAAAAAGCTTTCGGCCGAACGGCTGGTGATCGTGGTCTCCCACGACCGGGAATTTGCCGAAAACTACGCTGACCGCATCATTGAGCTGGCCGACGGTCATGTGATCAGTGACCTGACCTACACCGATGCAGCCGAGGAGACGAAACCCGGCCTGACCTATGCCGGAGACACGGTGCATATCGCCGGCGGCTACCACCTGACAGAGGAGGACCGCGAGGCGATCAACCGCTATATCGACGCCCGGCAGACCGGCACAGAGCTGCGCATCGGCTCCGCCACCGCCAAAAGGGGCACCCCCACCGACCAGGAGGCTATTCCGGCCGGTGACGGCAGCTTCTCCCCCATCCGCTCCCGCCTGCCCATGCGCAGCGCCGTGCGGATCGGCGCCAGCAGCCTCAAGCACAAGCGCATCCGGCTGGTGATCACCATTCTGCTCTCCTGCATTTCCTTTGGGCTGTTCGGGCTGGCCGATACCTTTGGCTCCTACAATCATATCCGCGCCTGCACCGATTCACTGCTGGACAGCGGTATCGGCTACGCCTCTGTCGGCAAGGAGCGCAGCGACAATGCCGAAAGCACCTATTTCTACGGCGGCTACCACATCAGTGAGCAGGACATTGCCGCCATCCACGAAAACACCGGCGTGCAGATGCAGGGGGTGTACGCACCCTCAGGCTGGGATCTCAGCCTTTCCGGCCGGCTGTCGCCATCGGAAGACTTCGACACCTGGCAGAGCGCCGTGCTGGCCTCCGGCTTTAACGGGCTGACGGAAATGGACAATGACGCCCTGCAGCGCTTCGGCTACGAGCTGATCGCCGGCCGGCTGCCGGACGGCGGCCAGCCGGAGCTGGCTATAACCGCCTATGTGGCCGAAAGCTTCGTGCGGATGAATTACGCCGACGACGACGGCAAGGCCGTGAAGATTGCCGCAGCCGCCGACATGGTGGGCAAAAAGCTGAACCTCGGCGGCAGGGACTACACCGTGACCGGTGTAGTGGATACCCACTTTGACCTTTCCCGCTACCAGATCCTGACCGAAAAGACGGATAACACCCTCAGCACCGCCCAGCGTCTGGTACGCTATGCCCTGCAGTCGGAGCTGGATTATGCAACCTCCTCCAGCCTGCATTGCACCGCCTTCGTCGGCAGCGGGCACATCCGGGGGATCGCGGCAGAGGCCACCACCCTGCAGAGGCTGCAGCACCGCTATTTGTACTTCATCGGCCAGAACGACTGTGTGCTGGATCCTGCCTATATCGGCACGCTGGCCGACCTGAACAAAGCCAGCATCGTCTGGCTGGACGGCAATCCCCGCACGGCTCTCGGCGAAAAGGAGCTGGTCATCACCACCGATCTGCTGAATGACCGCGCGCAAACAAAGCAGGACACCGATGGCGAACCGGTTGACGCGACATCCTCCGCCGAGGAAACGACCGCCGCCGTCAGAGCCTGGCTGCAAACGGCTGGCAGCCTCAGGGAGGAAAGTCCCCGCGCCGAGGACGATGAGAACAACCCCATTGACGGCTATACCATTGTGGGCTATATTAGCCCGCAGGACGCTGAAGCATATCATCTGCAAAGCGCGGTCATCACCGCCCAGTCCCTGCGGGACTATCTGCTGAACGGCGACGAGGGACTGTACGATTTTGCCGTTGGTCCCATGCCCACCGAGCGCACCGCCGTGCATCAGCTGGTCAGCTACTGCTACACCGCGCGGGACAATACCCAGTTTGCCCTGCAGAGCGCTGTTACCTATGAGCTGGATGTCATCAATACCATGCTGGAGACCCTATCCACCGTATTTTTGTATATCGGCATTGGCTTTGCGGTATTTGCAGCCATCATGCTGGCGAACTTTATCTCCACCAGCATTGCCTATAAGAAACAGGAGATCGGTATTCTGCGCGCCATCGGCTCCCGCAGCAATGATGTGTTCCGGATCTTCTTCTCGGAAAGCTTCATCATCGCCGCCATCAATTTCCTGCTTTCTGCCATCGGTGTGGGCGTTGTCACCGGCGTGATCAACCGCTATATCCGGTCGGAGCTGAATGTACTGGTTACCGTGCTGCACTTTGGCGGGCGGCAGATCCTGCTGCTGCTGGCCGTCAGCCTGGCGGTGGCGGCACTGGCCAGCTTCTTCCCGGTGCGGCACATTGCCGCCAAGCGGCCGATCGACGCCATCCGCGACCGCTGAGGATTGATAGGGCAAAATATGCCTTGACTTCCCAAAAAATGAATGCTATAATGCGCACAGCAGGCGTCGCCTGCTGTGCGCATTGCATTAAGAGGCACACGAATAGACCGCTCGGACAAAAAGGACAAGGTGAACAAGAATGATCGAAAAATTCCAGGGGTCGGAGTACATCATGCACCGCTATGCAGGCAATCCCCTGCTGACAGTGGACGATTTCCCCATTCCGGCGCAGGCAGTATTCAACTGCGGACAAACGATGTACCAGGGCAAGACGGTACTGCTGATCGCCGCCTTCTACAAGGAAAGCCACCACGGCAGCATGACCGGCATCCATGTGGCTATGAGCGATGACGGTATCCATTTTACCATTGAAAAAGAGCCGCTCTGCTCCAAGCGCGACTGGGCAGGCGAGTGCCCCGGCAACTTTGATTGCTGGGTGATCGACCCGCGCGTGACCAAGATCGGCGATACCTATTACATTATCCGGCCGGCGCAAACAGTGGATTCCGGCCCCGCCGCCGTACTGGAAAAAACAACCGACTTCAAGACCTGCGAATTTGTCAGCTGCGTCGCTCTGCCGTCCAACCGTGTGCCCAGCCTGTTCCCGGAGAAGATCGGCGACTATTATGTCCGGCTGGATCGCCCGTACAATCTTCACTCAGAGGAAGAGCCGGAGTGCATCCCCGATACCGATAAGCTGCGTGCCGGCATGTGGATATCCTACTCGCCCGATCTGATTTTCTGGGGCAAGCACAAGCCGCTGATCTATCCCGAAGCGCTCCCCTATGCCAACTGGAAGATGGGGCCGACCCCGCCGGTGAAGACCAAGGACGGCTGGCTGGAGATCATCCATGGCGTGTATAAGGAGAATGGTGAATTCTGCTATTCCATTGGCGCCATGCTGCTGGATCTGCAAGATCCCAGTAAGATCCTCGGCGTGCTGCCGCACTGGATCCTGACCCCCAGCGCCCCCTATGAGCAAGAGGGGCGCGTAAAGAATGTGGTATTCCCCTGCGGCTGCATTGCCGATGAGCAGACCGATACCCTGCGCATCTATTACGGTGCCGCAGACACCTGCATCGGCCTTGCACAGGGCAGTCTGCGCGAGCTGGTGGAAGCCTGTAAAAACGCCGGGTACAGCGCCGGCAAATAATTTATCCATAAAAAAGCAGCCACGGCCGGTCATTGATGACCGGCCGTGGCGTTTTTCACAGGAGAAAGCCATCGGCAGTACCGGAAGCTTTCCGGCACAAAATTTTTCCGCACAGAGGAGACCTCTGCGCGGAAAAAACCTTTTCAGAATACGAAACGCTGCTGCACACGGTAGCTGACCAAAAACAGGCAGGCATCCACCAGCCCCTTGAGCAGAGTTTTCGGCAGCGGAAGCGCCAACCGCAGCAGATACACCAGCAGCGCACTAGTCAGCAGCTGGCAGATACACAGCAGATAGTACCGCCACAGCGTCGCCCCGAAAGCACGGCCGGAATGAAAAACCATCCGCCGATTAAGCCAGAAATTGCACAGGGAGGAACCGACACGGGCAGCCGCCGTGGCGGCAAAAATCTGCCCGGCCTGCGGCAGGGAGCCGAACACATACCGGTTGAGCAGCGCAAACAGCAGCAGATCCAAGCCAAAGCACAACAGGCTGCACCCGGCAAACCGCAAAAAGTGCCGCACGATTAGCCAGTAAATGCGCACACTGTCCCGCACCGGGCGGAAGTGGCTGGTCTGGTTGTCCTCGATGTAGACTGTTTCGATCGGCAGTTCGGTATACGGCAGCTTTTTCTGCCGGAATTCCAGCAGCATATTGGTCTCGTACTCAAAGCGCTCCCCCGGCACCGCGCAAAAATCCGCCAGCAACACGCGCGGAATCGCCCGCAGACCGGTCTGTGTATCACGGATGCGCAAACCGCACAGCAGGCGAAAGACAAGGCTGGTCGTCCGGTTGCCGAAACGGCTGCGGGGCGGCACCTCCGGCCGGTCAAAGTCCCGTGCACCGAGATACACACGGCTGTTATCCGTTTCCAGCGCCCTGGCCAGAGCCAGCACATCGGCCGGGCGGTGCTGGCCGTCGCCGTCCACCGTCACCACGCCAAGGCTGTCCGGGCGATTTTCCAGCACATAGGCGAAGGCCGTTTTCAGGGCCCGCCCCTTCCCGCGGTTGACCGGATGGGTCAGCACCGTGACCCCAGGAAGCTGCGCAAGCGCCATGAACGGCGCCGTATGGGCGGCGTCGCTGCCGTCATTGATCAGCAGGATGTCGTCAAACCCGACGGCCTGCAGCCCCTCCACCACCTTCCGGAGCTTTTCGTCCGGATCAAGGGAGGGAATGATCGCTGTGATCCGCATAGTTTTATCCGTCCTTTATTTCCCCTCATATACTCCCGACACTCAGTGCAGGATAGCCAAAATATACTGCACCATAGCAAACAGGAACAGCAGCAAAAAGGCGATTGACCAGATCAGGGTCAGACGCCGGCGGTTCTGCCGGGCCTTGGAAAAATAATCCCCCGACAGGAAGGCAAAAAACATGGCCGTGATGGCGTAAATGCCGCTATCCTGCTCATCCCCCCAAATCAGGTGGAGAATAACAAATACAAAAAATACCACAGAAAGCGCGGCCGGGCCCCATCCCCGCTGTTCGGCCGGCGGCTTGTCCGGCTGCTTTTTTACCGTCGCCGGCTGCCTTTTCTCTTCCTCTTTATCTGTCTGCGTTTGCTGCATAGTGCCTGCACCAGCCTTTTATCTAAAAAATTTCTGTTTTATCAGTATAGCACGAAACGCACGCCCCCGCAACCGGAAAATTTATTCCACCGTCAGGTAGGGGCTCCATTTTTCGTACCGCTTATCGGCGACCCCCTCGATCTCCTTGAGCTGCTCCAGGGAGGAAAAGCCGCCATGGCTTTCGCGGTAGGCGATAATGCGCTCGGCATAGGTATTGCCGATCCCCTTGATCGTCATAAGCTGCTCCTTGGTGGCGGTGTTCAGGTTGATCTTTTCGCCGGGGGCAACCTCCTCCGGTGCCTTTGTGACCGTTGTACGGGCGGCTGTCGTATCAATCGTCCGTTCCGTTACGGAGGGCACAGAAACCGTCCCGGTGGTCGTCACCCCCACAGCCGGCGATACAGTCGTCGTTCCGGCTGCATCGGGCTGTGAGTCGGCAGCCGGAGCAGCTGGCAGGTCGGCGGTGCTCTCCTGCCCGGCAGCATCACGGATCACCAGCGAGTCTGTAGGCGCATACAGCGCCGAATATGGATGGGAGCGGCCAAGCTCCAAAAATGCTATGGCGGTCACCAGCAGCGCGGCACTCCAGATCAGCCGCTCCGCCGTGATCACCCGCCGCAGCCTATTCAGCAGCGTTCTGAATTTCATCATAAGCTTCCCGTATCGTTTTTACCCCGACGATCTCGATATCCGCACGGGGGGTAATGGATTTTAGATTATGGTACGGCAGAATGACCCGCCTGAAGCCGAGGCGAGCCGCCTCGCCCACGCGCAGCTCAGCATTGGATACCGATCGGATCTCGCCGGTCAGGCCGATCTCGCCAAAGGCGACATTGCCCGCCGGGATAACCGTATCCTTCAGCCCGGAGATCAGCGCCAGCGCCACCGGCAGATCCACTGCCGGCTCATCCAGCCACAGACCGCCCACAATATTCACATAGGTATCCAGATTGGAGAAGAAATACCCGGCGCGTTTTTCCAGCACCGCCAGCAGCAGCGAAAGGCGGTTGTAATCAAAGCCCGTGGCCATACGGCGCGGATTGCCGAAGCCGGTAGGCGACACCAGCCCCTGCACCTCTGCCAGCATTGGGCGGGAACCCTCCACCGTGCAGGCCACGCAGGCGCCGCTGACATTCAGCGGCCGCCCGGAAAGCAGCATCATAGAGGGATTTTCTACCTCCGCAAGGCCGGTCTCCCCCATCTCAAATACACCGATCTCGTTTGTTGAGCCATAGCGGTTTTTTACACACCGCAGCAGCCGGTAGCTGGAATGGCGGTCACCCTCAAAATACAGCACACAGTCCACAATGTGCTCCATCACCTTCGGGCCGGCAATGGCGCCGTCCTTATTCACATGCCCCACAATAAAGGTCGGCGTCCCCAGCCGCTTGACCGTGCGCATGATCGCCGCCGTACACTCGCGCACCTGCATCACGCTGCCGGCCGCCGAGGCCACCGCGGCCAGACTCATCGTTTGTATGGAGTCAACAATCAGGATATCCGGCTGCTCATCCGCCACTGCCTGCAGAACGGTATCCATATCGTTCTCACACAGGACATACAGCTTGTCCGTGGTCACCTGCAGGCGATCCGCCCGCAGCTTGATCTGCCCCTCGGACTCCTCGCCGGAAACATAGAGGATCTTCAGCTGCTTGCCCAGGTGGGCGCAGATCTGCAGCAGCAGGGTGGATTTACCAATGCCCGGATCACCGCCAATCAGCATCAGCGCCCCGCGCACGATACCACCGCCAAGCACGCGGTCAAGCTCCTTGAGACCGGTATGATAGCGCTGCTGGTCGCCCTGACGGATATCGGTCATGCGCTGCACCACCGCATGGCGCACAGCACCGCCGGCCGCCGGGCGCACCTGCACCTGCTCCTCCACGGTATTCCATTCCCCGCAAGCCGTGCAGCGCCCCTGCCACTTGCCGTATTCGGCACCGCAGGCCGTGCAGACATAGGTCACCTTTTGCTTGGATGGCATGGTGCTTTACACTCCTTTGCTTTGTTTGCCGGCGGCCCTATTCCTGTGCCGTCGCCTGATACTGCCAATAGCCGCCAAATACCGCACAGGCAAGCCGCTGGCAGTATTCCGGCGTTTTCAGCTTTTCCCGCTCCTGCGGGTTGGAAAGAAAACCGCACTCGACCAGAATGGCCGGGCTGGTGGTATGATGCAGCAGAAAAATGCCATCGGTCGCCTTCTTCAGCTCCCGCGTGTTGTCCGGCTGCGTTTGCCGGATCAGCTGTTCCCGTACCGCTGTGGCCAGAGCAAAGCTTTCCGGCCGACTGCCGGAATAGAACACCTGCGCACCGCTGTATTTCGGCACGCTGAAATGATTTTGGTGAATGGAGATGACCAGGCCGGCCTGGTTATACAGGGTCAGCCGGTTGTGCATATCGCTCACTTTCATCTGCCGGGTGCCGGAGGAGCCGGCATCGTATATGGAAACATCGGTATCCCGCGTCATCTGCACAGGATAGCCCCACAGGCGGAAAAAGTCCCGCAGATCCAGCGCAACAGCCAGATTGATGGTTTTCTCCAGGGTGCCGTCGGCGGCGGCAGCTCCGCCATCCTCTCCGCCGTGGCCCGGATCCAGCAGGATCACTGCCGGCTGCCGGTCAGCAACGGCCGGCCGGATGACCCCCGGCTGCCACAGCAGCGCCACCGCCACCGCAAGCGCCAAGGCCAGCACCGCCAGACCGCTGACAGTCAATAGTCGTTTCTTTCCCGCATTCACCCGCACTCACCTCATGCTATCCTATGAGCAGGAGCGGCGCGGATATGCACGGTTTTCTCAGATCTCCGTATCCTTCGGCGGTTTATCTGCCCGCTTGGCAAAGGTCATGAACTCACCAAAGGAGAACTGCTGATACCCCAGCCGATAGGCAGCGCCGCACACCGCCGGCACAAACAGCAGCGGCAGCGCAACGGCCAGCATCTGCAGCCAGGAGAGCGAAGCGGGATCCATGGTGGTGCCGGTGACTGCATTGATATACGGCATATAGGGCAGATTGACAAAGCGGTACAGCGCCAGGTATCCCTGCGGCATTCCGCCGCATTTGGCCACCACCAGCAGCAGATAGAACAGGATAGCCGGCACATCCGCCAGCAAGCCAACCTTAACGCCGCGCCACAGATCCCGCTGCCGCTTGCCGCAGGCCACCAGGTTTTCATCGTGGCTGCCTACCTTCCACAGCCGGTCGTATGGGAAGCTGGCCAGAATAAACAGCATCACGACCGAGCTGATGATCGCCAGCCCGCGCTGGGCTCCGGCCGTCAGCTGCTTGATGGGCGTGCTTTTCTGCCCATCCTCCAGCTCCGGCTCCGTCTGTGGGCCCTCCTCCGCCGTGTAATAATGCTCGGCAATCTGCACCGCATTGCCGGCCTCATCCTTGCCGGTGATCCGGTAGCCGATCTGCTCGGAGAAAAAGGCGGTGGTGATGACATACAGCGATACATACACAATAATACACATCAGTGTGGCCGCCACGATACGCCCCCAGGTCTTCAGGGCAAGCTTACAGTCGCGTTTGAGTTGTTTTTTCAAGATCGGCACCTCACTTATTCAAGCGGCTCCCCCGCCTCAATGGCATTGATCATATCAATGCGGGTCTGGTGGCGGCCGCCCTCAAAGGGCGTATCCAAAAATTCCGCCACGATCATCTTGGCCAGCTCCACGCCGATCACCCGCGCGCCAAGCGCCAGCATATTGGCGTCATTATGGGCACGGGTCATCCGGGCGGAATACGGGTCGCCGCACAGCGCACAGCGGATCCCCTTCACCTTGTTGGCCGCCAGCGACATCCCAATGCCGGTGCCGCAGATCACGATGCCGCGGTCACACTCGCCGCCGGCCACCGCCTGCGCAGCGCGGCAGGCATAAACGGGGTAATGGCAGCTTTCCGCTGTGTAGGTGCCGAAATCCTTATATTCCAGCCCGCGCTCCTCCAGAAGCTTTTCGATCTCCGCCTTCAGCTCCAGTGCCGAATGGTCACATGCAATAGCAATCATAAAAGTTTACCTCCCGAAAATGGTTTTTTCAAACGATCAGGCCACCATTGGGTGCAAGCACCTGCCCGGTGATAAAGGCTGCCGCATCCGACAGCAAAAAGGCCACAGCCGCCGCCACATCCGCTGGTGTCCCCAGCCGCATCAGCGGCGTCTCTTCGGCCAGCTGCTGCCGCACAGCGGCGTCAAAGCCGGCCATCATTTCCGTATCAATCACGCCCGGTGCCACGCAGTTCACCCGTATGCCGGACGGCCCAACCTCCTTGGCCAGGGCTTTTGTCAGGCCGATCAACCCCGCCTTGGCCGCAGAGTAGTGCACCTCGCAGGAGCCGCCCACCTGCCCCCACATGGAGGCAATATTGACAATGGCACCGCTGTGCCGGCGCAGCATCTCCGGCAGCAGCACCCGGCAGGTATTAAAGGCACCGGTCAGGTGCACATCCAGCATCCGCTGCCACTGCGCCGGCGTCAGCTCGGTGAACAGCCGCTGCTCAGCAAATCCGGCGTTGTTCACCAGTGCCGTTACCTGCCCAAGGGTGGCGGCGATATCCGCCGCCATCCGCTCCACTGCCGCATAGTCCGCCACATCGGCATAGTACAGGCCGCAGCAGGCGCCCTCCGCCTGCAGCTGGCTGTAAAGCTCTTCAGCTTGTCGGCTCTCGCGGCGGCAATTCAGTGCCACGGCATAGCCGTCCGCTGCCAGCCACTCGGCAATTGCGCGGCCGATCCCGCGGGAGGATCCTGTGACCAGCGCCACACGCTTTGTTTTCACAGCTCCAGTGTCAGCTCCTTGCCGCTTTTTTCGTACTTGATAAATTCCACGCCGGTCATGCGGAACATCATCTTTGAGGCCAGCACAGAATCGCTTTCGCTGTACTTATCGCACAGATAGACCACCCGCTTGATGCCGGATTGGATCAGCGCCTTGGCGCACTCATTACAGGGAAACAGGGTGGTATAGATCGTGGCCCCCTGCAGGCTGCCGCCAGAATAATTCAGGATGGCGTTCAGCTCGGCATGGCACACATACAGATATTTGGTGTTCTGCGGTTCCCCCACACGCGCCCAGGGCATCACCTCATCGGCACAGCCGGTAGGCATGCCGTTATAGCCGACCGAAAGGATCTTCTTATCCTGCCCAACGATGCAGGCGCCCACCTGCGTACCGGGGTCCTTGCTGCGTTCGGCCGACAGCAGAGCAATCCCCATAAAATAGGCATCCCAGCTCAAATGATCGGTTCTTTGGTCCATATTTCTGCCTCCTTTTGTATCCGGGCCGGCAGCTGTGCTGCATACAGGCGGAAAGCGCTTGGCAGCGCATAGCTTGCCTGCAGCTGCTCCAGCGTCACGGCTGCATAGTCCGCCGGCAGCTCCTCCCCCGGCGGCAGGGTCAACCGGTACAGCTTACCGGTCATATGCCACTCCACATGCGAAAAAATGTGCTTGCCTGCCGGCAGGATCTCCGGCAGCGGCTGTACAGGCAGGGTCTCCGGCAATACCGGCTGCCCCTCCATGGCATTCGGCAGCTCCCACAGCCCGGCCAGCAGGCCGCTGGGCGGCCGCCGGTGCAGCAGCACACGCGGCACTTCTCCGGGCAGCAGCACCACGGCCACCTGCCGCTGCTCTATGCGGCGGGGTTTGCGCCTGGCGCGCACCGGCAGCAGGTCTGTCAGGCCGCCGGCACAGGCGGCACAGAACGGCTGCCACGGGCAGCCGTCACAGGCAGGGGCGGCCTTGGGCAGGCACACAGTCTCGCCCAGCTCCATCAGCGCCTGGTTGAAACGGCCGGGCTGCTGCGGCGGCAGCATTTCCCGGGCAATAGCCGCAAAGTGCGCCTTGGCGCCGGCAGAAAGCACATCCGTGCTGTCCCCTGTCAGGCGGGCAAGCACCCGCATCACATTGCCATCCACCGCCGGCACTGCCTGCCCGAAAGCAATGGAGGCAATGGCGCCAGCCGTATACTCCCCGATGCCGGGCAGCTTCAGCAGTGCGGCATAGTCCGCCGGCAGCTCACCGCCGGTTTCGCGGCAAAGCTGCTGCGCCGCCTTTTGCAGGTTGCGGGCACGGCTGTAATAGCCAAGTCCCTCCCACAGCTTCAGCAGCTGATCAGTCGGCACAGCCGCCAGCGCAGCCACATCCGGCAGCGCGCGCATAAACCGTTCATAGTATGGCAGCACCGCCTCAATGCGCGTCTGCTGCAGCATGATCTCCGACACCCACACCCGGTACGGGGTTGGCTGCTGCCGCCACGGCAGCGGCCGGAAATGGGTGGAATACCACGCAAGCAGCCTTTCGGCTGCAGCGGCGGCAAGCTCCGTTTTCTGTGGTTGCATAAGCTCTCCGTTTCTGTCCGGCGGGCGGGCAGAGCGCCCGCATTGCCAATGCCGGAAAAAGCACAAAGCCGCCTTTACCGGAAACAGGCTGGCAAAGGCGGCAAGGGTCGATTATTTTGTGCCGAAGATCCGGTCACCGGCATCGCCAAGGCCGGGAACGATGTACCCGTTCTCGTTCAGGTGCAGGTCCTCTGCGGCGCAGTACACCTTCACATCCGGATGCTTCTCCGTCAGCACCTTCAGGCCCTCCGGAGCAGCAATGATGCACATAAACTTGATGCTGCGGGGGTGGCGGGTCTTGATCTGATCAATCGCGTCCACGGCCGAGCCGCCGGTGGCCAGCATGGGATCCAGCACGATCACATCGCGCTCCTCGATATCATGCGGCAGCTTGCAATAGTAGGGGTGCGGAATAAGCGTCTCCTCGTCCCGGTACATACCAATGTGTCCCACACGGGCGGAGGGGATCAGCTCCAGAGCGCCATCCACCATACCCAGGCCGGCGCGCAGGATCGGCACAAACGCCAGCTTGCGGCCGGCGATCACCTTGCTCTTTGCGGTGGTGATCGGCGTCTCCACAGCCACCTCTTCCACGGGCAGATCGCGGGTCGCCTCGTACACCATCAGCTCGGTGATCTCTTTGATCAGCTCACGGAACTGCTTGGAGCTGGTGTCCTTGTTGCGCAGCAGCGTTACCTTGTGCTGGATCAGGGGATGATCCGCGATAAAGGGATTGGACTGAGTAGCCATAATTTTCATACCTCCATTTATTCCATGCGCGAACGCATTGTTGACAAACACTCACGGCTGCGGGCGGTCTGCTGCGGCCTGGCGGGCGCGCAGCTCCCGCTCGGCCTGCGGCAGACGCAGATACAGCGGCAAAAGCGCCGCCGCCTCCACGGTCTCCCCCGCTGCCAGCCGCTCAGCGGCCACCGCCGCCACGCCGGCCGCAGACTGGAAACGCAGCCCTGCCGGCGCCAAAAACAGATGCGGCACAACATCTTTCAGTGCATTATAACACATTTCGCTGCCATCGCCAACCAAAATCACGGATTTTTTTTGCGAAAGCAGCCGATTTTTCACATTTTCGATCGGCACAGCCTCATCCGGCGTCTGCCGGCACTGCGTGCCATCGGCATTCTGGGTAAAAGCCGCGGTATACACCTGCCCGCAGCGGGCATCCATCACGCAGCAGATCAGTCCCTCAAACGGCAGCCCGGCCAGTGGCCGCGCCATTGCCTCCAGGGTCGATACGGCCACACATGGCTTGTTTTCTGCAAAGGCAAGTCCCTTTACAGCAGCCACGCCGATGCGCACACCGGTAAAGGAGCCGGGACCGTGGCTGACCGCCAGCGCATCAATCTGCTGCATCGTCAGACCGGCCGTTTCCAGGGCGTTCTGCACCATGGGCATCAGCGTCTGGCTGTGGGTGCGCGCCGTGTGGGAATAATATGTGGCCAGCAGGCGGCCATCCCGCCAAACGGCGCAGGACACCGGTGCAGCAGAAGTATCAATCGCCAATAGCGTTGTCATGGTCATGTCACTCTCTTTCGATCCTACGGGTATGCTCGTCCACCGCCGTCAAGTGCAGGCGTATGGCGTCCGCCGGCAGTGCCGCCTCAATGTGCTCACTCCACTCCACTGCCAGAATGGCGCCGGCATCCAGATAATCGTAATAGCCGGTGGAATACAGATCCTCCCAGCCGGTCACCCGGTACATATCAAAATGCACCAGCGGCGGATCGCCGCCGTAATCGTGCACAAGGGCAAAGGTGGGGCTGGAGACCTCAGCATCCAGCGAAAGGCCGCGGGCAATGCCCCGCACAAGCGCCGTTTTGCCCATACCGAGGCCGCCGTACATGGCCACCACCGAGCCGGCATGCAGCTCACCGGCCAGCTGTTCGCCATACGCCTCCGTATCGGCGGCGCAGGCAGAAAAAAATGCCGGTTTATGCTCCATAAAACGGCGGCCTCCTTTCTTTTTGTATCCCGATTCTGCCGCGCCGGGCAGTACCGGAGCAGCGCTGAGGGTATTATAGCATATTTTCGGGAATAATCAAAGGAAAACTTGCATATCGGGAAAAAATCCGCTATAATGTAGCGGTGATCTTACGGAAAGGAGGCGGCACCGAGCATGAAAGGCACACTCAAAGCATCGCTGCGTTCACTGATCACCTACTCCAACAAACGGCTGATCCTGCTGTGCCTGCTGGTTTCCACCTACGGCTGCCTGCTGGTCTATTCCGCCTCATACAGCGCCGGCCGCGGCCTGAGCGGCGCCATCGTACAGATCGGCGCCTCCGCACTGGGACTGCTCATCGCCATCGTACTCTCCCAGATTGATTATGAAAACCTGTGCTCCCTGTGGCCGATATGGGCCGGTATAGCCCTGCTGCTGATGCTGCTGACCTACACCCCGCTTGGCCTGAATGTGGCCGGTACAGACGATACCGCCTGGCTGGCCATCAGCATCGGCTCATTCCAGCTCACCTTTCAGCCCTCCGAGCTGATGAAGATCGTCTTTATCATCACCTTTTCCGTTCACCTGACACGGGTGCAGGAGCGCATCCACGAATTCCGCACACTGCTGCTGCTCTGCCTGCACGCCATAGTGCCCATCGGTCTGGTATTCCTGCAGGGGGACGACGGTACGGCGCTGGTGTTTATTATGATCTTCCTGACCATGCTGTTTGTCAGTGGTGTGCACCTGGTGTATTATCTGCTTGGGCTGGCCGGCGTCTGTGCGGCGGTGCCGCTGATCTGGAACTATGTGCTGGACGACAGCAAGCGGGCGCGGTTCCTTTGCATCCTGCCGCCCTATATCGAAAAATATCTGGGCACGATCGGCTGGCAGCAGTACGAGGGGCTGAAAGCCATCGGCTCCGGCCAGCTGACGGGGCTTGGGTATCTCAAGGGGGGCAACGGTTTCTCCTTTGCCCGGAATAACGACCTCATCTTTACTGTTGCCGGTGAGGAATTCGGCTTCATCGGCGCGCTGCTGCTGCTGGTGCTGCTGGGATTGCTGTGGTTTGAGCTGCTGCGCTGCGCCAAGCGGTCACAGGATACACTCGGCACCTATCTGTGCGTCGGTATGCTGGCGCTGGTCGGCTCCCAGTCCATTATCAACCTGGGGATGAACCTGCGGCTGCTGCCGGTGATCGGCATCACCCTGCCGTTTTTCAGCGCCGGCGGCAGCTCTGTGGCCACCCTGTACCTCGGCATCGGCCTGGTACTCAGTGTTTCCTTCTCGCAGCGCACCGCCCGCCACGGCGGCCGGATGCACACCAGCCTATACAGCGCTTGAACAGGCTGCTCACTTCTGCACCCGATAGGCCAGCACAAAGAAGTGTGCCGTGACCATTGGAAGCGTGGCGGTCTCCAGCTTCTGCTGATCCTCGCGGCCGGTTTTGTAATAGTACGGCGTCATCATAAACAGATCCTGCACGCACTGCCTATCCGGCAGGTGCATCCCATAGTGCAGCTCATGTGTTTCCAGCAGGTCAAGCCCCTCCAAAGCGAAGGGCTTGACCTGATTTTTATAGGGCACGGTATACAGCGCCTGCTTCAGCTCCCACAGATGCTCCGCTCCGGGAATAGCCATCAGAAAGACACCGCCGGGTGCCAGCGTACGGCTGATCTCCTCTCCGCAATAGGGCGCAAAAATATTGACCGCACCGGCGAGGCTGCCGTCCGCCACCGGCAGGTGGAAAGCGCTGGCTACGGCAAATCCGGCCTGCGGGCAGGCTCTGGCCGCCTTAGCCAGGGCGATCTTGGAAATATCAATCCCATAGCAGGAAACCCGGCGCGCATTTTGCTGCAGCGCCTGCGCGATCAGCGCCGTATAGTAGCCCTCGCCGCACCCGATATCCAGCAAACAGCCATCCGGCACAAGGCGCACGGCACAATCGGCAATCTGCTCCGCCAGCGGCCTGTAAGCGCCGCCGGATAAAAAACGCTGGCGCGCCTCCACCATCAGGCGGTTATCCCCCGGATTTTTCCCATGCATCCGGTTGGCCGGCAGCAGGTGCACATAGCCGCTGCGGCTGCGGTCAAAGCTGTGGCCGCGGGCACAGGCATAGCCGCTCGTATTCTCTTTCAGCGGCGCACCGCACACCGGACACAGCCACATGGTTTTTCCGCCCTCCTGTAAGCTCTTTGGGGGCATTGCCCCAAAAAACGGGACAGACGAACCGTCTGTCCCGTTTTTCCTCATTTACTCGGCGGCAGGCTCCGTCTCATCGCCGGCGCCCTCAATACCGTCCCAATTATCTACATCGCCGTCCTCCAGATCATAGCCAAAGTCGGCGTCCTTCTCGTACCAGGCTTTCTTTCTGGAACGGGCACGCAGATACAGCAGCACAGCCGTGGTGGCCGCCGCAACAGCCGCTGCCACGCCGGCAACAATAAGCCACTTCATCGTCTTGGATCTATTCATAGGGAACAGCCTCCTTATACATCATAGTGTGGAATGATTGTACCACGCCGGGAGAAAAAAGTCAAGGAATACGCCCTTATTTCTGCGCCGCCGGCAGGTTTTTCTGCCAGATGAACTCAAAATCCTTTATATTGTGCCGGATAATGTAGTCCAGGTAGCTGACCACCATCTTGGCGGTCAGCACATAGCCGCAGGGATTGAGATGCCCGTTGAGGTAGAATTTGGCGCGGAACTGCGCGTCGTATACCGGCGCATAGCGGTGCAGGTCCATGACATACGCCTCCGGCCACAGGGCGGCGATATCCCGCAGCAGGTCAGAGAGCTGGTCAGCCATTTTGACGCGATCCTCGCTCTGCTCCCCGCGCGGCGGGGTCATGATGAAGAATTTGGCATCCGGGCTGATGGCACGGTAGCGCTGAATAATGCGGCCGTAGTAGCCGGCAAAGGTCTCCCGGTTCTTTTCGGGGTCGGACAGGTCGATATCCGCCACCGTACCAAGCTCGATATCGCCGCGCAGCGCCGATGATATATCGTTTACGCCCAGCGCGATAATATACGCCTGTGCGGCCTTTTCCGGTGCCCAGAAGCCGGACTGCTCCGCAAAGTTATGTACATACTCCCAGGCCGTCATGCCGCCGCGGGAAAAATTGTAGACGGTATTGCCGCAGATGCGCGCCATGAACTGTCCCCAGGAATAGTCAAACATATCAAAGTAGTGATGCTCATCCTTCTCATCGCAGGTCTCAAACTCGCCGGAAGAGAGGCTATCGCCCACGCAGGCAATGGTGCGGAGAATTCCGCAGAAGCCGCCATCCGGCAGCAGCTGATCCAGGGGCTGCTCATTTTCCGGGAAATAGTGCTGAATATCCATAAAATCGTTTCCTCCTGACAGACGCATAACAGCGTTTTGCCCGATTGTACACCATTACAGCAGGCAAGTCAAGCCCTAATCCGGGATTTTCAGTGTTCCGGTGAGCGGAATGGTATCCAGCGGCAGCACCGCTGCCCCCAGCGCCTGCGCCTCCTCGGCCACATGCGTCACCAGCACAACCGGGCACTGCGCTGCCCGCTCCCGGATCAGGGGTAGAATCGCCCGCCAGGCGGCGGCATCCAAGCCGGTAAACGGTTCATCCAGCAGCAGCAGGCCGGCCGGCATGGCCAGCGCCCGTGCCAGAGCCACCCGGCGGCACTGGCCGCCACTAAGGGAAGCGGGGTACTGCCCGGCACAGTCGGCCAGCCCCATACGCGCCAGCAGCGCCGCTGCCTCTTCCCTGCCGCAGCCGGCGGCAATGCACACATTCTCCAGCGCAGTGCGCCACGGCAGCAGCCGATCCTCCTGGAAGCAAACAGCCGTCCGCAGACCAGCCGGCCGGACGATGCGGCCGGCCTGCGGCTGCTCCAGCCCGCACAGCAGCCGCAGCAGTGTGGTCTTGCCGCAGCCGGAGGCTCCCCACAGGCAAACAATCCCCTGCGGCGGAAGCCGCCAGCTCAGCTCCCGGCACACGGCCGTATTTCCGTAGGCAAAATCCACCTTTTGCAGTTCGATACTCATGTCTTTGCCCCCCTCTGCCGGTCGATCAGGCGGCGAAGAATCCGTTCCATCAGCACACTCAGCAGCACCACCGTGGCCGTCCAGGCAAATACCTCCGGCATTTCCAGATAAGCCTTGGCATTGAACATCTGCTGACCGATCGAACGCGCCGGGCTGCAGATCACCTCAGCAGCGATGCCGGATTTCCAGGCAAAGCCAAGCCCCACAACACATGCCGAGGCAAAATACGGCTGCACAGAGGGCAGCCACACCTGCCGCAGCGTGCGGAGGGCGCCAAAGTGGTACACGCGCGCCATCTCCAGCAGCCGGCGATCCGTTTGCCGGATGCCCTGGCAGACATTCTCCCACACCAGCGGCACCACCATCAGCGAGGCAATAAAGCCGGGCAAAAGCTGCAGGCGGATCCAGAAATACGCCAGCAAAATGAAGGAGGCCACCGGCGCCGCCCGCACAATGTGCAGCAGCGGGCTGAGCGCCAGCTCCGCCGGCCGCCAGCGGGTGGTCAGCACCGCCAGCAGCGTGCCGATCGCCACCGCCGCCAGAAAGCCGCACATCACCCGCAGCAGGCTGCAGCCCACAGCCTGCCAGAAAGCCGCCGTCTGCCACAGCCGCCAAAGGGTGGCGGCCACCGCCGCGGGGCTGGGCAGCAGGATCTCCTGATCGATCGCCCGGCTGAGCAGCGCCCATACACACAGCCAGAAGGCTGCCACAGCCAACGCCGTGGCAGCCCGCTTCAGCTTACGAGCCATAGTAGAAATCTCCGGCCGGCAGCTTGCCGCCAACCGCCTGCGGATTGTACCCATACAGCACCTGCAGATAGCCGGAAAGCTGCTCTTTCATCGCACTGCCGGCCACAAAGGTCAGATTGCAATTGGGGATTGCCTGCTTGGCAACCGCTGCCTTCGGAATGACTGTGTACTTCTCGCACAGGGCAGCAGCGACATCAACATCCGCCTTAACCGTTGCGATAGAAGCCTCATACTCCGCCAGGAACAGCTTGACCGCCTCCGGATTTTCCTCAACGAACGCCCGACGGGCGATCACGCAGCCCATCATCAGTTGGCTGCTGCCATTCGAGACCTTATCCCACTCCGCCGTCATATCCAGTGCCATGCGGACGGTCAGACCCTTGGCCTTTGCCTGTACACGACAGGAGGTCGCCACCGGCTCCGGCACCATCGCCACAGCCGCCTGTCCGGTCACCACGGCCGCCGTCAGCGCCGTATTATCCGCCACAAAATGGATGGTGACATCCTTATCGGGATCCAGCCCGTTCTTCTCCAGCACATAGCGCAGCACATATTCCGGATTGGCCCCCTGCCCGGAGGTATAGATCTCCTTGCCCTTCAGGTCGGCGACCGAGTTGATCGTGTTGCCATTCTCCATAATGTGCAGCACACCCAGCGTATTGACCGCCAGAATAGTCACCTTGCCGCCGGTTTTGTTATACAGCGTGGAGGCCAGGTTGGTCGGCACCGCAGCAATATCCGTGCTGCCGCCGCTAATGGCCGAAACCGCCTGCGTAGGGTCGCTTACCAGATCAAATGTATACGCATTCTTTGTTGTACCAGCATCCTGTCCCTCCATCAGGTTGACCATGCCCACCCCGGTGGGGCCGGCAATGGTGGTGATCCGCACCTTTGTCTTGGCTTTCGGCTGCGTGGTCGGCGTTGTCACCGGAGCGGCCGTAGTCGTGGCCGGCGTACTATTCTTCGCGGTGGTTGTCGGCTTTTTGGCCGTGGTCTGCTTGGCCGTAGTCGGCTTCTTGGTTGCCGCCGCTGTGGTGGTCGTGGTAGTCACATCTGCCTGCTCCGTAGTCGTCGTGGCATCCGTTCCCGTAGTGGTCGTCACAATGGTGTCATCCGGCACCACGGTGGATGTTACCGGCGTCTTGCCACACCCGGCAGCCAGCGTCAGCGTCAGCAGAGCAGCCGCCAACAGGCTTGTCCATTTTTTCATCTTACTCTTCCTCCCGATTCAATACCAAAATTTCCTTTCCGTTGCGACGGATACGGCCATCGGCCACCAATCCGTCCAGTGCCCGGTACAGGCTGGTACGCCCCATACCAAGCGCCTCGGCCAGCTCCTTCATCCCGCCCGGCAAGCATACCCGCCCCTGCGCATCGCAGTGTGTGCGCAAAAAACGCCACAGGCGGCCATCCGTCTGCCCGGCCGTTAAGGCAGAAAGACGGCGATTAAGAAAGCGAATACGGCCGGAAAGAAAGCGGATGTAATTCTCCGCGATGCGCGGATCTGCCGCCATCAGTGCCGATACCGTAGCCTGTGTGAACAGCGCCACCCGGCAGCGGCTGACAGCCACCACCCGCGAGGGATACGGCTCATCCTCGCCAAAGAGTGCCGCCGCACCGAACACATCGCCCGGATGCAGATCGTTCATCACCACCCGGCCGTGCAGTACCCGCACTTCGCCCTCCAGCACCAGGGCCAGCGCCCGCTGCGCCAGACGGCTGTCGTAGATGGTTTCCCCCTTCTCATACAGTCGCTCCTGCGGCGCCGCCTGCGCCAGCAGCCTGGCCTGCCGGGATGCCGGCAGACCGCTGAACAGGAAGAAAGGAACCCCCTCCGCTATCGGATTATCCACCTATTCGCCTCCCGAAAAGTGTTCCATTTGGAACACTTTTTCATCATTATAGCATATATTCGGAAAATTGCAAGAGGCAAAATGGCACGCAGGCGACTTTTTTGCTCCCGCAAATGGCGCAGCGGATGACAAGGCGATTGCCTTGTCATCCGCTGCGCGCTAAAAAGGAACCGGCAGCCACCGCTGCCGGTTCCTGAAAACGGTTTTTGTTTTTACTTCAGCAGGTTTTCCACGGCATCGACCGCGCCGGAAAGTTCCTCGCAGACGACACGCTCGATCTCGCCGCTGTCACACAGGGCCGCCACGCTGGCGTCCATCGGCAGGCGCGCCAGGATCGGCAGGCCGAGGGCCTGTGCCGCCTGCTCCAGCCCCTTGCCGTCGCCGAACAACGGGATTTCCTTGCCGCAGTCGGGGCAACGGATATAGCTCATATTCTCCACAAAGCCCAGCACGGGGATGTTCAGCATATCGGCCATGCGCTGTGCCTTGCCCACCACCATCTGCACCAGGCTCTGCGGGGTGGAAACAATGATATTGCCGTCCAGCTGGATGCTCTGGTAGACCGTCAGCGGCACATCGCCGGTGCCGGGGGGCATATCAATAAACAGCACATCCAGGTCGCCCCACACCACATCTGTCCAGAACTGGGTAACAGCACCGGCCAGCACCGGACCGCGCCACACCACCGGCTGGTTTTCATCCTCCAGCAGCAGGTTGACCGACATCACCTTGATGCCCATGTGGGTTTCCTCCGGCAGAATGCCGAGGTCGTTCGCCTGCGCCTTGCGGGTGATACCAAAGGCCTTGGGGATCGAGGGGCCGGTGATATCCGCGTCCAGCACGCCGACCTTATAGCCCCGGCGCGCCATCATCGTGGCCAGCATGGCCGTAACCGAGGATTTACCGACACCGCCCTTGCCGCTGCTGACCGCCACCACCTTTTTGATGTGGCTGTAAGCATTCAGCTTGGCACGCATATCCCGCTCACCGCAGTTTTCCCCGCAGGAGCCGCAATCGTGGGTACATTCACTCATACTCTCGCTTCCTTTATCTCAAATTTTTCAGAGCTGACTTTCATCATAGTGCGCCCGGCAGCCGCCGATGAATTTCGGCCGGGTACGCGCGCACAGGAGTATCGCCTCACCGATGTGCTTTGTCTGCAGACGCACCGGCACCGCCACCGGCCGCAGATGCATCCCAATCAGCGTACCGCCGATATCCAGGCCGGCGTGGGCGCGCACACCCTCCACCGCCACCGGTGCCGCCATGCGCTGCCAGGCAGTGGTGGCAAAGGAGCCGCCGGCCTTGGGCTGCGGCAGCACATTCACCGGCTCCAGGCCATAGGCCTTTGCCGCCGCGCGCTCCAGGATGATCGCACGGTTAAGGTGCTCACAGCACTGCGCCGCCAGATAGATCCCCTGCGCCTGCAGGATCGGCAGGATGCCGTCCATCACAGCGCCGGCCGCCTCCATGCTGGAGCCGGTGCCGATCTTCTCCCCCAGGATCTCGCTGGAGGAGCAGCCGACCACCAGAATATCCCCCGGCTGCAGACGCGCCACCGTCAGCAGCTCGTCCACCGCTGCGGCTGCCTGCCGACGAATTTGTTCCAAGGCTTCACTCATACTTATCTCATCCTTTCAGACGGTGGTGTTCTTCTACCGCCGCGATCAGCAGACGGTAGATCGGCGCCAACGCCTCAAACTCTGCAGCCAGCCGCTCCGGCAGGGCAGGATCCGCCATCATTTCCGGCCCCGCGGTGCGGGAAAGCTCCACATTCCGGCAATCATACAGGGGACGCAGCAGCGCCGGGGTCTCCTCTGTGCTGCGCGGGCGGGCATACGGCTGCCCGGACAGCGGAAAGCCGGCACGCTGCGCCCGGCGCAGCGCTCTCAGGAATACCTGCGGCTGCTCCTGCGCATGGCGGCGCAGAAGCTGCATCACCGCCGGCTCGGCGCTGTAAAAGCCAACGCCGTATTCCACCCGCTGGATGGAAAAATCCACATAGAAAGCCGGCAGGCAATAGTCCCACGCCCGTTTATCGCGCAGGAAAGCCACCCACATATTCTCGCGGTACAGGCACTTATCCAGGGTAAAGCGGGTATCCCGCCGCACCCGGCTGACACAGCCATTTTTCATCGGATCAACCACCAGCAGCGGGTCAATCGCCAGCACCGCCGGGGCAAGATCCGCCGCCAAATGGCGCAGCGGCTCAATAACCCCCTGCCGGATTGCCGGCTTGTGCTCCTCGTAGTAGCTTTTGCTGTTCTGGAAACGATTTTCCGCCAGCAGGAACAGGCTGTCGGCGGTAATACCCTCGTAGGTCATGTGTTCTCCCTCTTTTTACGGCCGGAGGCCGGAAGCTGCGCCAGAATGATGGCGCCGAACATCAGCACACAGCCGATGATCTCGTAAATTCCCAGCGGATGCCCGGCAATCAGCCAGCCGGCCAAAGCGCCGAAAACCGACTCAAGACTCATGATCAGCGAGGCGGCGGTGGGCGCAGCATCCTTTTGGGCAATAATCTGCAGGGTGTAGCCCACCCCGCTGGAAAGCAGACCAAGGTACAGCAGCTCACCGATATGCGCACCGAGCGCGGCCACGGTCGGCGTTTCAAACAAAAACATCAGCGGCAAATTCAGTATGCCCACCACAAGAAATTGAATGCAGGACAGGCGCACACCATCCACCAGCGGCGAATAGCGATCCACCAGCATGATCTGCACGGCAAACATCAGCGCGCACAGCAGCAGCAGGACATCCGCCCGGCCAAAGCCGCTTTCGCCCTTGGCACACAGCAGATACAGCCCCACCACGGCAATGCCGACGCCAAGCCATGTGCGCACACCGGGGCGGCGACCGAAAAAGCTGCCCAGCAGGGGCACCAGCACAATATACAACGCCGTCACAAAGGCGCCTTTCCCCTCGGATACACCGGGCATTGCCAGCCCGATCTGCTGCAGATTGGTTGCCGAAAACATTGCCAGCCCGCACAGCACACCAGCCTTCCACAGCAGACGGCGCTGCTGCGCGTTCTGCGGCTTATGCCCAAGCCCAAAGTGATCGAAAACCGGGATAGCCACCAGCAGTCCGCACACGCAGATCAGCGAGCGCACACCATTGCAGGTGAGGGCACCCATGCCCTCGCCGCCGCTCTTCTGTGCAACAAAAGCCACGCCCCAGATCAGGGCCGTCAACAGCAGCAGCAGATCGCCCCGCAGCCGCCGCAAAGAAACCGTATGCTCCAAGAAAAGTCCCCCTTGTATCCCGATACAAGTAGATAGTATAGCACACCCTTTTCGCCTTTTCAAGCCAAAAAACGCCGTTTTTTGACCGACCGCCCCGCGGTAAATAGGACTTGCTTTTTCGCCCCCGCTGTGCTACACTATCATGCATGGGCATGCGGGCGTGGTGGAATGGCAGACACGTTGGTCTTAGGAGCCAATGCCCTGTGCGTGCGGGTTCAAGTCCCGCCGCCCGCACCATATCGAGTATTCATAAGGGATTTGACTTTATGAATACTCGATTTTTCTATTTTGATACGGTTTTATGTACGGAGCAGGTTTTTGCCTGCTCCTTTTTGTTAAGCCGTTTTCGGCTCGGTTAAATACTCAACTGCGACACCTTTTCTGGTGTCGGCGACGATATTCGGTCTGCGAGATACTTCGGGTATCTCCACATACCCGACAAAGCGGTAATAGATAACGATTCTTTGGGTTCTGCTTTTGCCTTTGCCCTCTGTTTCAAAAACATCAATATGGTCGATGAGTTCACGAAGCAGCGGTGCGGTCAGTCTGTCCATTCGCATAAATCTGCGGATTGCCGAAGTGAAGTTCTCGCGTTCCTGTTCTCGCTGTCCGCATTCGGAAAGCTTTTGCCGAAGCACCTTTATTTTTGCCTTCAGTTCCAATCTTTCCGCTTCATACTTGTGGGACAACTGCATAAACCATTCGTCACTCACCTTGCCGACAGCGTTGTCCTCATAAAGCTTTTCGTATAGACGGGATACGGTATCGTTTCTGGCGATTGCTTTCTGAAGTTCTGCTTCGTCGTGCTTTTTTTCCTTCAAAAGCTCTTTGTCGGTCTTTTGAGCAAGCAGCTCGGCAAAGGCTTCTTCATCCGCAGCCAAAAAATCTGCCATCCTTCGCAGTTCAAGCATTACCACCTGCTCAATGGCGTCTGCTCTGACATAGTGCCTGCCGGAACATTCTCCTCGGTAATCCACCTTGTTGTTGGCACATACAAAATAGTGAATATCCTTATTGATAGTATTCGTATGATGGCGGAGCTTACCGTGGCAATCCCCGCAGAACAGCAAATCACAAAATATGCTTTTCTCGCCGTTTTTCGGTTTTGGCGCACGGCGTTTTGTTTTGGCTATGAGCGTTTGTACCTTTTCAAAATCGCCCCGTGCAATAATTGGCTCGTGAACATCCTTGAATATCGCCCAATTCTCCGGATCGTTCGGAAGTCTTGTTTTGTTCTTAAAAGACTTTGAGCAGGTCTTGAAGTTGATTACATCACCGCAGTATTCCTGCTGGGACAAAATCTTTTGAATTGTTGTTTTGCACCATTTGTACGGATTAGGCTGTGTTTTCTTGCCGCCTCTCGGCAGTCCTTTGCTTTGCCAATACGCCATAGGAACAAGTATTTGCTTCTCCTGTAATATTCGTGCGATAGTTTCGTTGCCCTTGCCCTCAAGACACATTTTGAAAACGCTTTTTACCACCTCTGCCGCCTCTGGGTCAATAACCCACTTCTTTTTGTTCTCAGCGGATTTCATATATCCGTATGGCGGTTGAGATAAAGGCTCACCCATACTGCCCCTCAGTCTGTGTGATGAACGAATTTTCTTAGATATATCCCGTGCATACATTTCGTTTAAGATGTTTTTGAAAGGGGCAATTTCGCTTTCGCCCTCCTCGCTGTCTATTCCGTCATTTACGGCGATAAACCGAATATCGTGATTGGGAAAATACACATCGGTATAATTACCGACTGAAACATAATCTCCTCCGAGACGGGATAGGTCTTTTACCATCACGGCGTAGATATATCCCATTTCAATATCCGATATTAACTGCCCGAATCCCGGTCGGTTGAAATTTGTACCTGTGTATCCGTCGTCCACATAGAATTTTATATCGGTCAAACCTTTTTCCTTTGCTTTTTGCGAAAGCAGCGTTTTTTGATTGACGATTGAATTGCTTTCACCGTCCATTCCGTCATCACGGGACAAACGGCAATAAAGTGCCGTTTGTCCCGATTTTGTTATTCTTTTTCGGCTGCATTAGTATCCTCCTTTCGGACATCGTCAGATGTCCAGCAGCCTGTACAATCATATTCGGTGTTTATTATATTACTTGTACTGACGGACGGCAAATCTGCGAAATCGCTTGTGAGATAACTCCCTATGCGGTTATTCAGCATAGTATTCTCTTTGGGTTCTTTGTAGTTGGGATTTTGAAATCTCGACTCAACCACATATCTTACGCCGTTAATAACATATTCCTGCGGTGCGGCGCCAAAGTCTACGATAAACTTATTCATAAGCCCTCCTTATCTCGCGTCGCGGTTATGCTGTCGGTCATATTCTTTTTTGACAAGCTTAAGCAGGTATTCCAACATTTCAGCCGGTGTCATAGAGGACGGCACATATTTGCGAATATCGTCCATCGGGATTTTTAGTTTTTCCACCTGATTTGGTTTGACCTCTGCCATAATTTCGGTCACGGTATCGTAGTCAAGTTTGCCTTCTTCAAAAGCGGCGCGTATACGGCGAGCTTGTGCGTGGGACGGAAAATTTTCGGTTTCGTCAATGCGGTCTATCACATCTCTTTGTGCTTCTTCATTTAGAAAAGACAATTCGTAAGCCGGGAGCATTTTCATTTTGCCGTTATCTAAATATTCTTGAAGTTCGGGCATTAGATAGGTCAAACGGATTAGGCGCTGCACAGTTCTTCCGCTGTCGTTTTCTGAAATCAACTCCGCACTCACTTCTGACTTCTCGACATTCTGTCGAGAAGTGCCTTGGTGCTTAATCGCATCAAGCTTCATTCTATATGACCGCGCCTTTTCCATAAGGGATAGGTTTTCACGCTGACAGTTTGAATCTACCATTAAAATTGTGGCTTGATCCCGGTCGATAAAATGAATAACCGCCGGAATCTCTTTCATTTCAAGAAGCTCGGCGGCGTGCACTCTGCGGTGTCCCGATATGATTTCGTATTCATCAGGCTTATCCTCAAGAGGACGGACGATAATGCAGTTTAGCAGCATGTGAACATATACCTTGCATTTTTCAAATTCCCTCACTTATTAAGTGGCAGAAAATAATTTGTATTGAGCCGAACATTTTAAAAGACATCACAAAAAAGTCCCTTTCGCACCGTAGTACGAAAGGGACTTTTTATGGTACCTTATTCCCATCGGAAGAAGCGAACGGCAAGAACGGTGCAAAGTGCGGCAACTCCAATCATTACACAAAGCGGTAACAGAATGCTTCCCGTGCTGACACCTAAAAATGTGTTTTTCATCATCGTAAGCCCCTGCGTCAGCGGGAAAACGCTGACGATCTTCTGCATTGCCGACGGCATAACCTCAATCGGCAGCGTTGTGCCGGAAAAGACCAGCATGGGGAAATAGAGGATCGAGGCAATGACGCTTGCCTGCTTGGTGTCCTTTGCCACGCCGCCCACCAGCATACCGACGGACAGGGTCGAGAGCATGGTAAGTGCCCAGCTCCCAAGAAAAGCGAGGAGCGAACCATGGAGCCGCACACCCCACAAAAGCGCCGCAACTGACAGCGTCAGAATGGACACAGCACAGTAGACAATATACATGGTGAGCTCAACGCCCAGAATGAATACCGGGCTGACCGGCGTAACACGCAGCCGTTTGAGAATCTTCATCTCTCGTAGGCCTGATACTGCCAGCGGCAGGCCCATAAGTCCGCTTGCACAAATGGCAACTGCGCTGACGGCTCCGAAAGACTGCTCCATGAATGTATAGTCCGCACCGTCATAGGCGGGCTTTGTCCCGTAAATGATGCCGAGGATGATAAAGATCACAAGCGGCATGAAAATTGCAAAGATAGGCATATTCATGTCCCGCAGACTGAGTTTCAGCTCCGTTTTAAGGTATGTAAAAAAGCGTTTCATGCGTCCACCTCCTCATCGGACAGCTGCAAATAAGCGTCCTCGAAGCGTTCACAGCCACATTGAGTCTTTGCCTGCTCCACGGTTCCGCGGAAAACGGGAGTACCCTTTTTCAAAATGCAGATCTCATCGCACAGCGCCTCAACTTCATCCATAAAGTGAGAAGTCAGGAAAATCGTAAGGCCCTGTTCTTTTAAGTCCTCCAGTGTTTTCCATACGCCGCGCCGTGCCTTTGCATCAAGCCCGGTGGTCAGCTCGTCCAGAAACACCAGCTCCGGCTGCGGGATCAGCGCCAGTACGATAAAAAGCCGCTGGCGTTCGCCGCCCGAAAGACTCTTTACCGCTACATTTGCTTTATCCCCGATGCCGAACCGCTCACACAGCTTGCGCCAATCGGCAGGGTTGCGGTAAAGGCTTACGGTTTCCTCGCAAAGCTCGGAAACCTTGATTTCTTTCTGATAGTCGCCCTCCTGAAACTGCACGCCGATGCGCTGAAAAAGTGTGCGGCGTTTCTTCTTTGGGTCTTTTCCAAGCAGACGCACGGTTCCGCTATCTGCCTGTTTTGTGCCGAGCATACACTCGATCGTGGTGCTTTTTCCGGCACCGTTGGCACCCAGCAGTCCGAATACCGTTCCGCTTTTTACCGAAAGATCTAAATGATCGACCACGGTTTTCCCGGCATAGGTTTTCGTCAGTCCTTTAACAAAAATCGCTTCGCTCATTTCTGAACCCTCCTGACTGCTCGCAGCTCGATATAGCCGCGCCCGCCACGGGGTTCAAGCTGGATGCGCGGGTTCTCGTCGTCCCAGCGGTAGCCGATGACGGACGGATCATAGCTGTCCA